>JAEEGL014389437.1_pt1 | contig 11648 bp, 5 predicted proteins | sample 9134231 | NCBI WGS metagenome assembly JAEEGL01 (sample SAMN16246548, study PRJNA631951) | gut metagenome | biome: gut microbiome; feature: rumen; material: fiber-attached | host: Bos | place: Iran: Karaj | collected 2018-10 | reverse complement strand
TCTTCATCGCCGACAACGGCTACGCTAAACTCGTCATCGCCCTCGCGCGCGGAAAGAAAGAATATGACAAGCGCCAGACCATCAAGGAGCGCGACGTGCGGCGCGAGATGGACCGTGACGGGTATTGAGAATGACGAAAGTTGGAAATTTGGTTGGAGAGAATAACTATTTTGTCTATCTTTGCAGCCAATTAACAGATGGTGGACAGATTTGCCTGCTTGCAACCACCTTCAAAAAAATGCTAAAACGATGAAAAAGACGTATCTTTTTACTTCTGAATCCGTATCAGAAGGTCATCCGGACAAAGTTTCCGACCAGATCAGCGACGCCATACTCGACGAATATCTCCGCCGTGACCCCGAGTCTCACGTTGCGTGCGAGACCTTCTGCTCCACCGGCATGGTGGTGCTGATGGGAGAAATTACCTCCAAGGCGCACGTCGACGAGCAGAAAGTGACGCGGGACGTCATCAATCATATCGGCTACAACAAAGCCGAATACATGTTTGACGGCAACTCCTGCGGCATCCTTTCGGCCCTCCACGCCCAGAGCGAGGACATCGGCCGCGGCGTCGTCCGGCAGGATCCCCTGGAGCAGGGGGCCGGCGACCAGGGCATGATGTTCGGCTATGCCTGCCGGGATACCGAGGATTACATGCCCCTCCCGCTTTACCTGAGCCATCTGGCCCTGGTTATCCTGGCGAAGATCCGCCGGGAGGAACTCCACCTGATGCCGTACCTCCGGCCCGACGCCAAGAGCCAGTTCACCATCGAATACGACGCCGCGACCAACCAGCCCCTCCGTGTACACACCATCGTGATTTCGACCCAGCATGACGAGTTCGACACCGATGAGGCGATGCAGCGGAGAATCCGGGCGGATGTCGAGCGGATTCTCATCCCGCGTATCAAGGCAGCCCTGCCGGCAGAGACCGCAGCGCTGTTTGAGCGGGACTTCATCCTGCACGTCAACCCGACCGGCAAGTTCGTCATCGGCGGCCCCCACGGCGACACTGGCCTGACCGGCCGCAAGATTATCGTCGATACCTACGGCGGCAAGGGTGCCCACGGCGGCGGCGCCTTCTCCGGGAAGGACCCGTCCAAGGTGGACCGCAGCGCCGCCTATGAGGCCCGCCACCTGGCGAAGAACCTCGTGGCTGCCGGAGTCGCGGACGAGGTGCTGGTACAGCTGGCGTACGCCATCGGCGTCGCCAGGCCGCTCAGCGTATTCGTCAACACTTACGGCACGGCACATTACGGCATTACCGATGCGGATATCGCCGACAAGATCCAGCAGATCTTCGACCTGCGGCCCGCGGCCATCATCAACCGTTTCGGCCTCAAGAATCCCATCTATCTGCCGACGGCATCCTACGGTCACATGGGACGTACGCCTTACCGTAAAAAGGTTACCGTCTACTCGGACGGCATCCCTGTCGAGAAAGAAGTCCAGTTCTTCGGATGGGAGCTGCTGGATGCAGTAGAAGATATCAAGAAAGCATTTGATATCAAATAGTTGAAGGGCCGGGTGCATCGCATCCGGCCCTTTGTTGAAAAAATGTTAATAAATAATTTTCAGAAGTCTGAAATATTGAGTAACTTCGTACCGGATTTTTAGAAGCATATTTTCTTAAACCCAAATCAATATTTATGAGACAAGCTCTTAAATCTCTTTCCCTCGCATTCATCACGATGTTTGCGGGAGCCGTCGCCTATGCTCAGGTGACGACTGCGTCTCTCTCCGGAAAGGTGGTGGATGACAAAGGTGAAGCCGTTATCGGTGCCGCCATTGTCGCCACGCACGGCCCTTCCGGTACGACCTATGGCGCTGTTACCAACGCCGACGGCCGTTACGCTATCCAGGGTATGCGTCCCGGCAGCCCTTATTCCGTTGAGGTTTCCTGCCTCGGCTACACGACGGTCAATTACACGGACCTGACGCTGCAGCTTGCAGAAAACACCTCTCTGAATGCTACGATCAAGGAATCTACGGAGTTCCTGCAGGAAGTGGTCGTGATCGGCCAGGCCTCCTCCAAATTCTCCCAGGAGAAGACCGGTGCCGCCACCAACATCTCCAATGAGCAGATCCTCTCCCTTCCGACGGTCAGCCGCAGCATTACGGACTACACCCGTCTCTCGCCTTACGGCGGCAACGGAATGAGCTTCGCCGGAAGCGATGGCCGTACGGCCAACTTCACCGTTGACGGTGCGAACTTCAACAACAACTTCGGTCTTAGCTCCAACCTTCCCGGCGGCGGCAACCCGATCTCCATCGACGCGATCGAAGAGATGCAGATTGTCATTTCCCCTGACGACGTGCGCCTGACCAACTTCATCGGCGGCGGTGTGAATGCCGTCACGAAGTCCGGTACCAACACCTTCAGGGGCAGTGCCTACGCCTATCACCGCAATGAGTATATCCGCGGCGACACCATCGAGCGTGAGCAGATTCCCGGAGCCCGCGACATCGACCGCAGCACGACTATCGGTATGACCTTCGGCGGCCCGATCATCAAGAACAAACTGTTCTTCTTCGTCAACGCCGAATACGTGATGATCCCGACCGTGGTCAACCGCTGGAGAGGATCCGAAGACGGCGTCGCCGTTCCGAACTCCAATATTTCCCGTACCAAGCTTTCCGATCTGTCGGAGGTCTCCTCCTATGTGAAGAGGAAATACGGATACGATACAGGTTCCTGGACGAATTTCCCCGCCAACGAGAGCAACCTCAAGCTCCTCGGCCGCATCGACTGGAACATCACCGACGCCCATCACCTGGCTCTCCGCTACAACTTCACGAAGAACCTCTACTGGCAGTCTCCCAACGCCACCTCCATGGACGGCGGCACCCGTGCCAGCAGCGCCCGTATGTCCCAGAATTCGATGTCGTTTGCCAACTCGATGTATTCGATGCAGAACATCGTCCACACCGTGTCGGCCGACCTCAACAGCCGTCTCACCGACAACCTTTCCAACCAGTTCCTCTTCACCTGGTCGAAGCTCGATGATATCCGCGGATCCAACTCCTCCGAGTTCCCGTTCATCGATATCCTCGACGGTGACGGTGACAACTACATGGCCCTCGGCTATGAGCTCTTCACCTGGAACAACGCCGTGCACAACACCATCGTCAACCTGAAGGATGACCTCACCTGGTATGCCGGCAAGCACAAAGTGACGGGCGGTATCAACTTCGAATACCAGATGGCCGACAACCAGTACATGCGTAACGGTACCGGTTACTATCGTTACAATACGCTGGAGGACTTCCTGAGCGCTGCCGCTCCCGAGGTCGTCTGCCTTACCTACGGATACGACGGCGAGAAGGCTCCCGCCGCCCGCGTCCGCTTCTATAAGACCGGTATCTATGTCCAGGATGACTGGCAGGTGACGGACCGCTTCAAACTCAACTACGGCTTCCGTCTCGACGGTCTGTTCTTCAATAACAACGACCTGTTGACCAATGCTGCCATCAAGGCCCTTGACTATTACGATGAAGAGGGTAATATCCGCCATATCGATACCGGCAAGTGGCCCAAGGGCCAGGTGACCGTGTCCCCGAGAATCGGTTTTAACTGGGATGTCCTGGGGAACCGTTCCCTCAAGATCCGCGGCGGTACCGGCCTCTTCTCCGGCCGTCTCCCGCTCGTGTTCTTCACCAACATGCCGACCAACGGCGGTCTCGTCCAGTATCAGGCCCAGCTCAGCGGCAAGACCAAGATCGCTACCCTGAAGGATGGCGAATGGGTTGCCGAAAAAGGCTTTGCCAATTATACCGGTGACTATACGACCAGCACGGACGGCAAGACCCGCTACATCGACATGAATCAGTTCAAGGGCGGTCTGGTGACCGATGCCAACGGCAAGGCCACGATCGATGCCCTCATGAAGAAGCTGGCCGCAATGGGTTATCCTACGACGGTTTCTCCTGAGGACGGCACCGTTCCTTCCGCTGTCAATGGCGTAGATCCCAACTTCAAGATGCCGCAGGTGTGGAAGACCTCCCTCGCCATCGACTATTCTTTCCCGACCCAGTTCCCGTTCTCCATCTCTGCTGAAGGTATCTTCAACAAGACGGTCAATGCGGTCACCATCTCCGACTGGAGCATTCCTTCCGTCGGCGGTTTCGCCCGCTTCAACGGCGTCGACAACAGGCCGATTTATCCTGTCGGCTTCCGCACGGGTACCAAGGCTTTCGTCCTGGAGAACACTTCCAAGGGTTATGGCTGGTCCGCGAACGTTTCGCTCAGCATGCAGCCGATTCCTGAAATCAGCTTGATGGCCGCTTACACCCACACGGTCTCCAAGGAGATCACCGGTCTGCCGGGATCCGCCGCCGAGTCCGCCTTCACCTATGTGCCTACGAGCGAGGGCCCGAACAACATCCGGCTCCACAACTCGCAGTATGTTACCCCTGACCGCTTCGTGGCTTCCATCACCGCGCACGACAAGGGCAACAACCACTACAGCCTCATTTATGAGACCTGGAAGGGCGGCGCCAACTATTCCTGGATGCTGACCAACGATATGAACGGCGACGGCTACAACTACGACGCCCTTTATATCCCGACCGACCAGCAGGTCAAGGACGGTGAGTTCCGCTTTGCCTCCGACAGCGACAGGGACCGTTTCATGGCCTTCGTCCACAACGACAAATACATGTCCAAGCATCAGGGCCAGTATGCCGAGCCTTACACCGTGTACAACCCCTGGGTCCATCGTCTTGACTTCAGCTACAAGCACGACTTCAAGATCAAGATCGGCAAGTCCACCAATACGCTCCAGCTCGGATTCGACCTCAAGAATGTCCTCAACCTCCTGAACTCCCACTGGGGTGTCTCCAGGTTCCTCAATCCTGCGATCGGTACCGAGTCCCGTATCCTGACCTTCGACCATGTTGATGCGGAAGGCTATCCGGTCTTCAAGACCCCTGCCGCCATCAACGGCTCTACCGAGACCTTCACCCGCAGCCATGGCATCGGCCAGTGCTGGTACGCTTCTCTCGGCATCAAGTATATGTTCAACTAATCAACCCCTGAAGCATTATGAAACTCAGATATATCATCGCATCTCTCGCAGCCGCGGCAGCGCTTTTCACCGGCTGCAAGGAAGAAGGGGATACCTACTTTGACGAAATCCGCGTAAGCCAGTCTTATGTCGGTATTCCGATGGATGGCGGCTCGAAGGAAATCGACGTCAAGGCTACTTTCCAGTGGGCTTTTGATGAGGAATCGATTCCCGAGTGGCTCACCGTCGAGCCCAAGTCGGGCCCTGCCGGTGAAGGCAAGATCAAATTCACGGCGCCCGTGACCCTTGACGGCCGCAACGCCGAGCTGATCATCAAATGCGCCGGCCGCGAGCAGCGCATCAATATCATCCAGGGTCTTGCTACCGTCTCCGAGGCTACGGTCAAGGAGGTGATGAACGGTCCCGAGAAGAAATACCGGGTTACCGGTGTCGTCACCAAGATCCACGGTGCCCACTATGGCAATATGTACATCAACGACGGCACCGTCGAGGATCCGGGTCTCCAGATCTACGGTTCCCTCGACAAGAAGGGCAACAAGATGACTTCCTCCACCGCGTATGACTGCTTCAACAGCGGCCATGCGAACGCCTGGGAGATCTCCGTCGGCGACAAGGTCACCGTCGAAGGCCCCATGACCATCTACAAGAATGAGGCGGAGCTCGTTGACGTCACCATCATCAAGATCGAGAAGTCCCTCGTAAAGGTGGAGCCTCTCGAGATCGAACTTGACGGTCCTGACGCCGGTGATACCCTCATCAAGATTGCCAGCAAGGCCGAGAAAATCAAGGTGACGCCCAGCGTAGACTGGCTCTATGTCAAGGAAATCGAGAATACCCCCGATACCGTCTTCGCCCGCATCGGCTTCTTCGCCAATGAAGGCGTCGTCAAGCGCGAGGGTACCGTTTCCGTGACCGGCAAGGGCTTCAACGACATCTCCGTCAAATTCACCCAGGGTGCCAACGCTCCGGGTCTGATGACGATTGCCGAGGCGCTCCAGGGCAGTTATGTCCACGTTAAGGGTACCGTTATGGCTATTTGCAACAGGGGTTATGTCCTTAGCGATGCGACCGGCTCGATCCTGGCCTACTACGGTTCCAAGTTCGATGCGACCAAGTACAAGCTCGGCGATGAGATTGAGCTTATCGGCGACATTTCGGCCTACAATTACGGCCCGCAGCTGAGCTGCGACGGCAAGGACGGCTTCGACCTCGAGGAGAAGAAGTCCGAAGGGTCCGGTACCGTTACTTATCCTACGCCTAAGGTGCTCGATCAGGAGGCCCTGGCTGCGCTGGTGGCTTCCATCAACGGCAAGACCGGCACTAAAGTCAGCGACGCCATCAAGATGGAATATGTCCAGATCACAGCGACGCCGAAGAAGAGCGGCAACTATACCAACATCTTCCTGGATGATTACACCGCCGCTGATTTCTCCGCCTATCAGCTTCCCGCCAGCTTCGACCTCGCGTCGATGCTTGACAAGAAAGTGACGATCCGCGGCTATGTTCAGTCCATCTCCGGCGGCAAGCATGTCAACATCGTCTTCACCGAAATGGTGGAGGGTGAGGCTGACGTGCCGACCATCGAGTACACCGACCTCAGCACGATCAGTGCGCTGGCTTCCGGCGCCGATTTCGAACTGACTGCCATCGTCGCTTTCGTTACCTCCAAGGGCGATGCGGCGATCGTGACCGACGGTACCAACTTCTTCTACCTGTACAAACCGGCCACAACGCCTGCTGTCGGCGATATCGTGACGGCGAGCGGCAAGATCAGCGTCTACAACCCCCTCCACGAGTCGGCCCAGGGCCCGACCGTGACGGTTGTCGAGTCAGGTGCCGACCTTCCGGCTCTCACGCCGAAGGACATCACCGCCACGTACGGTACGTTCATCTCTTCCAAGGATCCGCATCCGGCCGACTACATCACGGCTGTCGGCACGTATGTCGTTGACGGTACCTACACCAACCTGGTTGTGGACGGTTCCGATACCGTTAAGGGTAGCCTCAACGGCAAGATCGACGCCTCATGGAACGGCAAGAAGGTCCGCGTGACGGGTTGGTTCACCGGTTCCAACAAGAATGGTACATTCATCTACACGGATGTTACCAAGATTGAAGCGGCGAACTAGCGGATTGCTGAAAGATTTTTTAAGGTCTCCCCAATCGGGAGACCTTTTTTTGTGTTTTTTTGTTTTTTTATTCTTTTGGAATGGTTATATTTGTAAGACTATACCAGACAATTAAATTTTACTAATATTAAAACCATTCAAGATGAAACTCAAACATCTGTTCTTTGCGCTTGCGGCGGCGCTTCCGCTGCTTGTTTCCTGTAACGAGGAGCGGCCGCTTGATCCGGTCATCAGGGTCAATCCCGCGGTCCTCACGCTGACGGGAACCGGCGCCTCTGTCCAGACCATCCAGCTGACGGCGGGCCGTTCCTGGACCGTTCACAGCATGCCGGACTGGGTTGATGCCATCAATCCCTCCAGCGGTGATCCCTCTGAGCAGCCTCAGCAGGTTACGATTGCCATTAAATCCAACGCGGGCAACAACCGCGAAGGCAACATCGTCTTTGCCATCGGCCGTCCCGGCGAAGGCGGACGCGGCTTTGCGCCGCTTGCCAGGGCTGCCGTGAAGGTTGTCCAGCCGGGTGAGGGCGGCGAGCTTACGCCCGGTACCGGTACCAAGGAGGATCCGTATAGCGTAGAAGGCGTCCTCGCCTATCTCAAGACGCTGGGCAACAACGTCCAGAGCCCCGTCGTCTATGTCAAGGGCAAGGTCTCGAAGATTACTGAGAGCTATTCGGCCAGCGGAACCAACGGCAATGCGACCTTCTACATGAAGGATACCGACGAGCAGACCGAAGACTTCTACTGCTACAGGCTGAAGTACCTGGGCAACAAGAAGTTCACCGCCGGCAAGGAAGATATCAAGGCCGGCGACGAGGTCGTCATCTGCGGCAAGGTGGTCAATTATTCCGGCTCCGCCGGCAAGGTTACCCCCGAGACCGTCGCCAATGAGGCCTACCTCTACTCCCTCAACGGGACTTCGGAAGAAGGCCAGGAACAGACCGAGATCACCGACGCCACCGTGGCCCAGTTCATCCAGAGCGACGGCAACACCTATTACCGGCTTACCGGTACGGTCTCCGGTTTCTCGACCGGGCACAACAACACCGGCAACTACGACTACATGCAGTTCAACCTGACCGATGCGACCGGGACCGTCGTCGTCTACGGTTTCAAGGACAGGGACGGCTCCTTCCGTGAGTGGTCGACCAAGATCAAGAATGGCGGCACCGTCGTACTGACCGGTACATACGAGAAGTACACCGACAAGAACGGCAACGTCAAGGATGAGGTGATGAACACCACCATCGAGAGCTTTACCGAGGGGCAGGCCGAAGAAATCACCAGCGCCACCGTGGCCCAGTTCATCCAGAGCGCCGACGGCAAAATCTATCGTCTTACCGGCAAGGTCTCCGGTTTCAAGGTGACGAATGCGGAGAAAAAATACATGCAGTTTGACCTGACGGACGATACGGGGACTATTATTGCCTATAAGTTCAATAGCGGAGAGTTCGAAAAGTGGAGTGAAACCCTCAAGGATAACGGAACGGTTACGCTTACGGGTTCGTACTTGAAGTATACGAATTCATCTACCGGTGAAGTCAAGCATGAGATAGAGAATATAACCATTGAGACCTTCACCCCGGGTGAGGACACTCCGGCCATGACGGGAACGGTGTCTGAAGCCGTCGCTGCGGCCGATGGCACGCCTGTTACCATCAACGACGCCATTGTGGCGGCCGTCAGCACCAAGGGATATATTGTGACGGACGGCAGCAAGAATGTGCTCGTTTACAAGAATGCCGCGCCGACGGTCAAGATCGGAGACAAAGTGAAGATTGAGGCGAAGAAGACGACCTACAACAGTCTCCCTGAAATCGAGAGCATTACCGGAGAGACCATCCTCTCCAGCGATAACAATGTCCCTTATACCGCCCTCAAGGATCTGACGGCTTCCATCGACAGCTATACGGCGACGGAAACCGAGTATATCAGCGCGACCGGAGAGGTCGCCGCCGACGGCAGTTATTGGAAAGTTACCATCGACGGGAAGACGAAGTGGGTTTCGCCGCGCTATCTCCCCGCTACGTACGACCTGGCATCCCTGAATGGCCAGAAGGTCATTATCACCGGTTATGTCGTTCAGATTTCCAATACCTTTGTCGGTATCTATGTGAACGCGGTCAGCCAGGCTGATCCGAATGCCAAGTATTGCCGCGTGGACGGCAGCAAGACGATCAATGTCAAGGCGGATGCGACTTCCGCCGAGATCAAGATCAAGGCCAATGCCGCCTGGACGCTGAGCGGCCAGGGTGTGACCTTCAGCCCTGCCTCCGGCTCTGCCGATGCAACGGTTACGGCCAGTTTCCCGGCCAACACTTCCACCACCGATGATAAGGTCTATACCGTCACGCTTTCCTGCCCGGATGCATCCGTCAACGAGACCATCACCATTACCCAGAGCAAGGTGGTTTCCGCGGGCGCCGGAAGTTATGTGCTGGACGGGACGGCCGTTGCCACCGCCCATGCGGAGGCCTGGAGCTACACGAGCGGAGAAAAGAAAATCACTGCGACGGACGGTTCGGTCTGGACCTGCTTCAATACTTATGCAAACAAGAACCAGGTGACTGTCCAGATGAACAAGGGCAAGAGCGCTTACGTCCTGACTCCGGAACTTCCTTCCGGAAAGGAAATCAAGACCATCTCGGTGGTGTTGAATAAGAAAGCTGACGGAACAGGAGATATGGGCGACCGTCCGATGGATATACTGAGTGCTGACGGTGCGACCACCTTGCTCGACAACGTGACCGGTCAAACCCTCGCGGATGGTATGACGGTAGCTTCCGGGCACTCCCGGGTTAAGATCATCTGTGATGAGACTGGCGGCGGAGCCGTTTACATTAAAAGCATCACCGTTACGTTCTGATAATAGATGATGCGCATCCTGCAAAAAGTTGTTCAGTGGACTCCGGTGGCAGTGCTTCTCGCACTGTCACTGGGGCTCGTTTCCTGCAAGAAGGATCCCTCAGGACCTTCCTCCAAAGGGCCCGTCATCACGGCGACAAAGACGTCGATCGTCAGCTCCAAGATGGAACTGACCGTCATCATCACGGCCGTCGGGGACTGGACCCTCCGCGTGGAATATCCTTCCGGAACGGAATCCTGGCTGACCTTGACTGCGGGGAGTAAGGAGTCCGGTACCGGCAGTGGCATGGTGATGTACGAAGCGTCAGCCAATACCGGGGAATCCCCCCGGAAGGCGCGCGTGGTCGTTACGGCGGCCGATGGCAGCGATTCCATCGAGCTCACCCAGTCCGCACCCGGCGGCGAGACGCCGTCCGGCGTGCCCGGCAAATGGCTGGAACTTCCTGAGACTCCGTCCGGGAAAGGCTGCTATTTCGGGGCCCATGACATGAACGGTGATCCGTATGTCTCGCAGGATAAGAGCGGGGTACGCAACTGGTCGTGCTGGTGGAATCCCGGGGAGCACGTATCGCTCTGGGTGGCCTATCCGCTCAACAATTCCCTGAAGGGATCGGGCGGCCGCACGGAAGCCTGGGGTCTTTATGATCCTTGTTTCCCGGAGGACAACCAGCCGAACTGCGCCTTTACCTATGGCGGCGGCTGGACCCGCGGACACCAGATTCCTTCGGCGGACCGGCTCAGATACAACGGTTCTACCAAGTGCAACGAATCTACGTATTATCCGACCAACATGACGCCGCAGGAATATAACTTCAATGCCGGAATCTGGGCCTCGCTGGAGGGGAAGGTCCGCGCGTACGCGGCACCGGCCAAGAGCGACACCCTGTATGTGGTGACCGGCTGCGTCATCGCCTCCAGCGGCAGCTACAGCGGCAGGAATACGGGATTCAACGTCCCCGTTCCGTCGGCCTATTGGAAGGCGGTCCTGAGTTATCAGAAATCCCGCAGTTCCGTAAACGGCGGCTTTGTCGGTTGCGGATTTTACCTCCCGCACGACCAATCGATTGCCAACGGGAACTGCCTGGACTATATGATGTCCATTGACAACCTTGAGAAGAAGATCGGCATCGATCTCTTCGTGAACCTCCCGGACCAGATCGGCGACGCAAAGTCTGCGATCGTCGAATCTGCGGTACCCGACAGTTTCTGGAAATAAAAATAAATCAGGAATATGAAAAAATATATTTTCGCCCTCATTCTTCTCCTTCTTGCCGTCCCTGCGGCCCGCGCCCAGAAGGGGGCGTCGTACGTCATCGGGTTCTACAACCTGGAGAACCTCTTCGATACGTATCACGACGAAGGGAAAAACGACTACCAGTACCTGCCTGACGGCTCCAATGAGTGGACCGAGGTCAAGTACGCCAAAAAGCTCCGCAACATGGCGCATGTCATCGCGGAGATGGCCCGGGACAACGGCCGTTACCACACCGTCCTCGGCGTGAGCGAGATTGAGAACCGCCATGTGCTGGAGGATCTGGTGAATGAGCCCGAAATCGCCGATGCCAACTTCCACATCATCCACTATGACGGCCCCGACCGCCGCGGCGTCGACTGCGCCCTGCTGTAC
>JAEEGL012545785.1_pt1 | contig 11648 bp, 8 predicted proteins | sample 9134231 | NCBI WGS metagenome assembly JAEEGL01 (sample SAMN16246548, study PRJNA631951) | gut metagenome | biome: gut microbiome; feature: rumen; material: fiber-attached | host: Bos | place: Iran: Karaj | collected 2018-10 | reverse complement strand
GCTTTCGGATATGGCAGATCTGCCGGCCAATATGTTACTGACCGTACATTTCCGCTCCATGCGGCAGGATCAGGCGATCAAACTGATCAAAAACCAGACGACCAACATTGCAGCCAATGTAGTTACTGCACAAAAGCAGGCTGCAAAGAGCGGATATTCCGCCGACCTGATCTCGCCGGAATTGCAGAAGGCGCAGGAAGAGGCACGCAAGCTGATGGACGATATTACCACGCGAAACCAGAAACTCTTCTTTGTTACACTGGTATGCACTCACTTTGCGATGGACAAGGAAGATTTGGATAACAATACCAAAACATTGGAATCCATCATGCAGAAGAACCTGTGTCAGATCAAGACACTCAATTATTTGCAGGAACACGGTTTGAATTCCTCGCTGCCGCTTGGCATCAACCGGCTCAAGGTGGAACGTCTGAACACAACGGAATCGGCATCGGTGTTTATTCCGTTTTCTGTACAGGAGTGGAAATCGAAGCATGGATTCTATTACGGACTGAATGCTGTATCCCGTAATATGATCCTGTACAACCGCAAACAGGGCTCGAACTACAACGGCGTTATCTTGGGTACCCCCGGTTCCGGTAAATCCTTTTCGGCGAAGAGAGAGATTGTTAATGCGCTGCTTTCAACCAACGATGAGGTGTATATCATTGACCCGGAGAATGAGTATCTGCCGCTGGTAAGAGAACTGAATGGTGAAGTGGTACGTATCGCCGTCGGTGGCAATACCCATATCAACCCGTTTGATATGGATATCGAGTACGCGGATCAGGAAGATCCGGTTACGCTGAAATCGGACTTTATCGGATCCATCTGCGAGATCGTTATCGGTGGTCTTTATGGTCTGTCACCGATCCAGAAGTCCGTGATCGACCGATGCGTGCGTCTGGTCTATGAGCCGTATCTGGCCGAGATCAAGAGACAGCGCGATATGGGAATCCAGACCACCGGAGATTCCAGGATTGCACCTACGATGATGGAGTTTTACAACCTGCTGATGCAGCAGCCGGAGGAAGAGGCAAAGCAGATCGCGTTGGCGCTGGAAATTTATACTACCGGTTCCCTGAATACGTTTGCGAAACGTACCAATGTGAATACCAACAATCGTTTTGTGGCTTACGATATCAAGGATATCGGCTCTGGTATGAAGGTGCTGGGACTGCAGATCTGTCTGGACTCTATCTGGAATAAGATGATCGCCAACAAACGAAAAGGAAAGTATACCTGGATCTATATTGATGAGGCGCACTTGCTGGCACAGCACGAGTCCTCTGCAAAATATGTACAGCAGGTATATAAGCGAGCCCGTAAATGGTTTGGTATCCCTACGATCATGACACAGCAGGTGGAAGACTGTCTGCAGTCCAAGGAGATGCGTACCGTTATCTCCACCAGCAACTTTGTTATGATGCTGAACCAGGCGCCGATGGACAAGATGGAGCTGGGGCATATGTTCAATATCAGTGATGATGAGCTGGCATATATCACCAATGCAGATCCGGGACAGGGACTGTTGTACAATGGTAAAGCATTGATTCCGTTCCAGGACAGCTTCCCGAACAATACGAAACTGTATATGGCGATGACGACCAAGCCGGAAGATGTTGCCAAGCGGGAAGAACAGGCAAGGGCACGCGCTGCGGCAGAGCAAAAAGCAGCAGAGCAGAAAGCGGCGCAGTGAAACGAACGTATTGATGGAGGTAACAGGTAGGGGATGTTTACAGAGAAAGAGGACATCGTATACCGCTATTTGGTCTTTTATGTAAAAAAGCATCTGTATGCGCCGAAAACGGACGAGATCTGTAAGGCGACCGGGATCAAGAGCAAGAGTACAGTCAATGCCGTCCTGAAGGCGTTACAGGAAAAAGGGCTGATCGAAGTGCTTCCCAATTCTTCCAGGGCGATACGTCTTGTCGGATATGAAGTGAGACGGGAGGAAACGGACGATTGATCCTTTGTGATTCACAGTGATGCAGTGCTGCTTTTTCAAAAAAATGCCTTAGGGCATTTTTTTGATGCTAAAATATGTATACAATTAAAAGGCTTGTTGGTCAAAAAGTATACGCAAAATTGAGAATAAAGAACCACCGTTCGGCAACAAGCTATAATCGTACGAAAAAAAATATATATTAAATTTGAAATAAAAAAGACAAGGAGGTCGATCAATATGAAAAAGGAGTCGAACAAAAGAGAGCCGATCACGGCAGAAGATGTGAGGGACAATACCGCCCTGATGATAGCGCTGGCAAGCACTGAGCCGGACCGGGAGCAGGCAGTAGAACAGCTTGGATGTTTGGTAATGTCACTGAATGCCAGAGAGGAATGGCTGCAGTCCATGTTGGATGCCATCCGGATGGCAAAAAAGAGGGCTGTACGAGCACTGAATGATGCCAGGATAAATAATACGAGCATCTCTTTGCGGAATGGATGAAATGTATGAACAAAGAAGCGGCTTTGCATCCAACGATGCAGGGCCGTTTTTTATGTGCTGTTCCTTTCTTTATATTTTATGTAGGAGTGTTTTGGGTAAAATAATATAGCCCGTGAAATCCGGCAGAAATCCTGCGGAGGTATCACTGGCGTTATCAGGAGGAATGTATATGGAACAGACCAGGTTGGCCATTTATCAGTTGTCTTCGTTATCACCGGATGCGGAGCTGTTGCTGTCTTCTGCGATCAACAAGGTTTTCGGAGCAGATGTGATCGCGGCAGAGCGTCCGGCAGTATTAAAAGACATTCATGATAAGATCGATTTTTCGAGAAAGATCGGAGGAGAGATCTCACCGGAGTTTTTTGCAAGCACAAGACCGGTGATCATTGCCGGCGCGGATAACGAAAAGATGGCAGAGGATATGCTGAAGAGTCTGATGAGGGAATTGGATAGCGTGCGCAAGGGAAACCGGAGCGATTATGCTGCAATCATAGGCATTCCGATGACAGAGGGACAACAGAAACTGTCCAAAAGTATTGAACAGGTGGCGCAGGGGATCGTAACCGATGTGGAACAGAACCAGCGGGAAGCCAGACTGATTATGGAACCGGTAAAGTATTATGAAGAGGCAGAGTCGATCCGCCTGACCGGAAATAATGTCAGCATGGCGTATCTTGCCGGGATGGCACTGCAGCACGGTGTTTCCGTCAATTTTACCCAGAATCTGGAGAATAATCAGACGACGGTTACGTTTCGCAACCCGGAGGAGTTCTCGCGGGTTTGTATGCCGGCAGGTAACGGGGAGATGAACAATTTTGTCTATGCGAATATTGCGGCGGCTTCGCGATGTGTGATGACTTTTGATGAGCACGGCAAAGCGACCGGTGTAGAACCACTCACAGCGGAAACCAAACCGGAGGCGATCCGGAAAACCTGCGAATATCTGACGATGAATCCCAAATCGGAAGAGGCTTCACTGGCCTGGGAGGCATTCTGCGAGCAGGTGGAGAGGGATACAGCTGATATCCGGGCGGATATCAGCCGCTGTGGCAGCGAAGCTATCGCTGCACCTACGGCGGGAGCGGGAGGGTTACCCTCCAGCCAGATCGATTATGTGGAGCGGAACTACAATATCCGCACGACTTACGGCGCGGTTGCCCAGCCGGGCCGGCAACAGATGCTGCTTCGCAAACTGGCAGAGCAGGCACGCTATATGACGCTTGCGATTGCTATGAAAAATGCGCTGGATAGCGAGAGGCGCGCACATGAACAGCGAATCCGGGAAGCGGCGATCAAGAAAGAAGAGGATGAAAAGGCTCGGAAGGAACAGGAGGAACTGTTGCGGAGGCAAAAGGAAGCGGAGAATATGAAAAAACAGCAGCAGATGGATCTACTGTTTGCCTCTACAGCAGCTTTGACTATTGCGATGGTCATGGGGAAAGAAGGAAAAGAATGGATGCGGCAGATGATGCAGGTGCAGGGAATAGAGAATCTGGAGGGAATGTATACCAGAGCGCAGGCAGAACAACTGGCCGGGGACGGCAGGGTAGTGGATATTGTGGAAAAGGTAAAAGGCGTGAACCGGGTGCATCCGGATCCCTTCAGCCGCTGACGCGTTTAGCGAGGTTGAAACTATATCCGTTTTTTTCTGCTATATTTATTATGTTTGTAATCTTTTTTTGGAGGGAAACTGTTTATGAAGCCGAAGGCTGACCCGTTAAAAAGACTGCCGATCTATTTTGGCATAGGTTATGCAATATTATTTATTTGGATCGCGGCGGCATCCTCTGCTATGGCGAGCGATTCCAGACTGACTTTTTTGCAGGCCATGGCCGGCGCCGGAAAGCGGATCCTTGATCTGCGGATACGGGCCTTTATTCCGGCATCGCCGAAGTTTATGAACAATTTGGGACTGGCCACATTGATCTATGGCGTGGTTTGTCTGCTGATCTATCTGTATTACCAGAAGAATAAGAATATGGCGCCGGGGCAGGAAAACGGCTCGGCCAAATGGAATACGGATCTGGCAGGCTACAATAAAAAGTATACCTATCCGTATGGAAAATCAACAAAATCCTATGAGAACAATGTGATCCTGACCCAGGATGTATTTCTAGGCACAGATGGACGTCAGACGAGACGAAATCTGCATACGCTGGTCATCGGTGGTTCCGGTGCCGGTAAATCACGCTTCTATGTGAAGCCGAACCTGCTGCAGATCGGTACCAATTCTTCGTATGTTATCACTGACCCTTCCGGGGAGCTTCTGGAATCCTGTGGTACCTTTTTGGAACAGAACGGATACAAGATCAGTGTGCTGAACCTGACCAATATGTCGGCATCGTACTGCTACAATCCCTTTGAATATATCCGTAAGGAAGAGGATGTGCTTGTGTTGATCAACTGTCTGATCAAGAATACAACGCCTCCGGGATCAAGCAAGGGGGATCCCTTCTGGGAAAAATCTGAGACTGCATTGTTGACGGCTATCTTTTTCTATCTGAAATATCACCGGCCGGAAGAGGATCAGACCTTTGCGTCGGTGATGAAGCTTCTGCGCGCTGCCAATATCGATGAGAATGACGGCTCGGCGCAGTCACCGCTGGATGTGATCTTTGAAGAGATCGGGCAGGACAATCCGAACGATCTGGGGTATAAATCCTACATGACTTTCCGGATGGGAGCAGGCAAGACGCTGAAGTCTATCCTGATCTCCTGCGCGGTGCGTCTGAACGCATTTGAGATCCCGGCAGTTGCAGCACTGGTGCGTCATGATTATGAACACCCGGATCGCAATATCAACCTGTCCAAGATCGGTTTTGAGAAGACAGCATTGTTCTGTATTCTACCACAGGCAGATGATACCTACAACTTCATCGTATCGATGATGTATTATCAGCTGTTCGAGTCTCTGTACTATCTGGCAGAGCATGAACCGGGCGGGCTGAAGTACAATGTGCGTTTTATGCTGGATGAGTTCTGTAATATCGGACAGATTCCGGATTTTGACAAGAAGCTGGCAACCATGCGTAAGTATGGACTGGCCTGCTCGATTATCATACAGAACGTAAAGCAGCTGGAAGAAATGTATGACAAGAAGACGGAGGGCCTGATCGGTAACTGCGACTCGATCCTGTTCCTGGGATCTTCGGAATACGGTACATTGGAATTTGTATCCAAAAAACTGGGTGATGCTACGATTGTCGTTCGCAATACATCAACATCGCGTGGACGTAGCGGATCCTCTTCCATGTCCTATAATCGTACAGCACGCAAACTGATGACGCCGGACGAGTGTGGGCGTATCGGGGAAGAAAACTGTATCCTCTTTGTCCGAGACCTGCAGCCGTTCTTCGGAAAGAAATACGAGATCACAAAGCACCCGAACTATAAGTATACCGGCGATGCAAATGATGATTATAAGTATGATGTGGCAGAGAAATTCAAAGTGCATGATGAGCCGGTTAAACAGGTAACCAAAGAAGAACAGGCAGAAGAAAAGAAGCCGGAGGAAGTGGAACCCCAAAAAGTCGTTGTGAGTGGCGAAAATGTTGTAGATAAGGTGAAGGGATTCTTCTCCGGGCAGAAAAAGACGGAAGTGACTGATACAGAAGAAACGGCAGTAGAAGAACTGGCGACGACGGAACCAATCGTAGAAGAAACGATAGCCGAAGATAATACCCCGGAGCCGTTGATTGTGGATGATACCTTGGGGATCGTTCCGGAAAAGCCGGCAGAGGCGAAGAAGGATGATGCTGATGAAGCGGTGGAGAATGGAAATGCCGATGAACTGCTGGCCTTTCTGATGCAGGGGGAAGCAGCCTATGCGGAAGAAAAGGCTGTACAGGAAGAAACGGTAGCCAAACCGGAAGAAACGGTAGCCGAACCGGAAGTGCCGGCAACGACGGAATCGAGAGTGATCGATCATACACACAGTGCGATCAAGAGGAATAATAAGACTCTGGCTGATCTAAAGAAGGCAAAAACGACGGAGCAGAAAAAGGAAGCTGGCGTACAGAAGGATTCTTCTTCCGATGATGATTCGGATGATGATTTTTCGGTAACCGATAGCACGTTTTGATGGGGCGGATTGACATCAATCGGAGGACAAAAGGAGAAAGGAAACGTATGGTAAATATCGAAACAATACGTTGTATGTCTATGCTGGAGACGCTGGCGACGGTCAGCGCAAAAGGCTATATGGCTTTTTCGGAATATGCCCAAAAGGCTGCTGAAATATCAGATGATGATCTTCCGGTGATCTATGATGATCAGAACGGGCAGGAACTGGATGGGGATCGGGTGTATCCGGTGGTGCTGGATGCGGATATGGATGAGGATGAGCGGCTGTTCATCACACAGGACTACGATCATTATATCGATCCGGAGGGAAAGTCGGCTATTGTTCGCGCGGTGATACCGGCGGATAGAGCGGTTACTCCGTATATCTTTGTGAAACTTTTCGGGAAAGGTGAGGAAGCTACGATCATCGTGGAAGACGGCGCGTGGTTTTTTGACGAGGAAGGCTGATGCCGGAGCGGATGTGCCTCCGGGTGGTTTCGGCGGATGATTATGAGGCATTAAAGAAGAATCTGAGAAAGTATGCCGGGATCCGCTATCGAAAGACGGAATTTGTACTGGAGGATCAGCTTGGCATATATGGCCTGCAGGAGACGATCGAGGCGTTGAACCGGAAGAAACGATATGATCGGATCATATATATCTATGATACCGCTTGCCGGCTGATTGATGAATATAACCGGAAAAATGCCATAAAATGTCCGTTTACGGATGGGAAATGTCCGGATTGCCGGCATAACAGTCATATCAACGGGTGTTGCTACCATTGTGGTTTGCAGACAGCCGAGGGGTGCCCCACTTGCAATCTTTCCTGTAAACTGTATTTCTGTAGCTATATGAAAGAGCGATACAGAGTACTACAGATGGAGGATCTGGATATTTTACGGCTGTTGTCGTGGAGTCAGAGAAACATTCTTAAGGAAAATGTATTTGTGGGAAGAGGATTTGCTCTTTTGATGTGGAATGTGGGCAGTTACCTGGTGTTTTGTTTATTTTCTGTATATAAAATCTGCACAATGCCCAATCTTTTAAGAAGACGAAAGATTCCAATTTAGTTAAGCATGTCTTGTTTGGAAGTATAAAAAAATAAGCTTATGTGTTTTTTTGCGTGCTTGAAATTATTTTTTTGTTTTTCTTATATATTATTATGTGTAGTGAAATGGATGAGCACGCTTTCACAAAGAAAGGTGTCAGCACGAAAAATGTAAAAAAGTACAAACTAGGTAAAGGAGAAAGAAATGAAAGAGGTAAAAAAACAAAAGATCAATGTAAAAAACAAAGTAGTAAGAGCAGCTACGGTATTAGCATGTGCGGCTATGTGTTATGCGCAGACGGGATTGTGTACAGAAGCTGTTGTGAATAATCTGGTAACACAGATTATCCAGATGTTGCAGTATGTTGGTATCGTGGTAGTGGTTATCGGTGTAGGAAAGTTTGCGCTTGCTATGAAGGATGAAAATCCGGACGGACAGACGCGTGCTGTATATTATGCTGTTGCGGGTGCTATTCTGATTGGCATCGATCCGATTGTTCGGGCAGTAGTTCCGAGTTTAGGCGGTTGAATTTATAAGTATAAAAAAGAACTCCTTAAAAAGGAGTTCTTTTTTTTTACAAAATGCTCAGTATCCGTTGTTGGCCTATATTAGAGGCTGTTGTTAGAACCCCAGTTTCCTTTAGCAGCTTTTTGCCGTTCCTCGGCGCGGATTCTCTCCCAGGCTTCCAGGGATTCCGGTTTAAAATGTGTCTGGTTGTAGTATAATTGTCCTACCCAGGGAGTGCCGAAGCGGAAAGTGTATTCTTCCAGTTCATTTCCGTTCTTGTCATAGTATTTCGGATAGATGCGTTTGCCGGTGCTCCGGCTGTAACCGGTCATCATATCAAAGTCCGGATCGGCAAAGAGCCTTTCCAGCAGGGCGCGGTTTTTGAGGACCGTAGCGCTGTTGCCGCCCAGGCCGCTGATGACATGAGAGTCAATATCCTGCGTCCAGCCGTAATCCGGGTACGCAGTTTCCGGATCCGGATCAAAGGGCTCGTCTGAATGCTCAAACATATATCCGTTGTGGGCAGGATCATCATCGCATCCAAGAACCCAGGGCGTGGACAGATCGGATTCAAAATCGTCACCGTCCTTCATATACATTTCCGCTACGCGATCGCCAAAGGTGATGCGAAATGCGTGCTCCCGCAGGTGTTCGTCCGGATCGATGCGATAGGACCAGGCCGGTCGGATCGGCTGTGCACAATAATCTGAACTGGCAGCGCCGATGCACATTGCATCATCCCAATCATTATTATCCGGTTTGAAAAGATGCTTAACCACACCGTAATCAACATAGTCGATCCGTGGATCAAGGAAATCTTCATTAAATATGCGGCCGGACTCCTCGGAGAGCGTATCTCCTACGCTGCCGCGTACCCAGATAACATTGGGAAATTGCTGAACGATGCGCATACCCTTCAGAAAGGCGTTGATATCTTCTTTATGCTGTGGTTTTGCGATGCGAAGCAGGCATTGCTCCAGAATATCGCCTCTTCGTGAAAAGATGCCGGTTCCCGGATTCCCCCAAACCGCCGCGCCACTGACAACCTCGGGCATGATGTCGTTTTGGTGCATTTTGTAATAATATCTGCAATAATTGATGAGCTCAGGCAGGCATAGCCAGTCATTCAATGTCCGGATGTTTTCCGGCTTGTGATTCCATTCTACGATCTGCTCCTGCAGGGATTTGGTGCCATCATCCACGATGATATTGCGCCACATTTCCTCACGCTCACGAGGGGAGTAATACTTCTGGTCCTGTCGGCTCCAGGCAGCACGATGCCAGTTTCGGTAAGCGCCGGTCTGAACAAAGGGTTCACGCCCCTGATAGCATTTTTTGCCGGCTTCCACTTCCCAAGGTGTGGCCCAGCCCAGTTCCTTTTGGGGAATATATGAACGGCTTTCTTCGATAACCTCCGGTCTCAGACTGGCCGGATCGTACGGCGCAACATTTGGATACAGATGTACCCGGATCTGTTCGCGGGCGGTGATCCGATCGCTGTCGGTTACCGGCTTTATGGTCTGGCTGTTTGCATTATTCTCCATAACGGGATCCTCTTACATTCTTTTATTATTCCACAGACAATATAGCAGATTTTTACAAAAATAGATTATCTGTTCGGTGATACGGATAATTATAAATCATTTTTTCTGCTATATTTTCAAAAGTGAGGGGATTCCGGAGGTTTTTACCATGAACGAGGTCGATTTTGCCAAAAATCAGTTTGATATTTGGGTAGAACTGATGAAAATAGCAGCAGGGGCACTGCTGCGGCATTTACATACGGATGAACAGGATTACGCGGACTATCTGCAGAAACTGGTAGATCAGGGATGGGCCAAAAATGCGGATGGTTCATGCCAGGTGCTTTCTTTGCGTTTACAAGACCCGGGGAAGGTATTGCTTATAAGAGATGAACTTCAGAAAGCCGGTATACCGGTCATGTGGGAAAAGGAAATACCGGGAACACTGGTAGTTCCGCAGTCCTGCTATGAAAAGGTACAAAATGTACTTCGAAATCAAGGTCTGACTAACAATCTTTCACAATATAGAACGCAGGCGGATTTTGAAAAGGTTCACCGTGATTTGATCAACAGTAAGAAGTTGTTCAACAGTGATACGGTAAAAAACAGCGATGGCAAGACGGTTCTGGAACTGACCCCTTTGGATGGGACAGGAAAGTGTACACAGGCGGATCTGGAAAGGCTGGCCGATCTGCTGGAGGCGCATGACATTGAACATGTATGGGTAGACAAAGATGGGGGACCGGCGCTGCAGATCCCTTATGGGAAGCAGTATTCTTTGGATATTCTGGCTGTATCGAATGGCTATGATATCTGCTATAACGATCCCAAACCGCTGAATATCAGTTTTTCTGAGAAGAAGGAGCAGATTGAGATTACAGATCCTGAGAATGGGGATAATCTGTATGAGATCGAAGCGTATCTGAAGCAGGCGGGATTTGAATACGAGTATCTGCCGAAGGAAGGAAAGATACTGATCGACGCAGGGGATAGTAAGAATAAAGAGATCCTGTGCGCGATGTCGGACAGGGCCAGGGAAAAATACGGTTTTTCGGATCTGGAGGCGGATTTTAACGGAGCTTTTGGCGTGGTTCGGGGGGAACTGCATCCTTCCGGGGCAGGACAGTTCCGTTTTAATGATGTGTCACCGGAAAGAACCTATGAAAAGTGGATGGAGCCGCAGTATCTGAATTGGGCAAAAGAAAACCATCTCAAGGCAAAGGCCAGTATCCATATTAATTATGCCAAATTGCCGGCAGAGAGGATTGTTGCCGGAGATATACAGAACATCCGCAAGATCATCCGTAATGATGCGGATCTGACAGATAAGGAAAGAAAACATCTGAATAGTGTGCTGAAACAGGCAGACTATAGCAGCCGCTTTGCTTTTAACGAAAAGGATACGGATCCAAACCATGATCTGCATGTTAAAGCAGAGTTGTTTAATACACTCGGACAATCTCCGGAGATGCGGAAATGTCTGGGGGAAGAGTTTTTTGAGAAACGTGCTGTTTATATCGAAAAACAGGCCGGTGATAGACTGGGACAACAGTTACAGGATTATTCGAAGCAGCTGGCAGACAAAAACCTGTCTCCGGATCAGCGGAAAGAATTGGAAGCACGACAGTTTACGGACGGCACTCTGCTGAAATATTATCAGTCGAAGGCCGATCAGCTTCGACTGGGCTTATCGGATTCTGATCGTGAGGCAAGCATTGCTCTGAAAAACGAAATGGAGGATGTTGCCCATAGTAAGAGTAATGAGAATCCCTGCAAAACAGGGTTTGAGAAGTATGCGTTCCAATGCTTCGGAAAAGAGAAGGAAGCGGCGGATGCCCGTCTGCGACAGGCATCGGAAGACTACGAAAAAGCACAGGCTTCCGGGCACCCGAATGCGATCGCAAAGGCCAAAGAAAACTTTGACGAGGCAAAATATGTACATACGAAGACGCATGAGGCATTGAATCATGCGGTGACAGACCCGGAGATGCTGGCAGCGTTAAAGGAGCTGGATCAGACCAAAGATCCTGTGGAGGTCGCACATTGCGCGGAAGT
>JAEEGL012041958.1_pt1 | contig 11648 bp, 7 predicted proteins | sample 9134231 | NCBI WGS metagenome assembly JAEEGL01 (sample SAMN16246548, study PRJNA631951) | gut metagenome | biome: gut microbiome; feature: rumen; material: fiber-attached | host: Bos | place: Iran: Karaj | collected 2018-10 | reverse complement strand
GGCCACCGACTCGCGGTCTATTTCTATGGCGTGGAAATCAAGTCCCTCCTTATTGTAAAGGTACTTGGTGAGAACTCCCATGCCGGGACCTATTTCCAAGACATGGGGCGTTGTTGCGGTAAGGCTGTCGGCTATTTGTCGGGCGATGTTTTCATCTTTGAGGAAATGCTGTCCTAAGAATTTCTTTGCGTGTACTTCCATTGCAGGGTATGGGGTGGATGGTGATTAGTGATTGATAACTTGTGTTTATTATGCAGTGATTGATGATTGAAAGCAAGATGTTTAACGAATTAGTGTGACGGTGCCGGTGGTTCGCTGGTAGGCGTTGGGAGAGAGTAGAACGCTATAACGGCAGTTATAGACATAGGCACCTTGCTTGCAGGGGGTTCCGTTGTGGGTACCGTCCCAGCCCACATTAGGATCGGTGGAATTGTAGACCAACGTGCCGAAACGGTCGTAAATCCATATTTCGAAACTTGCAAAATCAACCCCATAGGATTTGAAGATGTTGTTCTCGTCTTTGGACGGGGTGAAGACGTTGGGGAAGACTATAAAACTGTGGAGTTTGTAGATGGTCTTGGAGGCGGTGTCGGAACAGAGTTCGTTGTTGATGATGAGCGTGAGGGTGACTGAATCGGCGGTAGGACTCAGCTCGTAGATGAATTGGGGACTGCTATTGTCAGTCAATGAGCCATTGAGGAGCCACGACTGAGAAGAGTAGCCAGAACTAAGGTTGACGGCTGAAAGGGTGAGATTGTCTTCGGAGAGGGCTTCCGGTTTGACTTCCCAATTGACGTGCAGGGGCACGATAGGGATGACCTGGATGCTGTCGAGCAGAGGGCACCAGCCGGAGACTCCATAGGAAAACTGGAGGGTGTAGGTGGTGGTTTGAGCGGGGTTGACAGAGATGGGGTTGCTTTCCTCCTGACGGGAAAGAGAGGGGTCGTCGGGGCGCGATGACCACTGGTAGCGCCAACCGTCGGCTACGGAGGCGGTAATAAGGTAGTGCTCGGGTGGAAGGCAGGTGTATTCGTCCTGCAAGTCAAGAGGCACGAGCTCTATGATGACAAGGGAAAGATGGACGATACTGTCGCAGGCGAGGGTAGTGAGAAGAGTGTCGCTATATTCGCCAGAGAGGGTGAGTTGCCTGTCGCCGAAAAGATATACAGAGCCTTGACAAACAGTGTCGTCTATATGGTAATTATAGGCTGGGGCGACGAGGAGCGTGAGGGTGACAACGCTGTCGGCGCCGTGGCTGCTGATGTAGGTGTCGGTACGGGTGCCGGGATCGGTGAAGAGATGCCCGTGCCAAGTGATGGGGAGTTGGTCGCTACAGATGGCAGTGTCGAAATACTGATGGCTGTTCCAGTCAACTGTAAGATTGTAGGTGATAAGGCTGTCGCAACCAACGCTGTTGGGGATGTGGATGATAGCCTGAGAAGAATCGGCATAAAAGGTGACGCCGTGGTAGGTGTAGGGCAGCTGGCTTTGCGAAACGGTGTCGAAAACAATACTGGAAGTAGAGTGGAGAAGGGAAAGATGGAGGGTGACGGAAGAGTCGCAACCATTGGCATTGAGGGTGTAGCCGGGTACAAGGAGGGTGGTGTCGACCGTAAATGTCTGGTTATACCAGAAGAACGAGTCGCAGACGACGGCATGGGTGTCGCCTGAAGTGACAGCATTGACGAGAAGATGGAGGGTGCGGAGGCTGTCGCAGCCAAAGTCGGTGTAGAAATTGTGTGTGTAATCACCTGAAAAGAAGTAAGTAGCACCTTCAAACTGAGTGGTTTGATTGCTACATATTACACGGCTGACGGTATCGTCATAGACAGGGGAGGTGTGAAGAGTAAGGGTAAGAAGACTATCGGCACCGAGGTGGTTGGAGATGGTATCGTACTGAGTGCCAGGAGCTGTGAAGAGACGATGGAACCATTGAATGGGGAGGAAGTTGACACAAAAAGTAGTATCAAACTGGGCGTAGGTGTTGCGAATAACATGTAGATTGTAGTGGATGATGCTGTCGCAGTTATCGCTTCCGGAGAGGGTGACGAGGAGGTTCTCGGTATCGTCGTTAAGGCTGATATCATGATAGTTGTAAGGGAGGTCGTTTTCGAAAACTGTGTCGTAGACGTTGGTATGGGTAGAGTGGCCGAGGGTGAGGTAGAGGGTGACGGAGGAGTCGCAGCCAACGGCGTTGAGCGCTACGGGCGAGATGGTGACCGTGTCGCTGAGGATGAAGTGCTGGCTGTGCCAGTCGAATGAGTCGCAAGCGACGGCAAAGGTGTCGCTATAGGAGGTATTGTTGACAGTGAGACAGAGGGTGCGGAGGCTGTCGCAGTCGAGTGTGTTGCGGTAACTGTTGGTATAGGTGCCGGGAGAGGTGTAGTAAGAGTCGTCAAAGATGTAGCTTTGGTTGCTACAGATGGTGGCAGAAATGGTGTCGGCGGAAATGGGGTTGGTGTGGAGAACCAGCGTGAGGATGCTGTCGGCACCGAGATGGTTGAGGATGGTGTCATTTTGGACATCGGAAGCGGTGAAAGTACGATGGAACCAGAGGAGGGGGAGTTCGTTGATGCAGACGGTTGAGTCGAGGGTGCTTCGGGTGTTGCGAATGACATGGAGGTTGTAGTCGATGATGCTGTCGCAGCCGTTGGGGCCGGAGAAAATGATGGTGAAGTGAGAGGTGTCGGTGTCGAAACTGTGTGACTGATAGAGGCGAGGGAGGTTGTTTTCAAGAATGGTGTCGTAGAAGGTTCGGGTGGACTGGGCAGCGAAAACGACAGTGAAGGTAGTGTCGAAGACACAGCCCATACTGTCGGTGATATAGAGAAGGTATTGGACAGTAGAGTCGATAGATAGTGTGTCGGGGGCGGTGATAATAAAAGTGGTATCGGAGGTGCGTGTGGCCCAAGGACCTATCATGTCGACATAGGCAACGGTCGGGACATAATCGTTGCGGACAAGACGGTTGGGATTAAGGGCAAGTTCCCAGCCGAAGATGTATCCATTATCGCCTGACCATCCGTCGATTACCTCAATATACCATACGCCGTTCATTGGGCAGCCGATGAGAGATGCGAGGGATTCGTCGGGGTGGTAGAAATTGGTTCCTGCCGCGACGTTAGAGGAGTCGAGGGTATAGCCTACACTGCTCGTTACAAGATTGGGTGCGCGATAGATAAGCCCGTCGGCAGGGGCATAGGAATAACCGGCATCGGTGCAGTTGGACCAACAATAACGCCAGCCAGTGCCGGGACAATTATTCGGAGCAGTTGAATCACACACATACATATTATCTTCGACATCATACGCTAATCCCAAAAAGGTGGAGGTGCTAACATTATAACCTGCCTGCCAACCTCTATTGGCGGGCAAAATGGAGCCGGTGCAGGAAGAAGAGCCCACGCCACTATATTTTAAGATGTCAGCCTTCTGAGAATTGGGGCATGTGATATTGATGTAGATGTCCCCGACGTAAGAGTGCTCGATGTTGAGCATGACATAACGGATGTCGTTGACGTCGTTGATACGGGCAGAGGGGTCAAAGCCGGAGAATTGGAGTTCGGAACGATAGGAGCAGCCGTTTGGATCGCAATAGACGCCGTCTGGGAGAAAGATGCGGGAGACCTCGGAAAGGGTGGACTCATTGCGGATGACACGGACGGAGGCATCGAGGCCGAAGCCCACACGGATGTTGGTGGACTGGCCAGGGCAGATTAATTCAGGGATGTTGTATTCGAGGTCGAGACGAATCGGGGTAACCGTCACATGGGTGCTGTCTTCACAGCCACCGAGGGTATAGACGGTAAGGCTGTATTCTCCTGTTTCGGTAACCACTATGGAGCGTGTGGTGGCACCGGTACTCCAGAGATAGGCGTCGGCAGAATCGGCAGTGAGGGTAATAGAATTGTTGCCACAAAGAGGTTGGAGGCCATTGATAACAGCCTTGAAACAAGGTGTGTGGACATCGATAGAGTCTTTACAGTCGAGTAAGGCGGCATCAGATAAAGCGACCACTGAGAAACGGTAGTCTTGTCCTGGTACGAGACCAGTAATGTCGCAGTAGGTTTGATTAAGCACCGTATCGACAGAGCCATAGTGGATGAGGAAGGTGCCTGTTGGATTGATGGCTGACCATGAGAGATGCAACGAACTGGAAGTGACTTCGGTAGCGGCAAAATTGTCAATATAGTTGGAGCAATGAGTAGGACGGACAGAATAGTGAAGAGCGAAACCACTGTCCACCGTGGATACATCAGAGGAGAAATAGATGGTCATATAGCCTGTAGTTGACATCACAGAGACAGAACCGGTGCCGGTGCAGGTTTCTAACAAATCGGGTAATAGTGTGCCGTCTGCCTGATAGAAAAAAAGCAGTTCATAGGAGTATTCCATCCTGTAGGAGCCAGTGATCTGGATGGTGTCGCCCGGATTGGCGAGGATGCGAACAACGCCGTTAAAACTGTTGGAATAACAACCCAAATCGCCACCATCGTCAAAAATAACACCTACAGGGGAGAGATAACCATCGATTGTAACCGTGCTTCCATTAGAGAAAAGAATGCTGTCTTGGGAATAGCCCTCTCCCAAAAACGACATTAATAGTAACAAGACCAATAATTTATGGGAAAAGGGGTTCATAATAATAATTTATTTACATTTTGCAAATATACAAAAAAAATACAGAAAGCCTGTTTCCAATGAAGAAAAAAAGAAAAAAGGCAATTGGTTTGGGGAGGTAAAATACTGGGGATTAGAATGGTTGTTGCTGATACAGATACTTGCACCGAATGGGGAGGCAAAATGCATCGGGAATGTGACCAACGGAGGACTGAACCTGTGCGAGCCTTGACTGGACGTAGAATGAAGGGGTGAAGAGACTTTATTCCTGGTTTGAAGGGGCTGGGGAGTCGGCTGACAGGAGACGGTAGCGCTTGCGGGCCTGCTCAACATAAAGGCTTGTAGGATAATCTAATATCAATTTCTCGTAGCAGTCGCGAGCACGTTGGGGGTTGTTGAGGCGTTCTTCGTTGAGCTGAGCCAAGAGAATAAGTGCGTCGTCAGCCAGAATATCGAAGGAATACTGAGTGACAAGCTGTTGAAGAAGGGTGTCGGCTTCGGCATAGCGTTGCTGGCGGATGCGGATTTTTGCTTTCTGGAGAAGCACTTCATCGAAGAGGGGGTGAGAAAGGGCACTGCGGGAGATGTCGTCGAAGAGGTTCCAAGCCGAATCAACCAGGTTGCGATAGAGAAGCAAATCGGCTTCAGCATAGCGCGAAAGCATACCGAAGGTGCTGTCTTCCTCCATGTTATCGCTGATGAGTAGCGAGAGCTGCATGGCGTCGTTGGCGATGAGTTTTGAAGTGGAAGCGCGCAGGACATCGAGCTGAGTTTTAGCCCAAAGGAAGTCGTTGTTATAGTAAGAGAGTTTGGCATTTTTGAATTTAGCCAGGGAGCCGAGGACATCGTTTTTATTGGACTTTTCCACCTGCATGTAGAGGAGGGAAGCATCCCAGACTTCGCCAGCGAAAAGGAGGAGATCGCCGAGAGCCAGTTTTGCCTCGTCGCGCTGGTTGGGCGAGATTTTGGGCAAATCGAGAATGTCGTAGAGCATGTCGGCGGCTCGCTGGACGCTGTCGGCATAATAGGCCATGAGGTCGGCATAGTTGCGCATGAGCTGGACGGTGTTGACGTTTTTGCCGAGTTCGTCGAAAGCAGATTCGTAAGAGTGAATAATTTGCCAGAGACGCTTGTTTTCGATAGGGAAATTGCGGTTGAGGCGTTCAAAAGCCACCTCAAGGTCTCCTACCTTGGCAGAGAAGTAATGGGGGCTCTCAGTGCCTTTTTTCAGAACAGCAGCGTAGCACTCTTGAGCGACATCGTAGGCTTCGTTGCTGCGAGCAATGGAGGCCACCCGCATGAGGGATTCACCACCGGAGTCAGGGAAGCGGCTATCGATGGCTTTGGCCTGCACCATGGCGAACTGGAAATCTTTCTGTTGCAGAGAAAACCAGAGCATCATCTCGACATACTGTTTGTTTTCAGGATGTTGCTGCACCCGCTGAACTAGCGTTGATCTAAGTCCGTCAACCAATTTTGGGTTAGCGGTCTCGCTAAGCACCCGTTGTAGAGAAATCTGGACGGAGTTCACCATATTGGGTGCGTTGTCGAGAAGATCGAAGTATTCCTGCATCATGGCTTCGTAGTTACCGACACGTTCGTAGAGCGTAGCCAGTTCGCCGACGAAGGTGAGGGGGTTCTTCATTTTTTTGCGAGCGAAGAGGTAGACCTTGATGGCATATTCGGGATGTCCAGCCGACTCGAAAGCCTGAGTCAATTCGTTGATCTGACTTGAATTATATCCAATCTTTTCAATAACAGCATCGTAGGTTTTAGTTGCTTTGCGCCTGTCACCTCGCAACTCGTATACACGGCCGAGGTCGACATAGAGGTATAACTCGCTGGGGTATTTCTTGAGCCGACGTTCAACCAAATGTTCGGCATCTTTGTACTGCTTTAGCTCAATGTAGGAGCGATAAAGCATCTGATAATAAAACTTGTTGGGGGCGCGGGAGTAAAGAGCTTCGTAGCACTCGGCGGCTTGCTCGAACTGACCACTTGAGTAGTAATGGGAAGCCATCTGTTCCTGGGTTTGCTGTGCATGGCACAACTGGAAAGAACAGAGAAGGAAAGCCAGAAAGACCATCCACGTTTTATGACCTGACACAGTAGAGATGTGCATATAACCTACAAAAAACACCGGAGAGCCAAAGTTCCGGTGTTGAGTAGTGACTAAGCTGGGATTCGAACCCAGGACCCCATCCTTAAAAGGGATGTGCTCTACCTGCTGAGCTACTTAGTCAATCCATAGTAGTGACTAAGCTGGGATTCGAACCCAGGACCCCATCCTTAAAAGGGATGTGCTCTACCTGCTGAGCTACTTAGTCGCCTCAAATTTGAGTTTGCAAAAGTACAACTTTTTTCTCTTTCGGCAAAAAGTTTTTGCTTTTTTATTTTTGAACATACATATAATACACTATTGTTCAGTAAAATATGATGAAGAATATTTTTTTTAAGAATTAAAAATTTGGCCAATCAACAAATAATTCGTAACTTTGTTTTCTCAAAAAAATGAAAAACATGAAAAAATCAATCACCATAAAAGAAGGATACGGGGACATAAAATTCGATATGCCGGTAGAAGAAGTTGTCGGGATATTGGGTGAGCCAAATGATGTGGAGACCATCGATAATGCTACCGAGGAGACCACAACTGTGCTCCACTACAACGGTAACCTGACCCTGTTTTTTGAAGGGGACTGCCCTACCCTATCATGTATTGACATCAGTGATGAAAAGGCGACACTCTTTGGTAAAGAGCTGTTTGACATGGGAGAAAAAGAGTTGGTGAAGCTGATGGTAGACAACCACTATTACGAGCAGGAAGTTGAAAATGAGGACTGGGGAGAGCGACGCGTTTCGTTTGGAGAGGGGAATATTGACTTTTATTTTGATGGGGATGAGTTGATTGCAGTAATTATCGGCAAATAATAATTATGCGAACAGACATACCGCTCCTTTCTACGGCATATCTTCCAACGATACGCTATATAGCTTGTTTGGTTTTCTATGGTGCCGCCACCATAGAGAGGAATGAAACATTTCCAAAGCAAACATTTAGAAACAGGACACAGATAGCGACGGGAAACGGCATTCTGATGCTGCAAGTACCCGTGTCACGACCGTCGGGGAACCATACAATGACGGGCGAAATAACTGTAAGTTACCATGAGCCTTGGAACATACGGCACTGGAGAGCGATTGTATCAGCCTATAATGCAGCACCTTATTTCCTTTATTATAGGGACGGTATAGAGGAGATATTGTTGAAACCGCACGACAAACTAGTAGAACTCAACGACCAACTACTGAAGTTCTTGCTGAAAAAGATGAAGATAGAATGCGAGTTAGATTACAGCACTGACTATATACCAGCGGGCGAACACCCGTTGGACTACAGAGGATGGCTAACCTCGAAAAAAGGCCAAAGGGATGAGAGCTTCCCTTCATACAGCCAAGTATTTGATGCAAAAAACGGGTTCATGCCCAATATGAGCGTGATAGATTTACTTTTCAACCTGGGACCAGAGGCCAAATCATATCTCCAGAACCTTTGCACGGCTGAACAGCGTATATGATATATGGCAGCAAGTTACCCCCCTACCCTTTTCCTACAAAGGATTTATTAAGTTGAATACAGGCGTTGGAAACGTTTATAAAGCCACCTTGTAATGCATGGGGCGACTGCCATAGGCGGCCCATGTTTGAACGTTCATATGGCCGTATATTATTCTTGCCATGATAGGATGAAAATAGACTAATAAAGAGATAAAATGCATAGAATATGGTTCATAAAATAAAAAATGCTATTTTGTAGCATTTTTTATTCATGAACGCATAATCGACATAGAACATGCAATTTAAATAGTCTGTTTCTCGTGAAACAGAGGTATTATTTCAGCTGCTGCATGAAGATAAGCAGCACCGAAACATCAGCAGGAGAAACTCCACTTATGCGAGAAGCCTGCCCGATGGTTCGAGGTTGCATCTTGCTTAGTTTTTCGCGTGCTTCATAGGACAGGGACTGCAAAGAGAAGTAGTCAAAACCTGACGGCAACTCGATGTCCTCAAACTTAAGGATTCTGTTAGCAACATCACGTTCTTTTTCAATATAACGTTCGTACTTAAGAAGAATTTCTGCAGCACTTAGTACATCGTCTTTTAAGGAAGCAGGGATGCTGTCTGCTTTGTCCCTGAGCATAGGAGACACCGAGAGAAGATGCTCCATATTCACTTCGGGACGCAGGAGTACATTGACCAATTTGACCCGTTGCTGCAAAGGTGGAGTGTTGAGTTCCTCCAGTAGCGAGTTAACATCGGTAGGGAGAACAGGGGTTTCCTTCACAGCATCAATGAGCATATCGGTGAACTTGCTCTTCTCCCCTACCCTTTTCATTCTTTCTTCCGACGCCAGACCCAAGTCGTAAGAGAGAGGTGTCAATCTTGTGTCGGCGTTATCTTGTCGCAAAAGAATGCGGTATTCAGCTCGAGAAGTGAACATGCGGTACGGCTCGTCAACGCCTTTAGTGACAAGGTCGTCGATAAGAACACCGATATAGGCCTGAGTGCGATTCAAGACGAAAGAAGGACGACCCTTGAGTTTTAGCACCGAGTTGATGCCAGCCATGAGGCCTTGACACGCTGCTTCCTCGTAGCCGGTTGTGCCGTTGATTTGACCTGCAAAATAGAGGTTTTCAACAAGCTTGGTCTCAAGAGTGTACTTTAACTGAGTAGGTGGGAAGTAGTCGTATTCGATGGCATAACCAGGTTTAAATATTTCAGCATGTTCGAAACCTTCAATAGAATGCAGAGCATCTACTTGGACTTCGAGGGGGAGCGATGAGGAAAAGCCATTGAGATAATATGAATTGGTTGTCCAGCCCTCAGGTTCGACAAAAAGTTGATGTCTATCCTTCGCAGAGAAGCGGACAATCTTATCCTCGATGGAAGGACAATAACGAGGGCCATGACCTTGTATGCGGCCAGTGTAGAGTGGAGAACGATCAAATCCAGTTCTGAGGATATCGTGAGTAGTGAGATTAGTATAAGCCAGGTAACAGGAACGCTGTTGGGTTAAAGGATGGGTTGAATCAAGATAGGAGAACTTACGCGGGATGGGGTCGCCAGGTTGTTCGACCAACTTAGAGAAATCGATTGTGCGTCCATCGATGCGAACAGGAGTGCCTGTCTTCAGCCGTTCGACTTCAAACCCATATTCACGTAATTTGTCAGAGAGACCAAGAGCTGCCTTCTCCCCTATCCTACCGCCTTGCCACGAACCTTCGCCGATGTAAATAGTACCATTGAGAAAAGTGCCGTTGGTAAGGATAACAGAATGGGAAGGGATGTGAATGCCCATACGAGTACGAACCCCACAGGCTGTTCCGTTTTCGACAAGTACGTCGACCACCTCATCCTGCCAAATAGAAAGATTTGGTGTGTTCTCTAACACATGCCGCCAGTTGAGAGAGAACTGCATTTTGTCACATTGAGCACGAGGACTCCACATGGCAGGGCCTTTGGAGAGATTCAGCATCCGGAACTGAATCATAGATCTATCGGTGACGACACCCGAGTAACCACCGAGCGCATCAATCTCACGAACGATTTGGCCTTTAGCCACTCCTCCCATAGCAGGGTTGCAAGACATCTGACAGATGGTGTCAATATTAAGCGTGATAAGTAGCGTCTTAGCTCCAAGATTGGCGGCCGCTGCTGATGCTTCCGCGCCAGCATGTCCTCCACCAACAACAATTACATCATAAAGAGGCCAATCCATATTAAAGAGACAATTGTTTACTCAGACAATAACGATAATAATACTATTATAAAGAATAGGGGAGACCCAAAAAGAAAAAAGTGAGTGTAGCGAAACGAGATGATGTGAGGAACACAATGTTTCGCGCGAAACACTGCAATTAAGTGATTGTTTTCCATAATGCTAACGCCTCATCTTCGCGTTGGCGCATGATACGTGCCTCATCGTCTGTTTTGTCACCCTGCCCCAAGAGATGAAGAACTCCGTGGATAATAACACGGTGGAGTTCATCGGTGAAGGGGACACCGAAAGTTACGGAATTGTCGCTAACGCGTTCAACACTAATCATGATGTCGCCAGACACCAAGTTGCCGTTGACATAGTCAAAAGTTATAATATCGGTAAGAGTATCATGGTTAAGATATTTGTTGTTTGCTTCAAGCAAGAAGGAATCATCGCAAAAGAGATATCCAATATTGCCCACAGACATTCCATGACGCTTAATAAGAGTCGAAATCCACTCTTTAACTCTATTCTGGTCGGGCAGAGAAAATTCGATATTTTGATTGGAAAAGGAGATGGCCATTATTTAGGTTATATTATTAAATTAATAGTAGGGGAGGGGAAGAGGGGACTTGCCTGTCCTCATAATCAGTTTTTAGAAGTAGAAAGTTGTTTGCAATAATTTTATTTCAAAACATTATTAATTAATTAATTACAGAGAAAAATAACAAGAGATTCATTGATTTCCTTTAAATATTTTGGTGGCACCAGATAAAATATACAGCAGAAACGAATCTCGAAGGGATAAGAGTGCTTGCAGAGACGATGTTTCTTTAATTAGACTCGACCATGGCCGGCTGATAAAAAAGGCTCAAGACCTCTTTACGTCGAGAAGCCTCCTTGGCATCAATACCTCTTACAAAAAACACCATGCGGAGAGTAGAACCGTTGTCAAGTATCTCAAATTCGTCAACTAATAATTTCACAACCTGGATGGAGTCAGAAAAAGAATTGAGAGAGGACTGGAGGGGGAACGAAGATGAAAATTGAGAGAAGCAATTTTGGTAACTATGTACTGTAAAACATATACCTTCATGACAATATCCAGTAGATACAGTGACAGGCCCATTTGATGCAGAATTATGAGAGGATTGGAGTGTATCCTGAACAACTTTTATGACAGGAACAGAGATAGTAGCAAGATAATTGTCAAGATGATTGTTATAACAAACAGCATCAACAAACTCCTCAACCTGCTTCATGGAAT
>JAEEGL011897642.1_pt1 | contig 11648 bp, 11 predicted proteins | sample 9134231 | NCBI WGS metagenome assembly JAEEGL01 (sample SAMN16246548, study PRJNA631951) | gut metagenome | biome: gut microbiome; feature: rumen; material: fiber-attached | host: Bos | place: Iran: Karaj | collected 2018-10 | reverse complement strand
ATATTGGTAAGTATCCTGCGGGAAAAAGGATTGTTCTTAAGATCGTAGATCACCCTGTCTACCTGATCCATCTCACCTTCCTTATACTTGTGCTTAACAGCCATCTGATAACCGTAGGCCTTGCCGATGGAACCGTCCGGATCCGCCCATTCATCCCAGATATGAGATCCGAGATCATGGATGTTATTGGACTTCTTCTGCCAGATCCACAGCACCTCATCCGTAGCCGACTTAAGCGCGGTCCTACGAAGGGTTATAAGAGGGAATTCTTCCCTGAGGTCATATCTGTTCACCACCCCGAACTTCTTGATGGTGTATGCCGGAGTTCCGTCCGGCCAGTGGGGCCTTACCTTCTCCCCTCTGGTATCCGTACCGTTATCAAGTATATCCCGGCACATATCAACAAATACTCTGTCTGCGTAACTCATTTTAATCTCCTATCTATCCCATTTATCAGACAATGAATTGATCTGATCCGCGAACTTCGCCAGATCCTTATTCGATACACCCTCATTCTTCTTGATGACACCCATAAGTCTCTGACCTGCTGCCAGAAGTCTTGAGAATACATCAGATACGGGCTTCTTCTTGGGTACGATGGGAATAGGCGATGCCTCATAATCGAATGTACCCGATATAAGATCGTACTTGGTACCGCTGTAAGGTGCATATGCGTCAAGATCGCACTCATCTATGAGAGTCTGCGTAAAAGCCTCTGCGACTGAATCTTCACCATGTACAACGAACACCTTCTTCGGGCGGTTCTTAAATGCGCCTATCCATTCAAGAAGTCCTTCTCTGTCAGCATGGCCCGAGATACCGACAAGCTTGCGGATGTCCGCACGGATCTCAATGGTCTCGCCGAAGAGTCTCACTTCCTTGGCTCCGTCTATGATGGTACGTCCCAACGTACCTATGGCCTGATATCCGACAAAGAGGATCGTGGACTCAGGTCTCCAAAGATTATGCTTAAGATGATGCCTGATTCGGCCGGCCTCACACATGCCCGATGCCGAGAGGATCACCTTGGGCGTCATATCGAAGTTGATAGCCTTGGATTCATCGCTTGTGATGCTTAAGTTAAGTCCCTGGAAATTAACTGGATTGATGCCCTTTCGCACCAGCTCCAGTGCCTCTTCCGAGAAGCAGTTCTCTTCATTCTTGTGGAATATCCCCGTAGCCTCAACTGCGAGCGGGCTGTCCACATACACGGGGAAATCCGGGAATCCCTGAATGAGATTCTTCTCCTTGATCTGTCTTATGAAATAAAGCATCTCCTGAGTACGGCCCACCGCAAAAGAAGGGATGACCACATTACCGCCGCGGTTAAAAGTCGTCTGGATGATCTCGGCAAGTTCCTTAACATAGTCGGGCTTCTCGGCTGCATGAAGCCTGTCACCGTAGGTAGACTCCATAACAACATAATCCGCCTCTTCCGTGTACTCGGGATTCTTAATAAGCGGTTGTCCCTTATTACCGATATCACCGGAGAATACGATCTTACGCTCTTCAGTCCCTTCCTTAAGCCAGACCTCTATGGAGGCAGATCCAAGCAGATGACCCACATCCGAGAATCTTATGCTGATATTCTCATCAAGTTCCACCTTCTTGGAATAGGGACATGGAACCAGACACTTTATGGCTCCGTCCGCATCTTCCATTCTGTATAAAGGCTCAGCTACCTGAATTGAAGCACTTCTCTTAGCCTTCCTGCTCTGCCATTCAGCTTCCTGCATCTGAATGTGGGCACAGTCCCTTAACATTATGCTGCAGAGATCCGCGCTGGCCTCCGTAGTATAGATCTTGCCCCTGAAACCTCTGGCATACAGCAGCGGGAGCAGACCCGAATGATCCACATGGGCATGCGTTAAGAGCACATAGTCGATGAGCGGCGGCTCTATCGGCATATCCGCATTCTCGAACACATTGATACCCTGTTCCATACCGTAGTCCACCAGGAAATGCTTATCACCGCACTCTACATAGTGACAGCTTCCCGTAACCTCATGAGCAGCACCGATGAACATTATCTTCATATTGTACGTAACCCTCCATGCAGTCTGAAAAAAATCAGGATCCTAGTCCGAATAACCAGTAGTTGTATGTCACCACTCCGGCGGACACAACCACTGGTATGAGTATATCATATTTTCTCCTGAAATTGTATCATATCTAATCATTTTCTTCCTTAATTTATGCGTCTGATAAGGCCCTGTTAAAAACCTGTATCTGCATGTACTATATTTATAAATTATTAATGGCACTTTATTCCCATATATGATAGAATGAACTAACCGATCAGTTAATACGGATCAGGTGTGGTTAATGCGAGCGCATCACCGATCGCAGGGAAAGGACGGCTACAGAATGATTAAGCTTACATATTGTGATGACAGTATACTTCAGCGAAAAGCCATCGACGAATGGCTCAAGATATACAGTGCCAAGAACGGCATAACGATCGAAGGCGTACCCTTTTCTACAGGTACGGATCTTCTTACGGCAGTTGAGAACGGTGCCTCTTTTGATATCTACATCCTTGATATCATAATGCCCGAGCTTAAGGGTACAGAAGTTGCAGCCAAGTTAAGAGAATATGATTCCGCAGGGCAGATCATCTTCCTTAGCTCAACCTCAGCGTTTGATGAGGACGCCCAGAGTGTTAAGCCCGTAGGTTACCTCCTCAAGCCTGTTTCGGCCGATCAGTTATATACCATGCTTGACAAGGCTATCTCAGAACTCGATTAAGAGTTTAATTAAGCTCGTAATAGAAAAGATATTGCTGTACTATCCCTGCAAATCCTACATATTTATCGTAAGGAAAACCCTTAGGATAATACTTATCAAGCAATTGTTTTACATGAGTGTCTATGGGGAACGCCTCTATATGATGAAGTCCGAACAGGCAGATACAGTTGGCTACCTTAGGCCCTATTCCCGTAAATCTTATCAGAGTATCTCTGGCCTCTTCATAGTCCATCTCAGCCAGTTCATTTAACAGATCATCGCTGTCAGCAAATACCTTTACAATATTATCGATATACGGCGCCCTGTAACCAAGGCCGAGGGTCCTGTCCTTAAGTATCTCTCTGTTGAATTCTTCAGGCCTCGGAAAAAGAGGACACCTTATGACGGCTCCGTTAACGATCGCTTCCTTTCCCTTAAGCGAATCATCTCCGGCATGTCTTAAACATATCTCATCAACGGATCTTGTTATCCTGGTGATGTTATTATTCTGGGATATCATGAAGGTTATGATCATCTCCCATGTATCCTGCTTAAGGATCCTGATCCCGTTTCCCGACTTATAACACTCGATCGCATGTTTATCCCCGGATAACATTATTTTGTCACGGACTTTGTCATAATCCGTGTCCATATCGAGATATTTGCTCCAATGACTCATCCAGTCAATCTTATTACAGCTCAGTTCGAACAGATTTCGGCCCTCATCAACACATTTTATGACAAGCGGTGCAAACTCCCGATGCATCGGGCCATACGGCGGTATGACATATGTGTCATATTTTGAATCACCTGCGTCAGACTTGTGTGCGCCATCTTTGTCACATACAATATCTGCTCCGGCTTCTTTCCATCTGAAACACTGTCCGCTCTCAGCGATCTGTCTTAAATTTATATTGGGAATTTCGATCTTCATTGAATAAAATTATACCATATTGATGTAACTTGGTTTCAAACAATACGTTGTCCGGCATTTGCATATATACAAAAAGCCCGAAGACCGAAGCCTCCGGGCCAAATCTGCAATCAATCAGGCATTGGCCAGCTCACAGAGCTCAGCCAGCATCTTAGGTAATTCTGTCTCCATGTTCTCATCAGAGAACTGACAGGTTCCAACCTTCTTATGTCCGCCGCCGTTATACTTAAGCATCAGGCTGCCGACATTAACATCCGATGTCTTATTGATGATACTGTAACCTACAGCTGCCGAACATCCCTGACCGCCACGACCGCTAACGATCCATGCTGATATGTTCTGCTCGGGATACATGCTGTAAATAAGGAATCTGTTACCTGTATAAATCGGATCGACACCTCTGAGATCTGAAATGATCACATTGCCCTCAACTCTGGTATGTGCCGTAACCATCTCCTTGAACTTGGCTGTCTGTTCGTTGTATACCTCGATACGTTCCTTAACATCAGGCATCTCCAAGATCTCTTCGGTAGACTTGTCCTTGCAGGCTACCATGAGCTTCTCCATTAACTGATAGTTAGAAACAGTGAACTGTCTCCAACGACCAAGACCCGTTCTGGGATCCATAAGGAAACCGACCAGGATCCAGCCTGTGGGATTGAGCACCTCATCTATCGTAAGATTACCCGAATCCACCTTGTCAACAGCTATCATCATATCATCAAAATTAGGGAACTTCTCCTTGCCGCCGTAATATTCATATATTATACGGGCACAAGACGGTGTGATCCTGCTCTCACCCTTATACTTGCCGGCAAGCTCAAGTCTCTCATGCTCACTTGAATGGTGGTCAAACCACAATCCGCATCCTTCAACATAAGGAACATTGGCCAGGCAATCGTTCTCATCGATCTCAACCAGTCCGTCCTGAAGATCCTTCGGATGAGCGAAGGTCCAATGATCAATCACACCTGCTTCAAGCAAAAGCGCACCGCAAGCAAGACCGTCGAAGTCTGAGCGTGTAACCAATCTCATCGCCATTAGAGTATTCCTCCTATCATTTCTTAATCACTCTTTCACTATTGTAGTGTATTAAGCCTTTTAATTCAAGGGGGGCTCATGGTTTTTTTCATATTTATCCCTACATTATTTTTATGTTATACTGTATCAGTAAGACTTATGAATGCCCTTAGGGGCAGCATATCAGGAGGAAACAATATAATGAAGAAGAACATCGCTTTGATCGCAGCAGCATCCATGTTGCTCTGCACTCTTGCAGGATGTGGCAATAATACGGCCGTTGCTCCTGCACCTGCAGATAACGGCACAGCAGATGCAGCTGCCGATACTGCAACAGAAGCCGCTGCACCTGTAGAGGCTACTAAGACCCCGGGGATTCTTGGCTACAATCTCCTGTGGTCGGATGAATTTGACGGACCCGAACTTAACAAAGACAACTGGAGCGTAGAGCTCCGTGATCCCGGCTGGACCAATAACGAACTCCAGGCCTATGTGGATACACCGGAGAATGTATTTATCAAAGACGGCTGCCTTTGCCTTAAGGCGATAGAGACAGAAGATGAAGCCGGCAACAAGAGTTATACATCCGGCAAGGTCAATTCCCAGAACAAACAGGACTTTATGTACGGTAAGGTTGTCATCAGAGCCAAAGTTCCCGCAGGACAGGGATTGTGGCCGGCAGCATGGATGATGCCCACCGATGAGCAGAAGTACGGTCAGTGGCCCAAGTGCGGCGAGATCGATATCATGGAAGTGCTCGGTAATGATACTTCTACCGCTTATTCGACCATTCATTACGGCGAGCCCCACGGACAGCAACAGGGCAAGCTCGTACTTGAGGACGGTTCATTTGATGACGGATTCCATGATTATTCGGTAGAATGGACTCCGGGTAATATCAAGTTCTATATAGACAACAACATGGTACTCGAGACCAACGACTGGTTCACTGCAGTAGAAGGTGAAGACGAGAAACCTTATCCCGCTCCCTTTGACCAGACATTCTTCGTTCAGATGAATCTGGCCGTGGGCGGTGACTGGCCCGGCAATCCGGATGATACCACTGATTTTGACAATGCGGAATTCCTTATAGATTATGTAAGAGTCTATCAGAAGGATATGTACAATACCAACGTCAGCAAGCCCGTCATCGAGATGCGAGAGCCCCTTGAAGACGGCAACTATATAGTTAACGGTGATTTCAAGGATGATACCGAGGATCTTACGGACGACGTTGACTGGAAGTTCCTCTTGGCACAGAACGGTGCCGGTGCCGCTGTTATCAAGGACGGCATGATAGAGATCACAAGTGAGGCTGAAGGTGATGTGGATTATTCGGTACAGCTCGTCAGCTGGGATATCCCCATTAAGAAGGATTCCAAATACAGGATCACCTTCGATGCCAAAGCATCCGAACCCCGCAATATCGTAGTGTGCGTATCTGCTCCGTATGTTAACTGGATCAGGTATTTCCCTGATACGGAGCTTGAGATAACCGATTCCTGGGAGACTTATACATACGAATTCGAGATGACCGACAAAACAGATCCCAGAGGCAGACTTGAGTTCAACCTCGGACACAGAGGTTCGATCGCAACAGTTGATATAACCAATGTAAGACTGGAAGAGATCGAATAGTCTGCATCGATACATACTGTCATCCTGAGCGCAGCGAAGGATCTTATCAAGAAGGAGTGATCTATGCTTAATCTGAAAAAAGGTGTGAACCTGGGCGGTTGGCTCTCCCAGTGCCCCGAATACACCATCGATCGTTATGAGAATTTCATAACCGAGGCGGATATCAAGGACATAGCCGCCATGCATTGTGACCATGTCAGGCTTCCCATAGATTATGAGGTGGTGGAGACTGAGGAAGGCTATGATATCCCGGACAATTACCGTTTCATAGACAATGCGATAAACTGGTGCCGCAAATACGGGCTCAAGACGATACTGGATGTGCACAAGACCTGGGGCTATTCTTTTGACAATGCGGCTGTCGAAGGACTTAACACTCTGTTTTCAAGCGACGAAGCCAAGGAGAGATTCCTTAAGCTGTGGGACAAGTTATCTTCCAAATACGGAAGATACAGCGACAGCGTGGCAATGGAGCTGCTTAACGAGGTAGTTAATCCCGAGTATGCCGACAGTTGGAATGAGCTTATCGGTAAGACCGTAGCGATCATACGCAAGAACGCTCCCGATACGACCATAATATACGGAGGCGTGGAATGGAACAGCGCCAATACACTTAAGTATCTCAAGGCTCCCGCAGACGATAATATCATCTTTACCTTCCACTATTATGAGCCTTTGGTATTCACTCATCAGCAGGCCCCCTGGGTACCTCAGATACCTCAGGACCTTCCGGTGGACTACAGGGAAGACATAGAGTATTACAAGGAAATGTCATCAAAGATCGGACTCCAGGGCATCGGATGTGCATCCACCAAAGCATCCAAAATGGGTGTGGAATTCCACGAAGCAATGATAGCGGATGCTCTCAGAGTTGCTGATGAACTCGGAGTCACGCTCTATTGCGGCGAGTTCGGTGTCATTGACAGAGCGGATCCCAAAGAAGCAGTCAAATGGTACAGGGATATGGTCGCGCTGTTTAAAAAATACAACATCGGCTACTCTGTATGGAACTATAAGGAGATGGACTTCGGTATCTCCGGTGGTCAATACTCGGAGATCAAAGATTTCCTGGCACAGGCTTAGATTCCTTTAGACAGAACATAATATCAGAACAATTGGAAAGACGCAGACCGTAGATTTTTTACCGGCCTGCGTCTTTATTCTCTTGTTTTATATCTTATATATCGGTTGCTACAGGCCCCGACTTTATATATAATAAAAAAATGAGGGGCAGAAACAGTTTATAAAGAAACGGAGGGTATGTATATGGCATGTTTTCTTGTATCCGGAGCCGAGGCAGTTGTTGTCAAGGCATTGGAAAAGGCCGAAGAGAAAAAAGAATTAAAGCAGGTCAGTTCAGGTGATGCGACAGTCAAGGCTGCAACGATCCCTTTAAGCAGAAAGTTAAGATGGCTTTTTGATCTGTTACTTGGGGGGGCTGTATTACTGGCATTCGAACATGTATGGCACGGAGAAGTCACGGCCTGGTTCCCCTTCTTAACCGCAATGAGCGATCCGGCTGATGCATCTGAGATGTTCCATGAGATGGCAACTGTAGGTGTGACAATGGCATTGCTGATCACAGCAGTATGGGTAGGAATGTGTCTGGTGGCAGATGCGATCGTTAAGCGTAATGCGTCTGATGCCAAGGCCAAAGCTTAAGAGGCAGAAGGGAGAATCATGACTTTACTTATAACAGTATTTGCTGCTGTCATCTCAACGGTAGTATGGTATACCCGTCCGAATGATGATATGAAACTCGGGATCCTCCTCTTTATGTACTGGGGAGCTTCCATCATGTGGCTCGTTGATGCAATATTCGAATATGCAGAGTTGGGCGCCGAGTACTTCGCTCCTGCTGCAGAGGATATGATCAATGATTCATTCTTAGGTTTATCCGTAGTTGCCCTTGGACTTGTTATCTGGGTGGTAAGACTTCTTATCCTGGATCCCAAAGGAAAGATCGGCAGGATACTCATAAGAGACCGCAAGACAGTTTGATCATTTGACTGTACTTATATGAGATAAAATATGAACCGCCGGGACTTATCATCCCGGCGGTTCGTTTATTCATATCATTATATGGCAGTTTGTGTCGATCTTATGATCATCAGCTGTTAAAGAGAGGTGTTGAGAGATATCTGTCACCTGAATCGGGAAGCAGTACAACTATGTTCTTGCCTGCATTCTCGGGACGGGCTGCAAGGATAGTTGCCGCCTTAAGAGCCGCACCCGAAGATATACCTACAAGTATTCCTTCACTTACCGCAAATGCCTTGCCTTCTGCAAATGCATCTTCGTTTTCGATAGTTATGATCTCATCATATACACTTGTATTGAGAGTGTCAGGAACAAATCCTGCACCGATACCCTGGATCTTATGAGGTCCGGGTGTACCCTTTGAAAGTACCGGAGATGTAGCAGGCTCAACTGCAACCACTTTTACATTAGGATTCTGCTCCTTAAGATACTCGCCTGTACCTGTGATGGTACCGCCTGTACCAACACCGGCTACGAATATATCAACCTTACCGTCTGTCTGCTCCCAGATCTCGGGGCCTGTTGTAGCCTTGTGTGCTGCAGGGTTGGCAGGATTAACGAACTGGCCTAATATAACTGCTCCTTCGATCTCATTCTTAAGCTCTTCAGCCTTGGCGATGGCACCCTTCATACCCTTGGCTCCCTCTGTAAGAACGAGCTCAGCACCATATGCCTTAAGTAAGTTACGACGCTCAACGCTCATTGTATCGGGAAGAGTAAGGATGGCTCTGTAACCCTTGGCTGCTGCTACAGCTGCAAGACCGATACCGGTGTTACCACTGGTAGGCTCTATGATCGTTGAACCGGGCTTAAGTTCTCCCTTCTTCTCTGCATCCTCGATCATCGCGAGTGCGATACGGTCCTTAACGGAACCTGCAGGATTAAGGTACTCAAGCTTAGCTAATATCGTAGCTCCCGTAACGCCTGCCTTCTTAGAATAACCGTTAAGCTTAAGTAACGGTGTGTTGCCGATAAGTTCTGATGCGCTTTCATAAATCTTTCCCATAGTGTTGTCCTCCTCTTATTCTTTGTAAATCCGCTTCTTTGCTTTTTTTGTTTTGTTCTTTCCTACTTACTCGATAGGAATTATATGTTTTGTCTATGAGTTGATTATATGACCACATCCTCATCCTGTCAACAACTTTTTTCAAAAAAATTGAAATTCTTTCCGGGACAGCAAAAAACCGCCTGATTCCAAGCGGTTTTCACATTGATCTTTATATTTCTTTTATCTACGTTTCACTGTTCTGCGATACATCGGGCCGGCATTATATCATATACTGATCTGTCAGCAAAGACTGCTGATCTTCGACAAGATCCGCAAGAGTGGTATTATCCAATACCTGTCTGACAGACTCATCAAGTTTGCCCCAGAATCTGTCACATACTATATCAGTAAGATTATCACCCGTAACATCGCCGAGATTGTCAACAACGGACATATCTCCCTCCGCAGCCTCAAGTATCTGCCCTACAGTTATCTTATCCGGCTGATCGTTGAGCACATATCCGCCCTTGGCTCCTCTTATGCTCTTAACGAGTCCGGACTTATTGAGCATCGCGATTATCTGCTCAAGATACTTGTCCGAAATATCCTGGCGTCTGGCGATATCCTTGACCTTCACGGGCTCACCCGTAGTATACATACCGAGGTCTATCATCACCTTGACCGCATTCTTGCCTTTAGTTGAAATCCACATATCTTCCCTCTCTCTGCCTGTTAAGTTAACTCGCTGATACACATGATGAACTGTGTGCTCATATTTTACACCATTCCCATAGAATTAGTCAATTAGCAGACAGGCAGCTGAGGAGAGGGGGGACCGGTTCCCCGGCTGCTTGTCCGCAAATATTTAACTGACTATATAACCATCAGTTTTCTGATAATATCCGTCACCGTGGCCATTCCGTCTACAGTCGTATACTCTCTTACGGAATGGATCTCCCACATTGCATTTGCGATAGTGACTCCGTCTATTCCTTTCTGTCTTAAGATATTGCAGTCGCTTCCTCCGAATGACTTCTCAGGAGCAAAGGTTAGTCCCTTATCTTCTATAACCTTCCTGTACTGTGTAAGTGCCGGCGAATCATCCGGGATCCTGTACGCCTTAAGATGAATGTCATACTTAAGCTCGCTACTGCCGCCGTAGGCTTCAGCCTGCGCATAGAACGCTTCTCTTACTTCATCAAGCGTCTCTACAGCCTTCTCGTGGATCTGGCTTCTTATCTCACCCTGTATCCTTACACTCTCCGGCACTACATTCGTAGCGACTCCGCCTTCTATGATACCTATGGCAAGTGTAGTGTCCTCATCTTTTCTTCCTACGGGAAGCGTGGCTATGGCCTTGGATGCGATCACTATGGCATTGATACCCTTCTCTGGTTCGAATCCCGCGTGGCTTGCTCTTCCCTTAACCTCGACCTCAAAGGATATGAGAGTGGGTTCCGTAACCGTTGCCGATCCGATCTCACCGGCCCTGTCAAGGATATATGCTCTGTCAGCCTTGATCCTTTCATACTCAAAAGCGCTGGCTCCGACACAATATGCTTCTTCGGCTACCGTAAAGAGAACCTCTATATCTCTGTGGCTTAAGCCTTCTTCACGTATCTCCTCTACAGCCTCAAGGATCTCTGCTATTCCCGCAGCATCATCGGCCCCAAGGATCGTCGTGCCGTCACTTGTGATACGGCCGTCAGGATTAAGTATCGCCCTCTTGCCGATTCCGGGCTTGACGGTATCCATATGTGCCATAAAGAGAACCGGATCACCCTCTCCGGAAAGTACTGCATGAATATTCCCGGCATCGGAGCCCGTCAGGGAGGCGCTGTCATCTTCGTATACCGAAAAGCCCAGTGCCTTCAGTTTTTCCCAGACTGTGTCTGCGATCTTTCGCTCACTGTATGTGAGCGAATCGATTCGTGTCAGTTCTTCGAATGTCTTAAAAAGTCTCTCTTTGTTGACCTCACTCATACTGTATCCTCTTATCCGCCCATCCTCTTATATCAGTCGCCGTCAGCGTATGGTCTGCATCCGCGAAGTATTCGTGCGCCTCGTGCTTATAATTACTTCTCATGGAATACGGGATCGTATCCAGTGCCTTCACAAGTTCATCCGACGCTTCACTGCTCCATCTGTTTTCATAGCCCGTTCTGTTGACACCGAAGTCATATATCTTTGTTTCACCGGATGAGGAATGTTCCTTCCTGTAACTCTCAGTTGCCTTGTCATCCACATATATCTCATCCTGACCGTCCGTTATGACTACACCGTAATCGTTAAGTGCGCTCT
>JAEEGL011741464.1_pt1 | contig 11648 bp, 9 predicted proteins | sample 9134231 | NCBI WGS metagenome assembly JAEEGL01 (sample SAMN16246548, study PRJNA631951) | gut metagenome | biome: gut microbiome; feature: rumen; material: fiber-attached | host: Bos | place: Iran: Karaj | collected 2018-10 | reverse complement strand
TTATGCGAAAGCTTTTAATCAGCCCTTAGAAAACTGGGATACTTCTCACGTTACCAATATGTCTGTCATGTTTTCCGGAGCGAGGATGTTCAATCAGCCTCTTGGCAAATGGAATACATCCTGGGTCACCAATATGTCCGGTATGTTCAAGGAGGCTAGCAAGTTCAATCAGCCCATAGGAAACTGGGACACCGCGCAGGTTACTGATATGTCATGCATGTTTTCCGAGGCAAGTGAGTTCAATCAGGCTCTGGATAATTGGGACACCTCGCAGGTTACTGATATGTCATGCATGTTTTCCGGAACATGGGAATTCAATCAGGCGCTGGATAAATGGGACACCGCGCAGGTTACTGACATGTCATGCATGTTTTCCGGAACATGGGAGTTCAATCAGCCGCTGGAGAACTGGAATACCTCTCATGTTACCAATATGTCTGGCATGTTTAAGGAGGCTAAAAAGTTCAATCAGCCTCTTGGAAAATGGAATATCGCCTGGGTTACCAATATGTCCGGCATGTTTTCCGGAGCGAAGAAGTTCAATCAGCCCATAGGAGACTGGGATACCTCGCATGCGGACAATATGAAAGACCTGTTCTGCGGCGCTGAAAGCTTCAACCAGCCTATTGGAAGCTGGGACATTTCTCATGTGACCAGCATGTCAGGCATGTTTGCCGGTGCCAGAAGCTTCAATCAGCCTATAGGAAGCTGGAACACTTCTCATGTGACCAATATGTCATACATGTTTGAGGGGGCGGTAAATTTTAATCAGCCTGTCGGAAACTGGGACACTTCTCAGGTTACCGACATGGACTGTATGTTTCATAATGCCTGGTGCTTTAATCAGCCGCTGGAAAACTGGGATACATCTCGTGCGACCAATTTGTCTCATATGTTTTGCGGCGCCAGAAGCTTCAATCAGCCGCTGGCAAAGTGGAATACCGCTTGCGTTACTGACATGTCCGATATGTTTTCCGGCTCAGGTTTCAATCAGCCGCTGGAGAACTGGAATACCTCCCGGGTTACCAGCATGTCGCACATGTTTTGCGGCGCTAAAAGCTTCAACCAGCCTCTTAACAAATGGAATACCTCCCGGGTTACCAGCATGTCCGGCATGTTTGACGGCGCCAAAAGCTTCAATCAGCCTCTGAATAGCTGGGATATGTCAGGTGTCGCTAATGTAACAGGAATGTTTGCGGAAGCCGAATCCTTCAACCAGCCTCTGGGGGCCTGGAAGCTCACCGGTCTGGATTCTCCTGATGGCGCCGGGGACTTTCTGAAGGGAGCGAAATCCTTTAATCAGCCCGATGAAGAAATTCCGGAGATTTGCCGGACGTGAAGATATTCCGGTTTTTCATAAGCGATCTGCCCATCCCCGGTATTTAAGTTCTGACCGGGCCGAAGTTCTGATTGTATTTGGCGGAAAGAGCTCTGCAGAGAGAGCACGGCAGTGAAGGGCTGTTATGAATACCGGAACGCAGCGCGAGTTTTACTGTTTAAACAGGTGAAAAAAATGGCAGCAAAAAAGTACCTTCCCTCAAGCAAAGAGGAGCTCAAGGAGCTTGTTACCAACCCGGAAATCTGTCTGGGCGATATTGATACCTCCCTCATAACTGATATGAGCGGTCTTTTTGAAGACAGCGGGAGAGAAGACTTTTCAGGTATTGAGAACTGGGATACTTCGCATGTGACGGATATGTCCAGCATGTTTGCCGCCGCCAGAAGCTTCAATCACCCGCTGGAGAACTGGGACACCTCGCAGGTAACCGATATGTCCCATATGTTTGCGGAGGCATCGGCTTTCAATCAGCCTCTTAACACGTGGAATACATCTTGCGTTACCATCATGAGCTTCATGTTTAACAGGGCAAAAAACTTCAATCAGCCTATTGGGAACTGGAATACCGCTCAGGTTACCGACATGTCAGGCATGTTTGACGGAGCGAGGATGTTCAATCAGCCGCTGGAGAACTGGAATACCTCTCAAGTTACCAGTATGTCCGACATGTTTTCTGAGGCGCAGAACTTCAATCAGCCGCTGCAGAGGTGGGATACCTCTCGGGTTACTGACATGTCATGCATGTTTTCCGGAACATGGAAGTTCAATCAGCCGCTGGAGAACTGGAATACCTCTCATGTTACCAATATGAGCGACATGTTTTTCAATGCTGAAAACTTCAATCAGCCTCTGGAGAGATGGAACACTTCACAGGTAACAGATATGTCAAATATGTTTTCCGGCGCTGCAAACTTCAATCAGCCGCTGGATAATTGGGATACCTCCCAGGTTACCGACATGTCATACATGTTTTCCGAGGCAAGAGAGTTTAATCAGCCGCTGGATAAGTGGGACACCTCGCAGGTTACTGACATGTCTCACATGTTTTCCGGCGCGCGGCGCTTTAACCAGCCGCTGGATAACTGGGATACCGCGCGGGTTACCGACATGTCATGCATGTTTTCCGAAACATGGAAGTTCAATCAGTTGCTGGATAACTGGAATACCTCTCATGTTACCAATATGTTCGGCATGTTTTCCGGAGCGAGGATGTTCAATCAGCCTCTTGGAAAATGGAATACCGCCTGGGTCACCAATATGTCAAGGATGTTTGAGAGCGCGGAAAAGTTCAATCAGCCCATAGGAAACTGGGACACTTCTCATGTGACCAGCATGTCAGGTATGTTCAGGAGGGCGTTAACTTTTAATCAGCCCTTAGAAAACTGGAACACTTCTCATGCGACCAATATGTCAGAGATGTTTGAGAGCGCGGAAAAGTTTAATCAGCCTATCGGAAACTGGGACACTTCTCATGTTACCGACATGGACGGTATGTTTCAGCATGCCTGCTGCTTTAATCAGCCGCTGGATAACTGGGATACATCTCGCGTGACCAATATGTCTCATATGTTTTGCGGTGCCAGCAGCTTCAATCAGCCTCTCGAAGACTGGGATACTGATCAGGTAACCGCTCTGTCCGACATGTTTCGCTATGCCGAAAGCTTCAATCAGCCGCTTGAGAAGTGGAACACTTCTCATGTAACTGACATGTCCAGCATGTTTGAGGGGGCTCGCAAGTTCAATCAGCCCATAGGAAACTGGAACACTTCTCGCGTTGCCGATATGAACAAGATGTTTTCCGGGGCTGCAAGTTTTAATCAGCCGCTTGATAACTGGAATACCTCCCGGGTTACTGACATGTTCGGGATGTTTTCCGGCGCATCAAGCTTCAATCAGCCACTGAATAGCTGGAATATGTCAGGAGTCACTGACGTACAGGAAATGTTTGCGAAAGCCGAGTCCTTCAATCAGCCTCTGGGAGCCTGGAAGCTCACCGGTCTGGATTCTCCTTACGACGCCAAGGATTTTCTGAAGGGAGCGAAATCCTTTAATCAGCCTGAAGAAGAAATTCCGGAGATTTGCCGGACGTGAAGCTTTTCCGGTTTTGCATAAGCGATCCGCCCATTCCCGGTATTTAAGTTCCCATTGGGCCGAAGTTCTGATTGTGTCTTTGGAGAGAGCGCTGCAGTGAAGGAATGGCACGAATACTGGAACGCAGCGAGAGTTTAACTGTTTAAACAGGTGAAAAAAATGGCAGCAAAAAAGTACCTTCCCTCAAGCAAAGAGGAGCTCAAAGAGCTTGTTACCAACCCGGAAATCTGTCTGGGCGATATTGATACCTCCCGCATAACTGATATGAGCGGTCTTTTTGAAGACAGCGGGAGAGAGGACTTTTCCGGTATCGAGACCTGGAACACGGCGGCAGTTACCAATATGTCCGGAATGTTCTTCCACGTGAATAATTTTAACGAACCTGTCGGGGGCTGGGATGTTTCCGGAGTGACAAAAATGAGAGGCATGTTTTGCGGGGCATCATCCTTCAATCAGGATATCGGCAGATGGGATACCTCCCGGGTTACCGACATGTCCATAATGTTTGACGGGGCGGACTCCTTCAACCAGGACATCGGCAGGTGGGATACCTCCCGGGTTACCGACATGTCCTCTATGTTTGACGGGGCTCGCTCCTTTAATCAGGATATCGGCAGCTGGAATACTTCAGCGGTAACCGACATGGACTGCATGTTCGCTCAGGCCAGTTCATTCAATCAGGACATCAGCGGGTGGGATACCTCGAAGGTAAACAGCATGTCCGGCATGTTTGACGGCGCTGAAAGTTTCAATCAGCCTATAGGAAGCTGGAACACTTCCCGGGTAACCTCCATGTCAGGCATGTTTAAGATGGCCTCCGGCTTTAATCAGCCATTGGACAGCTGGGATACCTCAAAAGTTACCTCGATGCATGGCATGTTCAGCGATGCTCACTCCTTCAACCAGCCAATCGGAAGCTGGAACACCTCAAAAGTTACCGATATGTCGGATATGTTCTACGATGCCGTGAAATTCAATCAGCCCATTGGAAGCTGGGATACTTCCCGGGTGGAAGACATGAGCAACATGTTCTTTGAAGCCTGGAAATTCAATCAGCCCATCGGAAACTGGGATACCTCCGGAGTAACCAGCATGCGCATGATGTTCTGGCATGCCTGTGATTTCAACCAGCCTGTCGGGAACTGGAATACCTCGGCCGTGACGGATATGTCCCATATGTTTCTGGGGGCCCGCTCATTTAATCAGCCTATAGGAAACTGGGACACATCTCATGTTACCGACATGTCCGATATGTTTGCCGGCGCCGCAAGCTTCAATCAGCCTCTGGCGGACTGGGATGTTTCTCAGGTGTCTGATTTTAACGATATGTTCTCCGGCGCCAAAAGGTTTAATCAGCCCATAGGCGGCTGGAATACATCTCAGGCAACCAGCATGAGCGGCATGTTCAGAAATGCCAGAAGCTTTAACCAGCCGGTGGGAGAATGGGATACCTCCGGGGTGACCAGCATGGAGGAGATGTTCAGAGGAGCGGAAATGTTTGATAAGCCCATTGGCAGCTGGAACACATCCCGGGTTAACAGCATGAAGGAGATGTTTTGTGGAGCAAAAAGCTTCAATCAGCCTGTGGAAGACTGGGATACCTCTGAGGTTACCGATATGAGCCGCATGTTTGCCGTAGCGGAAAAGTTTGACCGGCCTCTGGAGAAATGGGACGTTTCCTGCGTCACCTCCATGCGGGAGATGTTTTCCCATGCCATCTCCTTCAATCACCCGCTGTCCGGCTGGGATACGTCCCGGGTTACGGACATGAGCGGCATGTTTGACGGGGCGGAGCAGTTCAATCAGCCGCTTGAAAACTGGAATACAGCGTATGTCATCAGCATGGAGAGAATGTTTGCCGGCGCCGCAGGCTTTAACCAGCCTGTGGCAGGATGGGACACCTCCCACGTTTCCGACATGTCAGACATGTTTAAGAACGCAGCCTCCTTCAATCAGTCGCTGGCGAAATGGAATCTGCGGTCGGTTAAAAGCATGTCCGGCATGTTTGAGGGAACAAAGGCCTTTAATCAGCCTCTGGGCGCATGGAACGTTTCCTTTGTGACAGGCATGAGATCCATGTTTCGGGGAGCAGGAGCCTTTAACCAGGATATTTCCGCATGGGATACCGCTTTTGTAACCGATATCCGGAGCATGTTCCGCGATGCGGCGGCCTTCAATCAGCCCTTAGGATCCTGGAAGCTGCCCCGGCTCAGAAAAGCATGGAAGGCGGCAGATTTTCTCACGGGAGCTTCTTCTTTCTGTCAGCCGGATGAGGAAATACCGGAAATCGTCAGAAAATGGCAGGAGGATCCGCATCGTCAGCATGATGTAACGCCTGATGCTCCGCCGGAGGAGGAAGTTCCGTCCTCTCCTGAAAACACCGATGCCGCCGCCGGCGCCGCAGAATCCGAGGGCGAGAACCGCAGCGCGGGGCCTGGCTTCTTTATTATTAAGTTCTGAGGTGATAAATATGACAGCAAAATACAAACCGGCCACAAAGAGCGAACTCAAGGCTCTTACTGACAATCCCGCCGTCTTTCTTGGCGATATTGACACCTCTCTTATAACTGACATGAGCGAACTTTTTAAAAACAGCGAGCGGGAGGACTTTTCCGGTATTGCGGGCTGGAATACCGCCGGAGTCATCAGCATGGCGGAGATGTTCTGCAATGCCAGGACCTTTAACGAACCCATAGGATGCTGGGATGTCTCCGCAGTTGAGAATATGTCCGGCATGTTCAGATACGCCTCTCGGTTCAACCAGCCCATCGGAAACTGGGATACCTCTTCCGTGGTTAATATGGAAGGCATGTTCGGTAATGCGGACTCCTTTAATCAGCCGCTTTCCGGATGGAACACCGAGCTCGTGGACAGCATGGCCGCCATGTTTGAATGGGCGACTCATTTTAACCAGCCCGTCGGGAACTGGAATACCTCTCATGTAACGACCATGAGTCATATGTTTTATTTTGCGAAGAGCTTCAATCAGCCTCTGGACAGCTGGGATACGTCTCATGTCAATGACATGGAGAGCATGTTTGACGAGGCAAAGGATTTTAATCAGCCGCTTAATTCCTGGGATACTTCAGCGGTAACCAATATGGGCGGCATGTTTCAGTATGCTACATCCTTCAATCAGCCCATAGGCAGCTGGGACACCTCCCATGTAACAGATATGAGCGGCATGTTTGATCATGCTGAAGCGTTTAATCAGCCCATTGGTAACTGGGATACCTCCCATGTGACAAACATGCGTTCCATGTTTTCCGGCACGGCGGATTTTAACCAGCCGCTGGAGGCCTGGGATACCTCGCATGTTACAGACATGACTGTAATGTTTATGTGGGCCAAAAGCTTTAATCAGCCGATTGAAAACTGGGATATTTCCCGAGCTGCCAGTATAGAAGGCATGTTTAGCGAAGCCGAAGCCTTTAACCAGCCTGTGGAAGGCTGGGATATCTCCCGAATTACTGATCTCTCGGAGATGTTTCATAACGCTGTTTCCTTCAACCAGCCGCTGGAGAAGTGGGATGTGTCCGGGGTGAGGCGGATGCGTTGGATGTTTAGCGGAGCGAAAGCCTTTAATCAGCCTTTGGAGGGCTGGGATGTTTCCCGGGTTACCGACATGTCGGAAATGTTCTCTGAAACTGCGGCCTTTGATCAGCCCCTGGAGAAGTGGGATGTATCCGGCGCGCGCGACATGTCTCTCATGTTTCAGGAAGCCGTATCCTTTAATCAGCCGCTGGGGAAATGGGATGTATCCGGCGTGAGGAATATGATGTCCATGTTTGCCGATGCGGAGAAATTTAACCAGCCCCTGGAGGACTGGGATGTTTCCGGCGTAAGCAATATGTGCTGCATGTTTCAGAACACGGCATCCTTTAACCAGCCCCTGGAAAAGTGGCATACCGCAGCAGTGACGAATATGCAGGGAATGTTTGCCGGCGCGAAGGAATTTAACCAGCCCCTGGCAAAGTGGCATACCGCAGCAGTGACGGATATGCGGGGAATGTTTGCCGGCGCGGAGAAATTTAACCAGCCCCTGGAGGACTGGGATGTTTCCGGAGTATGCATTATGGCCGGCATGTTTCAGGATACAGGATCCTTTAATCAGCCGCTGGCAAAATGGCATCTGTCATCAGCTGAGGATCTGAGCAGCATGTTTACCGGCGCCAAGGCCTTTAACCAGCCCCTTAACAGCTGGGATGTTTCTCATGTGAAGCTTATCCGTTTTATGTTCTGCGAGACCGCGGTCTTCAATCAGCCGCTGGGGTCCTGGAAGCTCGCCGGTCTGGATTCTCCGGAAGAGGATGCCCGGGATTTTCTGCTGGATGCCGCTGCATTTAACCAGCCCCTTGAGGAGATCCCGGAAGCCCTGAGAGAGCTTTACCAGGGCCCCGGACAAAGTGAAGGCCAAAAATCAGTAAGCGGGACTGACTCCTGAGCACCGCGACAACAGGCAATGGCGAGAAATCTGAGAGAAAACACCGGAACACAACAGCCAAGCACGCTCACGTTTCAGAACAGGCAATTCCGGTTCTCCCGGGCAATTCACGTTTGTCTGCGCTTGCGGTTAATCCGGACGGGGTATGATAAACTTAAGGATGTCATATTCCGGCGGATCTTTTAATCCCGTGCGGTCAGGGAGGACTGAAATGGCTAACTTCTTCGATGTTCTTAATGGCAGGAACATTAAACGCACTCATGCCGGGAGCGGCTATGATGACGACGACGATGATTACGGGCAGGATGCCTCCTCCTCTGCCATGAAACGCGGAGAGACCATTGTTCTTGGCCATTATCCGGGAGACAGTTCATATGCGGAAACGCCTCTTTCCTGGCTTGTTATTCATGCTGACGGAGCGAGCGCTCTTGCGGTCAGTACCTGGGGAATAGCCTGGCGTCCCATGCATGACCGAGAAGGCGAGATCACCTGGGAAAAGTGCGCCCTTCGTTATTGGCTTAATACGGTGTTTTACAAGGAGTACTTTTCAGATGATGAAAGGGAGATCATTCTCGAAAAAACTCTGGGAAACGAAAGGAATTCCATTTACGGCGGGAAGAGATGTCCGGCTACCCGGGATCATGTCTTCTGCCTCAGCTATAACATGGTTTCCTCCTGGTTCGGCGGCTATCTGAGCAGAAATTGCCTGCCAGCCCCCTGGCTTCCCCAGGGAGCCTCAGGCGAGTCCTGCTCCTGGTGGCTGCGCACGCACGGCGGGGCTCCCGGCAACATGGCCCGCATAAATTCTCAGGGAGTTCCGGATCTTTACGGCTATGCCGCCACGGATGATACGGTGCTGGTTCGTCCGGCCATGTGGGTGCGGCGGCGGGGCTAAATACCTGTTTGTCCATCCTGGCCTGATACCGGAAATGCGGCTTTTCACAAGCAGGCACAGCAAAAAGAAACCCCGGCAGGTTATCAGAAGTACTTCCTGCCGGGGCTTTTGCTTTGCGGGCTATGCTTTCATGCCATGCGGCATGGTTCGCCGTTATCTTCGTTACTGCCGGAACAGGCCGGCATTTGCTGTCATTGCCGGAACAAACCGTCAATATCCCGGAGTCTGATCCCGTTTTTCTGCAGGGCTCCCATAACAGCCTTAAGGAGCCGGGCGCCGTTTTCCGGAGTGGCTGCGGCTTCAAACTCCGAAACCGCCTGCGGCAGGGGTGTCTGTTCCTCCTGCAGGGCGTCGTATACCGAAATGTTCGCCGCATCCAAAGGCAGATGGCCGTCAAAGCAGCTGGTATTGCCCAGGTGGCAGGTGGGGCAGATGGGATCTGCCGCTATCAGAAGACAGTCGGAATCGCAGTCGGTGGTAATGGCCTTGAGATTGAGGTAGTGCCGGGATTCCTCTCCCTTGGTTCAGAGACGCTTCTTGGTACGGCTCCAGAAGGTAACCCGGCCGATTTTCCATGGTCTTATTGTGTTTTTCAAAATGATATGGTAAGCTTGTTATTATTGTTATTCATGATAAGATTATTATTATTGTTAAAGACAGGAGGTTTGCTATGGCATTGGCAAAAAGTGTCAGCGTAAGTTTTAACCCTGATCTGTTCAGTAAGCTTAGCGCGTATTGCTTAGAACGAGGATGTTCCCGCAGTTGGTTGATTAACAAGGCTATTGAACGTTATATGAATGAGATTGAGGAGTGTGAAGAGCAAGAAGATTACGAAGAAGCTGTAGCTGCATGGGAAGAACACGTAAAAAGTGGTGTTTCGTATTCATCTGAGGCGGTGCATAAGGAATTCGGAATATGAAAATTGAGTATTCAGCTCAGTCAGTGAAACAGCTACGAAAACTCAATCCCACAACGAGAAAAACTATCATTGAATACATGGACAATGTGGGAACCCTTGAAAATCCCAGAATTTACGGAAAAGCTCTCAAAGGAAATCTCAGTGGCTACTGGCGTTACAGAGTGAGTGATTACAGGGTTCTTTGCAAGATAGAGGACGAGAAACTTGTTATAACAGTTGTTAAATTAGGGCATAGGAGATCTGTGTACAAAACTTGATCTTCCAAAAGCAATAAGCATTGATATCTTTTATGCCGCGAGGTCAAGTTTTTCTTTTACTATTCCATTTTTGTTAAAATTCACGGCCTTGTAATGCGATTCTGAGCTTCCATTTCTTTAATTCCTGATCCTCGGACATGTTATTTTATGACGGATGATACAGTGCTGGTGCGTCCGGCGGCGGGGCTGACAGCCTGCTTGTCCATTCCGGCCTGATACCGGAAGACGGCTTTTCATGGCATTCACAGCAAAAAGAAACCCCGTCAGGTTATCAGAAGTACTTCCTGCCGGGGCTTTTTGCTTCGCGGGCTTTGCTTTCATGCCATGCGGCATGATTCGCCGTTGTTTCCGCTGTCTCCGTTACTGCCGGAACAAACCGTCAATATCCCGGAGTCTGATCCCGTTCTTCTGCAGGGCTCCCATAACTGCCTTAAGGAGCCGGGCGCCGTTTTCCGGAGTGGCTGCGGCTTCAAACTCCGAAACCGCCTGCGGCAGGGGTGTCTGTTCCTCCTGCAGGGCGTCGTATACCGAAATGTTCGCCGCATCCAGAGGCAGATGGCCGTCAAAGCAGCTGGTATTGCCCAGGTGGCAGGTGGGGCCGATGGGATCCGCCGCTATCAGAAGACAGTCGGAATCGCAGTCGGTGGTAATGGCCTTGAGATTAAGGTAATGACGGGATTCCTCTCCCTTGGTCCAGAGACGCCTCTTGGTACGGCTCCAGAACGTTACCCGGCCGATTTCCATGGTCTTTTCCAGTGCTTCCCGGTTCATAAAGCCCTGCATCAGCACCAGTCCGGAACGGTAGTTCTGCACGATTACCGGGATCATGCCCTGACACTTTTCCCAGTCCAGGGAGTCAATATCAAAGTTCAGGTTGTATTTATTATTGTCAGTCACGTACGGTTACTCCTTCATTTCTGAGGTAGTCTCTGAGTTCCGGGATATGGATGATGCCCTTGTGGAACACGGAAGCGGCGAGACAGCCGTCCACATTGGCCTCCTTGAAGCCGTCCCGGAAATGCTCCATGGCGCCGGCCCCGCCGGAGGCGATAAGCGGCACCCGGGCTAGCTTCCGGATAAGCTTGAGCTGCGTGAGATCATAGCCGTTCCGCATGCCGTCCTGGTTCATCATGTTCAGGACGATTTCCCCGGCCCCGCGCTTCTGCACCTCGGTAACCCATTCCGGGGTAGTCCATTTGGTCACCAGGGTGCGGGATTCATCTCCGGTATACTGCTTGACCCAGTACTTGTCCTGCTCCTTGTCGTAGTAGGAGTCAATGCCTGAGACCACGCACTGCACGCCGAACTTGTCAGCCAGACGGCTGATAAGATCCGGATCCGCCAGAGCCGGGGAGTTTACGGAAATCTTGTCCGCGCCGAACTCCAGAATCCTCCGGGCATCCTCCACGCTTTTAATGCCGCCGGCCACGCAGAAGGGGATATCAATAACCTCGGCCACTCTTCTGACCCAGCTTTTATCCACTACCCGGGCATCGGAGGAGGCGGTGATGTCATAGAAAACCAGCTCGTCGGCGCCTTCCTCGGCATAGCGTCTGGCCAGCTCCACAATATCGCCCATAACCTCATGGTTGCGGAACTGCACCCCTTTGACAACAACTCCGTTTTTAACGTCCAGACACGGTATTATGCGTTTGGCCAGCATTCCAGGGCCTCCTTAACAGTAAATTTGCCTTCCAGAAGAG
>JAEEGL011150745.1_pt1 | contig 11648 bp, 8 predicted proteins | sample 9134231 | NCBI WGS metagenome assembly JAEEGL01 (sample SAMN16246548, study PRJNA631951) | gut metagenome | biome: gut microbiome; feature: rumen; material: fiber-attached | host: Bos | place: Iran: Karaj | collected 2018-10 | reverse complement strand
TTTTATTGCGAAATACGACCTGCCATTCCATCTTATTGCCGACACCGACCTCACAATTTTAAAAGCGTACGAAGCGTGGGGCGAAAAGAAAATGTACGGCAAAACAGCCGAAGGCACGCTTCGCACCACCTACGTTATTGACGAGAACGGCATTATAATTGACGCCATCGGCAAGGTTGACACAAAAAATCATACTGAACAGATTTTGTAGGGGCAACACAACGCCCAAAGGTTTTTAGAGCGTTGTGTTATTTTAATTTGTAGATATATAAAAGACTCATTATTTTCGTATGTTTGTAGCATATAATTATATTGAATAATATTTACAACGGGAGAATCCCAATATGGCAAAGACAACAAAAATCACTAAAACAATGGAGGCGGCTCTATGGGAGTCGTGCAACAAATTGCGTGGGTCGGTAGAACCGACAGAATATAAGCATGTGGTGCTGAGCCTCATCTTCCTCAAATATGCTGGTGACCGTTTTGAACAACGCAAACAGGAACTTATTGAACTGGAGATGGAGGAATATATTGACACCGTAGAGTTCTACACTGCGGAGAATGTTTTTTACCTGCCCGAAGGTTGCCGTTGGTCTTTCATTATGGAAAACTCCAAGCAATCCAATATATTCCAGATTATTGACGATGCTTTAAGCAATATTGAAAAGAAAAATAAGCAGTTGGCGGGTGCCTTACCCAATAACTATTATTCAAATCTTGGACTTGACAAGACAAAGTTTGCTTCGTTGCTCGACGAAATCAACAAACTGGATACTGTGAATGACTCCGAAAACGATTTGATTGGACGTGTTTACGAGTATTTCTTGGGCAAGTTCGCCATTGCCGAAGGCAAAGGGAAAGGAGAATATTATACGCCGAAATCTATCGTGAACCTCATTGCTGAACTCATTGAGCCGTATGACGGAAAGATTTATGACCCATGCTGTGGCTCTGGGGGTATGTTTGTACAGTCTATGAAGTTTGTGAAGGCACACCATGGCAATCAAAAAAACATCAGCGTGTATGGGCAAGAAAACACCAACACAACCTTTAAACTGGCGCGAATGAACCTCGCCATTAGAGGTATTTCTGCGGATATAAAACAAGGTGACACTTTTCACAACGACCAGCATAAGGACTTGAAAGCCGATTATGTTATGGCCAATCCGCCCTTCAACCAGAAAGATTGGCGCGAGGAAAACCAGCTCACACAGGATAGCCGTTGGAGCGGTTACGAAACACCTCCGACATCCAACGCCAACTATGGCTGGATTCTAAACATACTCTCAAAACTCTCCACCAATGGCGTTGCGGGTTTTCTTCTTGCAAACGGAGCTTTGAGTGCTGATGGCACAGAACTCGCCATTCGTAAAAAACTTATTGAAAACGATAAGGTTGAAGCGATTATTATATTGCCAAGAAACTTGTTTTATTCCACTGATATAAGTGTAACGCTCTGGATTCTGAACAATAATAAAAAAGCGAGGGTGGTAAACAAAAACGGACAGGAAATTCACTATCGCGACCGCGAAAACGAAATTCTCTTTATGGACTTACGGCAAATGGGTGTTCCGTTTGAGAAGAAATACGTGGAACTCGATCAAGCTACAAGGGATAAAGTAGTTACTACCTACCACAATTGGCAGCAGGAAGGCAACAAGCAGACCTATAAGGATACTCCTGAATATTGCTATTCTGCTACACGCGAGGAGGTGGAACAAAAAGGCTGGAGCCTTGTGCCCAGCAAATACATTGAATTCCGCAACCGCGACGAGCAGATTGACTTCGACACGAAGATGCGTCAACTGCAATCAGAAATACGCGACCTGTTGAAGCAAGAGGAAGACAGCACAAAAAAACTGAAAGGATTATTTGAAAAGTTGGGATATAAAATTTGACAATATTTGATAATTTTGCAAAAATTAGCAAGAATTATCAAAAATCATTCGTATCTTTGTATTTCAAACAATTGAAAAGGAATGATAGAAACTCCACCGAAAACCAGAAGCAAAGATTGTCTCGATTTTATTACCGGTAATGTCGACAGCGCCATTTATCCCTTGGTAGATAAGATAAATGACGGATATGAGTATTGGGATAAAGTCAAATACAAGAAGCCATTACCCCAAGGAGTAACCCCAGAAATACTTTGGTCTTACGTCAAAGCATCGCGCCTGCAGGGAAGTATGACCATCTGGCCTAAATATGGCGTAAAACTTCAGGTTACCAACCAGATGCAACGCTTCTGTCACGAGTTTGATATGCAATTTGGTAGCTTCTTCGAGAGTGACACTCCCGCAGCCAAAGCCGACAAGATACAGTATCAGACCTATTCACGTATGGAGGAGGCCATCTATTCCAGTATGATGGAAGGGGCATCCACAACACGCAGGATAGCAAAAGAGATGTTGGTGAGGGGCATTTCGCCCAAGGACAAATCCCAACAGATGATATACAACAACTATCAGACCATGCAATACATCGCCCTACACAAGGACGATCCTCTGACAGAAGAAAGTTTGTTGTATATACATGGCCTTATGACTCACAAAACATTGAAGAACGAGGCTGATGCCGGCAGATTCAGAGTTGATGAGGACAATATCGTTATTCAGAATGAATTGACCGGCGAGATAGTCTTCAGGCCTCCTGTTGCCTCCGACATAAAGCAGTTTGTCAAAGATTTGTGCCATTTCTTCAACAGTAGCGACAATGGTCCATTCATCCACCCGATTATCCGCGGCATTATTGTCCATTATATGATTGCCTATGTCCATCCCTTTGTTGATGGCAACGGCCGTACCGCCAGGGCTCTCTTCTATTGGTATATGATGCGCGAAGGCTACCAACTGACGGAGTACATGTCTATCTCCAGAATGATAATGGAGTCAAAGACCAGCTACGAATATGCCTATCGCTATGCCGACTTGGATGGCAACGATATAGGTTATTTTATAGTATACAATTTACGCATCTTGGGGCGTTCATACCAGAAGCTGAAAGAGTATGTCAATCGGAAACAGCAGGAGAAACGGGCTGCCAAGGCTCTGATGGCCCAAGGTGGCATTAGTGAACGTCAATCAATGATATTGCAGCATTTCCACGACAACCCCGACGATGTTTTAACGGTTAAGGATGTGGAAAGAAATCTGGCGGTAACAACAATGACAGCACGAAAAGACCTATCGTTGTTGGTTGAGGCTGGGTATCTGGAAGAAGTCCAGATAAACAACGTAAAACGTGGTTATATCCGCGGAAGTCAATTTGAAAAGTTAATTGGGAAATAAACGATGGGCACAGATTTGCATAGATTAGGCGACTATATCAGACCTGTGGATGTCCGCAACCGAGATTTGAAGGTTACGAAGCCAATGGGCATAAATATCGACAAATATTTTATGCCTTCTGTTGCCAATGTTATCGGGACAGATTTGTCTGCATACAAAATGGTTTTCAAGAATCAATTTGCGTGTAATCTAATGCATGTGGGTAGGGATGAAAAAATACCAATTGCAATGCATACGGGCGAAAATCCCATTATTGTTTCACCTGCATATTTCGTTTTTGAAATCATTCCCGTAGAGACGCACGGCCGTGCGTCTCTACAAACCAATGAATTATTGCCCGAATATTTGATGATGTGGTTCCGCCGTGCTGAATTTGATAGAAACGCATGGTTTTACACCGATGCAGACGTGCGTGGCGGCATGGATAAAAAGGCATTGATGGATATGCGCCTTCCCGTTCCCGATATTGACCGCCAGCGCGAGATTGTTTCAGAATACGAGACGCTGACTAACCGTATTCGTCTCAACGAGCAGATGATTGCCAAACTTGAGGAAACCGCCCAAGCTCTGTACCGCAAGATGTTTGTGGATGGAATTGACAAGGAGAATCTGCCTGAGGGGTGGAGAATGGGGACGTTGGGGGAAGTGTGCGAAATAAATACCGACAACATTTCATCGAAAGATAAATTTAAGGAAATAGACTATCTGGATAGTAGTAGTGTTACAGAAAATAAATTCGACGCATACCAACATCTAATTGTAGGAAAAGATGAAATACCAAGCAGAGCGAAAAGAAAAGTAAAAAACAATGATATTGTATATTCAACGGTACGTCCCAACCTCAAACACTATGGAATAATAAAAGGTGATGTTAGCAATGTTGTTGTATCAACTGCTTTTGCAGTAATACGTTCAAATACACCTGAAATCTCTAATGAGTTATTGTATTTGATCCTTACAGATGATGCTATTACGGAAATACTTCAAGGCATTGCTGAAATGAGTAAGGCGACATATCCGTCTATTACACCTGAGAATATTATGGAATTAAAAATCGCATTACCCAGTCAAATAGATGATTCCTTTTGTGAGTTAAGCCAACAGTTAGAATCAATATTTGACACAATTGCAATTTTTCATAAAGAGAACTCGAAATTAACCGAATTACAGTCTTTGCTATTGGCGAAGATGGGGAAAGAAAAAAGCATCATAAAATATGAATATATTATATATAATAGGAAATGGCTTTGACAAAGCGCAGGGGATGAAAACAAGCTATCCTGAATTCTATAAGTATCTGATGAAAACGGAATGTAGTCCTCTTTTGGAACTGATGAAGAAAGAGATTAAAGAAGATACAAAACTATGGTCTGATATGGAGGAGGCGTTGGGGGTTTTTACTTCAAAAGTTAAAACCGAAGAAGAGATGGATAGTTTGCATGATGAATTAAGCCAACATTTGCAGAATTATCTAAAAAAAGAAGATGATGATTTTACTTTTAATGCAGAGATGAGAAACAAAATCAGATGGGATTTGATGTACCCCGAAAGATATCTTGCAGAAACTGACAGGGAAGCATATAATAAATTCATAAAACCTATAAAAAGCGAGTCGTTAGGTTTTGATTTTCATATAATTACTTTTAATTATACAAATACAATCGAGAGATTGATGCCGGTTATAGGACCAAATCCAGATTTGGTCTTGAATAAGGAACAGGGGTATAAATTAAAAGATATTTGTCATGTGCATGGACAGCTTGGTGATACGATAATCATTGGTGTGGATAATAAAGAGCAGATTCAGAATAGTCGTTTTCGGTCTTCTGATGAAATAGCGAGTTTTTTAATCAAGGCCGATGCGAATGCTGCTATGAAGAATCTCCGCCATAGGAATTGTGAGCAATTAATAAAAAAAGCTAATCTAATTGTGTTGTTTGGAGTATCATATGGGGAAACGGATATTAGATGGTGGAAATTGATTGGTGATGAACTTAAAAAGAGAGGGAATTTGGGCGTGATTAGTTTTTTATACTGTCCCGGCGAAATTCCAGAAACAAGAAAGTATAGATTGGCAGCGATAGAGAAAAGAGAAAGGCAAAGGCTTTATTCTAAGATGGGCATGAAATATCCTTCAGAGACTATAGATAATCGTTTTTTTATAGAGATAAATACATCAATGTTTAGTAAACAATAATCAAATGTGCTAGTCGGATTTCGACTTAATTGGACAATAACCTATGATATATTTCAAAGAAATAAGCATAAAAAGAACAGACTTACAGTCCTTGCTATTGGCGAGGATGGGGAGGTAAAAAATATATAGAGATGGAAGAAATATTTAGTTCTCTGAGTAATGAGAAATTTATTATAATTTTTTCTGGTTTTATTTCACTCTACATGGCATTATTTGCCATTATGATTACTCTTAGGAGCAGTAGAACACATCGTAACAAATCCGCAAAAGAGAAAGCGTATGAATTAATACTCAAAGGGAGTGAGCAACAAACACTAAATAGCAAAGCATTATTTTTAATATACAAAAGAGAAATTGCTCGAAAATATGAACACATTTCCTATGTTGATTTTCTAGAAACCTTTCTTATTTATGTAAGAGATAAAGATGTAGATGGAAATTTGACAAACCAAATAACTGCAATAATAGACCCTATTCTTGAAAAAGAAAAGATGGAAAAACCATATAGCAACGTGGAAGAAAAAGAACGACGAATATTATTAGCCATCGAAAAATCTGCCAATAATGGAGAGACTTCTTCTATATTGAGCAACCTTTCTGATCTTTCAATTGCTTTAGAAAGTAACCAAAAAGCATTGAAAAGTGCACGCACGACTAATAAATGGACAATACCTATATCTATTGCAGGTGTTCTATTAACAATATTTATCTGGATTTATGGTTCTTCTTTATCGGATAGAGATGTTCAACGCATATCAACTCAGATATACACATCAATTTCAGATAGCTTGTATACTATACAATCTGATAGTTTATCAATAAGAAAATAAGACCTCATTGCTTGGGGCGAGAATGGGGATGTAAATGAATTTGAATTGGAAAGAATATGAGAAAGAGGTTTTGTCAGAATGCCAAAGAGTATTTCTAAATTCTGATATCAGTTATAATGTGCATATTAAGGGGCTTTATTCAAAGAGAATGAGGCAAATAGACATAATGATTAAAAATAGCAATGGTGCTGTTTACATTATTGATGCCAAGAAATACGATGTAAAGATAGATGTGAAAACGGTAGAATCTTTTATTGGTATGGTAAAAGATGTTGGAGCGGACAAGGGTATAATTGTATCAGAAAAGGGGTTCTCGAAAGCAGCAATTAATCGAGCTCATCTTGGAGAGAATAATGTTGAGGTTGATATATTAAATCTACGTGAATTAGCTCTGTTTCAATCTGAAGGGGCGATTCTGTATGCAGGAAAGTATGGTGCTGTTGCTTTCACTCCATTTTGTTGGATTATTGATGGTACACGAAGAAATCACATGGTTGCAACATTGTATAGGCGGGGATTCTCTTTCGAGGAGGCTGCTCGCAACAACGAATGGGCATATGTGGAATTTTGGGATAAGGATTCTGAAATTGGAACGTTGGACGAATTAGTTGCATGGCAAAATAACAATCTGTTATGTGATGATAATGAGGGAATAATAGAAGATGACCGCTCTGATTCAATTAGAATTCGAATATTCAAATCAAAGAAATATCCATGTCCTGAAATAACCTTATTTAGAGAATTTGACGATTTTATTCTTTTTGTTGTGCTTTTCAGTCCAGATAATATGATAAATAAAAACATTGAAAAGATGAAGTATCTCTTGCAGAATGCTATCCCTTTGCATGTGACGCAATAGGGGTAGTAATTAGGAGTATTTTTTTTATATTTACAACGTCAAATAAAAATAGTTTTTGGGCTATTGGCGAGGATGGGAATTTTCTTATAATGATATGACAAAACGTAGTTCAATACCAACTAATATATTACGACGCTTATATGCGCATTCTGGGAATTGCTGCGCTTTTGAAGGATGCAATAATCCCATTTTTGAGGATGATGGGACATTAACTGGCGAATGTTGTCACATTGAGTCTTATTCACCTGATGGTCCACGATATAATGAACGCCAAACTGACGAAGAAAGAAATGGGTATGAAAACTTAATGCTGATGTGCTCTCGACATCATAAGATAATTGACAGTCACCCAATTAAATATTCTGTTGAGAATCTAAGAAAAATAAAAAATACTCATGAGAGTCAATATATGGCACATCAACTGGAAGCAACAGGTATGATGTTAAAACAATTGCAGGTTGAATCCGAAAAATATTGGTCATCATTAAAGTTAATAGACGAAAATGATGATACTGGATTTAAAATGGAATTGGGAGAAAATGACATTTATTCTTTGATGAAAGACATTAAGGAGTCATACGATGGCTTGCAAAGTGCAATAGAATTTGTGGAAGAGTCATCTGGAAAATTACAAGATGATTTAAAACGAGAATGTGAAAAATGTGGTATTGACTTCAGTCTCTTTGAAAAAATCCCGTATTATAATAACAGCTTAATTAATAGAGATTGGGAAATTATAAATCTCGCATTTCCTAACCATATGACAATGCTTAGAACACGATATTTACAATTATGTGTGAACGTGTTGGAGAAGTTGGTGGTTTACGATAAAGATTATTTGGAATTATATGAAAAGTGTAAAAAAATGTTGATACGTTCACACAAGACAGCATATTATATTGATTAAGGATATAGGGACATCTGTAAGGTCAAAAATACAAAGTAAAAGGAGAATAGCGTTATGCCATATTTCAACGAAAGTCAATTAGAACAATCTATCATCACCTTGCTGCAAGAGCAAGAGTATGATTACGTCAAGGGAGAAGATATTGCTCGCGACCTCGATGAGGTTGTGTTGCGGGAAGATATGGCTCAGTATCTGCGTAACCGATATAAGAATGACGGCATAACCGAAACGGAAGTGGAGGCGGCCATCCGCGTCATCACTCAGAAGCAGGGCGGCACACTCTACTCCGAGAACAAGCAGACGCTCAGCCTGTTCATGGAGGGTTTTTCGTTGAAACGCGAAGACCCCTCCAAACAAAACCTCTACATCTATCCCATAGCTTTCGACGAAGTCAACCAAAAACATAATATTTTCAAGGTGGTGAACCAGTTCGACATTGTTGGCAATGAACATCGCATTCCTGATGCCATCATCTTCCTCAATGGTCTGCCTGTAGTGGTGTTCGAGTTCAAGAACGCCCTCAAACAGAACACTACCATCGAAAATGCCTACAAGCAACTCACCATACGCTATCGCAGAGATATTCCCGCGCTGTTCAAATACACCGCTTTTATTGTTATCTCCGACGGCGTAAACAACAAGTTCGGCACACTGTACACTCCTTATGAGTTTTTCTATGCATGGCGCAAGGTCAACGCCAAGGACAAGGCTGACAACGGCATTTCGTCACTCAAAACGATGATTGCCGGCCTCTTCCGCAAAGACCGTCTCATCGATGTCATTCATAACTTTGTCTATTTCCCTGACACCTCGAAGGACGAAAGGAAATACATCTGCCGCTATCCTCAATACTTTGCAGCTCGTTCACTCTATCAGAATATCCTCAACCATAGTAAGTTGAACGCTGGCGGCGATGGTAAAGGTGGTACTTACTTTGGCGCTACGGGTTGTGGTAAGTCGCTCACAATGCTTTTCCTTTCGCGTCTGCTTATGAAAAGTAAAGCGTTGTGCAGTCCCACCATCATCCTCATCACCGACCGCACCGACTTGGACGACCAACTTTCGCGACTGCTCTTGAATGCTAAACAATTCGTAGGTGACAGCGTGATTGAACAAGTGGATAGTCGCGAGGACCTGAAAGCAAAACTGCAAGGACGCACCAGCGGAGGAGTGTTCTTAACGACAATACAAAAATTCTCCAAGGACATCAATCTGCTTTCCAATCGAGCTAACATAATCTGTATCAGCGATGAGGCACATCGTACGCAGACAAGTCTGGAAGAAAAAGTGGAGATTACCGATAAAGGTGTAAAACGCTCATACGGTTTTGCCAAATACCTGCGCGACTCGCTGCCGAATGCAACCTATGTGGGCTTTACTGGGACTCCCATCGATGCAACGTTGGATGTGTTTGGTTCAGTAGTAGATGAATATTCCATGATTGAGGCCGTAGAGGACGGCATTACCAAGACAATCATGTACGAAGGTCGTGCCTCGCATGTGTTTGCCGATAGCGAACTCATCAAGCAGATTGAAGATTACTATGACAAATGTGCCGAAGAAGGTTCGTCGGAATATCAGATTGAGGAGAGCAAGAAAGCCATGACGCAGATGAGTGTGCTGCTCAATAGCCCCGACTTGCTTCACCGCTTGGCTGTTGATTTTCTGCAGCATTATGAAAAACGTGTGGAAGAAGGTAGCACAGTGAAAGGCAAGGCAATGATTGTTTGTGCAACCCGCGAGATTGCCTTTGCCATCTACAAAGAAATTGTCGCTATGCGACCAGAATGGGCAGATGTAAAGATTTGTAGTGATGATGAGGAACTTACCAAAGAAGAGGCGGAAAAGATAAAGCCAATCGAAAAAATCAAGATAGTGTGCATACGTCAGAAAGACGATGATCCCGAATTGTATAACTTGCTTGGGTCTGACGAGGAACGCAAGAAACTCGATCTGCAATTCAAGGAAGAAAAGTCGAACTTCAAGATTGCAATTGTAGTGGATATGTGGATTACGGGCTTCGATGTACCATGCTTAGACACGATGTATTGTTACAAACCGTTGCAAATGCACACGCTGATTCAAACTGTGAGTCGTGTAAACCGCAATTATCCTGGCAAGGATAAGGGCTTGATTGTTGATTATTTAGGCATTAAGAAAAAGTTCAATCAGGCAATGAAGCAATATGCTAATGGTGGACAGAACGAGACGCCGGTAGAGACTATTGATAGTGCTGTGAAGATGTTCAAGGATGAATTGGATTTATTGCGTCGTATGTTTACGGGATTTGACTATTCGAAGTTCTTTACGGGAACACCTCTGGAACAATTGGACACATTACAAATGTCCGCTGAGCACATGCAGCAAACCGACGAGACGGAGAAACGCTTCATGAAGCACACTATCATCATGAAGTCGGCATACAACTTGTGCAACAACGATGAGCGTATAACTAAAGAAGAGGTCAACGATGTACATTTTTTCTCTGGGGTTCGGTCAATCATCTACAAGACTACCACAGGTGAATCACCCGATGCTACGCAAATGAATCGCCATGTGCTAAAACTGGTCAACGAAGCCTTGATTTCGGAAGAAGTAGTTTCCATTAACACCATGCGTCTCGACAACAACGAACAAATTGATATGCTGGCAACTCAGTATATGGAGAAACTGAAAAGACTACCCTATAAGAATACGAAAGTCAAGCTGATGGAGCAGCTTTTGAAACGTGTTATCGACAGCGTGAAGAAGGTGAACAAAGTGAAGGCAGTTAGCTTTACCGAACGTTTGAATGGCATTATCAATCAATATAATGACCGTTCCGACGACATTGTATTGGCCGATGAAATTGTGACCGAAGTTGCTAAACAATTGGCAGATTTGTTCGAAGATATCAAGAAAGACAATGTTTTGCCCGATGGAATTCCCAATATAGAGGTAAAAGCCTTTTACGATATTTTGAAATCAGTTGCCGAGCGATATGGTTTCCTTAATGAATATACAGAGGAACAATACATAGAGATAGCCCAAGCCGTCAAAGAAAAAGTGGATGATAGTTCCCAATTTATTGATTGGGACAAGCGTTCTGATATTAAGGCTCAATTGAAGGTACATATTATTCTTACCCTTAAGAAATACAATTATCCGCCTGCTACTCGAGATGAAGTTTTTCAGGCAATATTTGAGCAAGCAGAAAATTTCAAGAAAAACCACAACGGAGAAAAACATTCTGTCGTTCGTTTGTATTCAACACCAGACACAACTACAAATAACATTGCAGCCGAACAAAAAGCAGAATATGGCAATAAAAAATAAGGCTTCTCATTTTGTTTGATTTATAAAATACAATAGCGACTCTTGTTTTACCAATCGATTTGAATACAAACGACAAATTGCTCTTTTAATTTAAAAGCATTTTTACGAAATCAATTAAAAACTAAAACAAATTACGTGTTTTTCGTATAAAAATATAATTGAATAATATATATTTTTGTTTCGTCAAAATGTAGGACGAATGGAACCGATAAAACACGAATGTGGTATAGCTGTGGTGCGGCTTCGAAAG
>JAEEGL011143937.1_pt1 | contig 11648 bp, 3 predicted proteins | sample 9134231 | NCBI WGS metagenome assembly JAEEGL01 (sample SAMN16246548, study PRJNA631951) | gut metagenome | biome: gut microbiome; feature: rumen; material: fiber-attached | host: Bos | place: Iran: Karaj | collected 2018-10 | reverse complement strand
CTCCTCCATCTATTTCCACTTCACTGGCATTATAAATTGCTCCGCCGAGACCAAATGGTCCACTACCCGATGATGTTCCCAATGCTGAATTATAACTAAAAATTGCATTAGAACCTATTAATACTTTCCCTATTGATGACCAATTTGAAGTATCATTATGAATAGCTCCACCATTCCCGGTCGCTGTATTAGAACTAAAATTGACATTATCTCCTATCAATACCGTCTTATTCAAATTAGAAATTGCACCGCCGTCTCCTTTTGCTTTATTAGAAATAAATATATTATTATTACCTATTGTTAATTGTCCCGAATTAGCAATTGCTCCACCATCACCATTCATTTGAACTTCATTGAAATTGAATGAATTATTATCACCTATTGTCAGTTGTCCGCCATTATAATTATATATTGCTCCTCCATCCCTATAAGATGTATTGAAACTAAAAACAACTCCTTCTTGTATTGTTGTATTACCCCTATTATAAATTGCTCCTCCTGATGTTATACCCGTAGTATTAGTTGTATTATTTTTGAATGTTACCGTAGATACTTCTAAAGTTCCACCTGCCTGTACCGTTATCGCATTTTTAAAACCGGAATATTCTTCTACATTATTTATCGTTAATGTGTATGTGCTTGTCTTTATTCCATCTAATCCTGTCGATGTAGTTAATATTTTATTATTGCCGTTTATTGTTAAATTATTCTTTAACGTATTATTATCAAATATCCATGATGTTGTATCATCTATATTTTCAGTTACATTATAAATTCCTGCACCGGCATATACTGCATTTGCCAATCCACCATATCCGTCCGCTTTTATATTCAACCATGTTCCTTGAACTTGGGTTGTATCCACACTTACTTTATATCTTAAGTTTGTTGTATATATTTCAGGATTTATTGTTATTACACTTATCTTTTGATCCGCTATTTCTACTGTTGTCTCAACCTTATTATCAGTTAAGAATTTGATATTATCTATCGTTAATGAACCATTATCCTTACCGGATACTATTTTTAATTTATCTGCCGCACCTGCATCTACATCCACATCAAATCTATATCTCCAATTTGCGCCTTCGGCTATTTCCACATTCATTCCGCTTATATCACTTGTTTGATTATTTTGAGTTATTAATATTGCACCATTTTGTATTACCAATGTAGAGTCTGCTAAATAACTATCCTCCTTCATTTTCATTGTCGTTGCTAAATTTACTCTGTTACCGGATACCGATGTACTTATTGTGACTTCACTTTCATTTATATTTATTGTTCCGCCTGTTCCGGTTATTTTATAACTTACAGTTCCGCCCGTTATATTATATGTTCCGGCATTTGATATTCCAGCTTTTATATTGTCTGCGTTTGATGTTATTGTTCCGGTATTGCTATTTTTTATTGCATTTATTGATGTTATTGTTCCTACATTTGTCATATTTCCACTATTTGTTATATCTGTGGATTTTATTATTCCATTTGAGTCATTCGTTAAACTTCCAGTTATTTCTATTTCTTTCTGGGTTACATCAGCATCATTTGTTACTATTCCCTCTATTTCTAATCTTCCGTCATTACCACTTATTATATTTGTGTTTGTTCCACCGGTAAATGTTATCGTTCCTATATTTACTATTCCATAATTTGCATTTGTGATTATGTCACTTGCATTTGTGTTTAAACTTTTGTCTGTATCTATTGTTATTGTCTTTTGGCTTATTGCCGAACCGGTCTTATTAGTTACTTCCCCGTCTATTGTTACACTTCCGGTTCCGGTTATATCGTTCTTATTAGTTCCACCGGTAAATATTATTTCACCTTCGTTAGCTATACCATTTATTGTACCTACTGCTCCTGCATCAGTAATCATGCTTCCTGTAATTTTCACTCCTATTTTATCCGTTACCACTATTGCATTTGCACTATCATTTCTATTTATTAATGAGCCTGATACCGTTATACTTGTTTGATTTATCTTACTGTTTTCTCCATTTAACAATGTAGCATCTTGTTTTATGTCTGTATTTCCAATTCCGCTTATACCCTTATCTAATATTACACTCTCATCGGCTATTATTAATTGTCTGTTATTTAATATATCTGTTATTACTGAATTTCCTGTAAAAGTCACACTTGATAATTTTACCGTTCCCGCATTTGTTATTACCGCATCTCCACTATTATTTTTGAAAGTTACACTTGAAACTATTAAACTTCCTGTGGTTGAACCTTTTTTCTGGACTGTTATTGCATCTTCAAATCCCGAATATTCAGACAAATCTTTTATCGTTAATGTATATGTACTTGTATTTATTCCGCTTAATCCCGTTGTACTTGTTAATTTTCTATTGTTACCATATATGGTCATGCTCGACTTTAATGTATCATTACCAAGTATCCATTCCGTAGTATTATCTTCTTCTTCCGTTATACTATAATGAGTCGCTCCATCATAAACTGCATTTGCAAGTCCACCATATCCGTCACCTTCCATATTTAACCATGTACCTTGCGTATCTGTATCTATAGTTACTTTATATTTTAAATTCGTTGAATATATTTTCAAATCTGTTGCTATACCTGCATTTATATCTGTATCTGCTATCATCATCGTTGTTTTTGTTGCTTTATCTTTATTTAAACGTATACCACTTATTGTTGCTGAACTTGCAGTTCCTACTGTTCCAACATTCAATTTGTCTGCTATACCATAATCTTTTTCATCTATTTCTTGTATATGTTCTAAATCTACATCCAATTCATAATTCCATTTTGCTCCTGAATCTATATTAACCATACCGGCAATATCTCGTGCTAAGCCATTATCCGTTATCAATATCGCACCATCTTTTATCGTTAATGTTGATCCTGATAAAGAATTGTCATCTCTCAATATCAATGTTTTTGATAAATTTATGTTATTCCCTGATACAGATATACCACTACTTATTGTCACATCATCTGTACTTATATCATTATTTATATTTATTATTCCGTTTGGTCCGGTTATGTTATAATTTAATCTTCCATCAGTTATATTATATGTCCCGGTGTTAGTAATTTCTGCTCTTATATTATTTGCTCTTGATGTTATCGTACCAATATTTACTATTGCATTTACCGAATTTATAATTCCATTATTCGTTATATTTCCACTATTTGATATTGTTATTGCACTTATTGTTTTTCCTTCATTATTCGTTATTGTTGCATTTGCTTCATTTGTTAACCCTGACACTTCTATTGTCCCGCTATTTGTCATTGCCCCTTTATTCGTTACTGCCGTTGACGTTATTACTCCGCTATTTAATAATTGGCCACTATTTGTTAATATTGTTGCGCTTATTGCTTTTCCTTCACCATTAGCCAAATTCCCGGTCGTACCTACAAATACTTCTCCCTGACTTACATTTGCTGCATTATTTACTTCTCCTACTATTTCTAATCTTCCATTATCGCCACTTATTAAATTTGTGTTTGTTCCACCTGTAAATGTTACCGTTCCTGCATTTACTATTCCGTTTATTGCTCCTATCGCACTTGCATTTGTGATTATATGTCCTGTTTCTTCTACACCTATCTTATCCGTTACAACTATTGTATTTGCATTTTCGTTTTGATTTTCTAATGTTCCTGCCACTGTTATGCTTGATTGGTTTATCTTGCTATTTTCTCCACTTACTAATGTAGCTCCTTCTTCTATTATCGTATTTCCTGTTCCATTTATTCCCTTCTCTAATGTCGCACCTGCTCCGCTTATATTCAGCTTTCCACTATTTAACACATCTGCTGTTACTGTCTCACTGCTTCCGGTAAACGTTACACTCGAAAGTTTTACTGTACCTTCATTAGTTATTACCGCAGATCCTTTATTACCGCTAAACGTCACAGTTGATACTATTAAACTTCCTGCATCTTCTCCTATTTTTTGTACCGTTATTGCATTTGTAAAACCTGAATATTCTTTCAAATCTTTTATTGTTAGTGTATGTGTACTTGTTTTTATTCCTGTAGCACTTGTCGTACTCGTTAACACGTTGTTATATCCTACAATTTCTAAATTTGCTTTCAATGTATCGTATACCTTACCACCTTCTTCTATCCATGCCGTTAAATAATCTACTGCTCCGGTTACGTTATAGGTACTTGCACCGTCATATACAGCACCTTGCAACCCTCCGTATCCATCTGCTTGTATCTCTAATACTGTGTTTCCAAAAGTATCCGTACTGCTTACTACTATATATTTTAAATTTGTTGTATATACATGTACATTCCCCGCTACACTCGCATTTATATCTTTATTTGCTATTATTACAGTCTTTTTATTAGTACTATCATTTCTTAAATGTATACTGGTTATTGTCACCGAACTTCCAGTTCCTACTGTACCTACATTTAGTTTATCTGCTGTCGATCCCTCTAAATCCACATCCAACTGATATTCCCATTTTGCTCCATCCACTACATTTACCGTCGCTCCTATATCATTAACGCTACCATTGTCAGTTATCAATATCGCTCCGTCTTCTATAACTAATGTTGATGTACTATCTAAATAACTATCATCTCTTACCTTCAATGTAGTCCCTAAATTTATTGTGCTGCTTGATATTACATTTTTTATTGTTACTTCACTATCTCTTATGTTCACTATCCCTTTATTTACATTATCTCCTGTTATTTTATAATTTGCCGTTCCACCGGTTATGTTATATATACCGGTATTTTTTATTTCTTTGTCGTCTCCGGTTATTACTATATTACTTGCATTTGATGTTATTGTTCCTCTATTTACTATATAGTTGAATACATTTATATTTCCTGTATTCGTTAATTCCCCGCTTATAACATCTAACTCTAATTGTTTTATATTTGCCTCATTTTCTACATTTCCTTGTATCTCTATTCGTCCAAGAGAATCTTCATCTTCACTTGTTATTTTATTTACATTTCTACCGCCGGTAAATGTTATCGTTCCTACGTTTACTATTCCATTTGTTGTCGTTATATCGCTCGCATTTGCTATTAACTTCTTATTATTATTTACCGTTATTGTATTTTGATTTATTGTTTTTCCTGTTGTGTTTGTTACTGTTCCATTTATTATTAAATTACCATTCCCGCTTATTGTATTATTGTTCGTACCATTAACATCACCAAACGTTAAACGTCCCTCATTTATTATTCCATTTGTTGTCGTTATATCGCCCACATTTGCAGTAAAACTTTTTTCAGAATTTATAGTTATTGTGCTTTGATTTATTGTTTTTCCCGATGTATTTATTATTTTTCCATCTATCGTTAAATCTCCGTCTCCGGTTATTTTATTGGAATTTATAACGGACGTACCGGTAAATGTTACACTTCCTCTATTTACTATTGCTTCTGTAGTTGTTATATCACCAGCATCTGCAGTAAAACTTTTTCCGGAATTTACGGTTATTGTACTTTGATTTATTGTTTTCCCGGAATTATTTGTTACTGCTCCGTTTATGATTAAATTTCCTTTAGCTAAACTTTCTATGGTTATTCTTCCGTCTATTTCGTTAGTATTTGCACCACTACCATTAATGTAAATTTCACCATAGTTTTTAACAATTCCATTATATGTTCCAAAATCACTTAGGTCTAAATTTAATTTAAGTGTTGCATTTTCATTTACAGTAATACTCTTTTGTTTAAAAATTGCACCTGATACTTCTTGCTCATTTTCATCGTACCCAACCATTAAAGTGATACCGCTTGAAACTGTTGTTATTCCGTTATTTGAGCCGTCGTTATAAATACCACCAGTCATTGTCGTATCACCTATGAAATTTAAATTTCCTATATTATAGATATCCCTAAAATCTTCTCCTGCTTTATTATCTGCAAAGGAAGAAGAACCAACATTCATTGTTCCTGAATTATATATTGCACCACCTGAAGAAACTGCTGTATTGTATTCAAACCTTGCATTATCACCTATCGTTATATTAGAATTACCTACATTGGCAATCGCACCACCATATGTTGCCGATGTGTTTGATGAAAAAGTTACATTATTTCCGATAATAATAAGCGAGTTATCATTATTCCATATGGCACCACCACCTTGATCGTATGAACCACCACCTATTGTTACTGTATTAGAACTAAAATTCGCGTTATCACCTATTTCTATTCTTGAATTTTTTTCATTAAATATTGCCGCACCTGCAAGTGTTGCTGTATTAGAAGAAAAAACTGCATTATTTCCGATTATAATAGTAGAATTTTCATAATTATTTACTGCACCGCCTCTTCCTGCACTGTTATAAAGAAATTTAATATCACCTAAAGAATTTTTATCTATTTCCATATATGCATTTGTAACATTGGCTATTGCACCACCATAAGTACTTGCAGTATTTGAACTAAATATAGCGCTTTTAGATATTGTTACCGTTGATGTTTTGTTGTATATAGCACCTCCACCATCAACATTAGTATTGCCTGTTGACTCATTATGAGCAAATACTACATCATTATCGATTGTTATTTTTCCGACTTTTGTACCTTTTTTTTCATTATATATTGCGCCACCAGCTTTGGCCGCCGTATTATGTTCAAATGTTGCTTTATCTGACGATATCGCAGTTTCAGTATTACCAATTGTTATTGTTCCTCCCGAATTATATATTGCACCACCATCACTGTCTCTTGCTGTATTGTAAAGAAATTTTGCGTCATTACCAATTATCATATTTCCTAAATTGACAATTGCACCACCGCGTTTTGCACTATTTGAACTAAACAATACACCATCTTTTATTGTGAACTTAATAGAGTTAGCAGCATTATAAATTGCACCTGCATCACCTGTGATAGCAGGAGATTGAACTGGCTTATTGCCTGTAGCAGTATTATAAGAGAACACCGCATTTTCACCAATTTCTGTTATTGAATTTTGTTTATTATATATTGCTCCTGCGATACTTGATTTATTTGAATAAAATAATGCTCTTTCTCCTATAGTCAATGTTCCTTTTTTATCACTAGCATCAGCACCATAAACCCCTATTGCTCCTGAATCCGTATCGGATTCATTATAACGGAATATTGCATCGTTTCCAATTGTTAAAGTTCCGTCATTGGCAATAGCACCACCTTTCCCACCATTATTTCCACCACTTCCGTTCGAAACTGCTTGGTTTGAATCAAACAATACGTTATTTCCAATATCTACTCTTGATTTTTCTTTATTATATATTGCTCCACCATTGGATTTTGTAGTAGTCTCTGCATCAGAATTTGAAATAAATTCCACTCCATCTCCAATCTTTGTGTATCCCATATTATAAATTGCCCCACCAAAAGCAGTAGCACCGCTATTCTTGTTATAATAAAATCCTCCGCCATTTATTATTGTTGTTGCATCTTTTGCAGTATATATTGCACTACCGCCATAACTATTGCCATTACTTTTAAGCGTATTTGAAGAAAAATTTGTTCCGTTAATTATCAGCATTCCATCATTATATATTGCACCACCGGAATCACTACCGCCTGTCTTTGCAAAATTTTTAAAAGTTATATTATTTATTGTTGCCGAAGTAATCTTAATACCGGCATTACTTGAAGCATTCACCTCATAGTTATTACCGTTTATTGTAAGATTAGACGCTGCTTGTGTACCTAATGCTCCTTCGCTACCACTTGCTGTAATATTACCACCAATATTTATTGTCGTTACGGTATTATCAGATATTGCTGTTTGAAAACCTGAAAAAGTTGTTATATCAGCATAACTCAGCGGTGAAAAAGTTAGTGTTATTGCAAGCAGTATGGCAATTAGCTTGCTCGATTTTTTTATAAATTTATTAACCATTTTTTCTCCAATATTTCTATTTTTTATTTTTTTATTTTTAAAATAGCGTGTAAAAAACACTACACACTTTCTATCATTTTAGCAATTAACGAGTGCAATAGTCAATATTTAATATATATATATATATATATATATATTAACTCACAAAAAAATAAAATTTATATTTGGATTTAAAATATGTATAAATGATTTAAAGGATACAAATATAAAAACTCCACGAGTTTATCCTCGTGGAGTTCGTATATTTAAACAAACAAAATAAATTTTTATATTGAAAGTTTTTGTAACAATTTATAATTTTCTACATTAAATTTTCTTTCTAATTTAGGAAGTTCGTAGAACGGTGTAAGTTTAATTCTTCCTTTTTCTATACCTACAAGTATATTTGTTTTATTATCCTTTAATACTCTTATTGCCTCTGCACCGAATACGGAAGCCAAAATTCTTTCTCTTGCAGTGGGAACACCACCCCTTTGAATATAACCTAAATTACTCACTCTTACCTCAAGTCCAGTTTTTTCTTCTATTTGTTTACCGAACTCAAAAGAGTTTCCGCAACCTTCCGCATAAGCAACTATCAACGATTTTTTGCCGGCACTGCTTGCATGTCTGAACTTATCACAAAGATCATTCATATCAAGTTTAACTTCCGGAACAACTATAACTTCAGCTCCGGAAGCAAGCCCTACCGCAAGCGTTAAAAAACCATGATGTCTGCCCATAATTTCAACAACAAAAATTCTCTCGTGACTTTGTGCGGTATCTCTTATTTTATCTATAGCATCGACGGCAGTATTAAGTGCCGTATCATAGCCTATTGTCTCTTCCGTACCTGCAACATCGTTATCTATCGTAGCAGGAAGATTTACAACTTTTACACCTTCTTTACTTAATGCATTTCCTGCAGCAAGCGAACCGTCTCCACCGATAATAACAAGACTATCAATATTTAATTCATTCAAAACTTTAATTGCTTTTTTTCTACCGACTTCGGTTTTAAGTTCGGGACATCTTCCCGTTCTTAAAATAGTTCCGCCGAGATTTATTATTCCGCTAACGGTTCTTGCCGTCATATTTATGTAATCTCCATCTAGAAGACCACCAAATGCTCTTCTAAATCCTACCATTTCAAAACCGCAATAAATTCCCGTTCTTACAACAGCTCTAACGGCAGCATTCATACCGGGCGCATCACCGCCTGCGGTAATTATACCTATTCTTCTATTCACCATTATTTTCCTCCGGAATTATTAAACTTTAATAATTTATATTCTACAGAATCAGACAACGCCTGCCAACAAGCATCAATAATATTTTCACTTACACCTATCGTTCCCCAAGTATGTTTTTTATCTTTTGTTTCTATTAACACTCTAACTTTTGCAGCTGTATTTGCGTCGGAATTTATTACTCTTACTTTAAAGTCCGTAAGTAAAACAGTTTTTATCTCCGGATAAAATTTTATTAATGCTTTTCTTAAACATTTATCCAATGCATTTACCGGACCTTCCCCTTCGGCAACGGTATGTTCTTCTTTACCGTTAACATCTAATTTTACCGTTGCTTCGGAAACTATTGAACCGTCTTTATTTTTTTCTACACTTACTCTATAACTTTTCAATATAAAAAAATCTTTATATTTTTTTTCTATTTTTTTTGTAAGAATAAATAAAGAACCATCGGCATCTTCGTATTGATATCCCTCATTTTCTTTTTCTTTAACTATATTTATTATTCCGTGCAAATTTTTTTCTTTTTCTAAATTTATCGCTAACTCGTCAGCTTTTGAAACAATATTACTTTTACCGGATAAATCGCTAACTAAAATTCTTCTTTCATTACCTACATGTTTAGGATTTATATGTTCATAAGTTTGCGATTTTTTTTCAACAGCAGAAACATGAACACCTGCTTTATGTGCAAAAGCGGCACTTCCCACATAAGCCATTGAAGGAATAGGAACCAAATTTGCTATTTCATCAATGTATCTTGAAAGCTCCGTAATTTTCTTTAAATTTCTTACCGGAACACAATGATATTTGCCTTTTAATTGTAAAGACGGTATTATGGAACATAAATTTGCATTGCCACATCTTTCACCTATACCATTTATTGTACCCTGAACCATTTTACAACCTGCACGAACGGCAATTATGGAATTTGCTACCGCACATTCAGAGTCGTTGTGAGCATGAATACCGAATTTTATATTAGGAAATTCTTTTATTGTTTCTTTAACTATCTTTTCAATATATTCCGGTAACACCCCACCGTTTGTTTCACACAAACAAACATAGTCCGCACCTGCTTGTATTGCTTTTTGTATTGTTTCAAGTGCATATTTTTTGTTATGTATATATCCGTCAAAATAATGTTCCGCATCATAAATAACTTCAAATTTTTTTAATTTAAAAAAAGATACGGTATCAAAAATCATATTAAGATTTTCTTGATTTGTCGTCTTTAAGGCATACTTAACATGCAAATCCCACGATTTACCAAAAACGGTTACAGTTTTAACACCGGAAGAAATTACTTTTTTTATACTGTTATCTTCTTCAACCTTTGTTTTAGGTTTTCTTGTTGAAGTAAATGCAACAAGTTTTGAATTTTTTAATTTGCTTTTTGCTAATTTAAAAAATTCTTCGTCTTTAGGGTTAGAACCGGGCCACCCGCCTTCAATATATGAAATACCAAAATCATCAAGAGCAGTTGCTATTTTCAGCTTATCTTGCGCCGAAAAGGAAACACCTGCTCCTTGAGTTCCGTCTCTTAAAGTCGTATCAAATATTTTTATTTGGTTCATCAATTAAATTAATCTAAACCTTTACTATGTAATTCTTCCGCTATTTTTCTATCTTTTTGTTCTAGTTCTTCTTTTCCTAAAATACCATAGGCATCAGCTCTCCAGCTATAATAAACCGATCTTTTACCGTTTAACTCTATTGCTTTTGTATAACATTCTATCGCACCTTCAATATCACCTTTTTCTTGTTTAGCTCTGCCTAAATCACCATGTACCCAATCTATGCTATCATTAACTTTCAATGCTTCATTAAATTGTTCTATTGCTTTTTCTATATCACCTTGCTCTAAATAAATTTTACCTTGATTAAAAAAAGTATCTGCTTTGCCATTATCAACATTATCCCCTTCAATCGTCTCAACTTCTTCCATATCAATTGTGGAAGAATTATCATTATTTTTACAACCAATACAGATAAAACTTATCAACAACAAAGAACAAAACAAAATTTTTTTCATTTTTAACTCCTTCCGTATATTTTATTTCTTATTTAATTTAAATCCCTTATGTAACTCGTTTACGGCTTTATTTAAATCAACGGAATCTATAACACAAGAAACTTTTATTTCGCTTGTTGAAATCATTTCAATATTTATTTTATTTTTAGCTAAAATATCAAACATTTTAGAGGCAACACCTGCATGAGTTTTCATACCCACACCCACAACAGAAACTTTTGCAACATGTTCATCGCAAGTTATCTTTTGTGCTCCTAATTGTTTCGCAAGTTCATCAACTTTTTGTTGAGTTTTTTTCATATCGGACTTGCTTACCGTGAAAGAAATATCATTTTTTTTGTCCCAAGCTGCAGACTGAATAATCATATCTACATTAATGCCGAGTTTTGCAATAGAACTGAATATTTTTGCCGCCATACCCGGAACATCCGGTAAATCTATCAAAGAAAATTTTACTTGATTTTTATCAAAGGTTACTGCCGATACCATAAGGTCTTCCATTTTTTTTCTCCCTATTTTTTCT
>JAEEGL010089483.1_pt1 | contig 11648 bp, 8 predicted proteins | sample 9134231 | NCBI WGS metagenome assembly JAEEGL01 (sample SAMN16246548, study PRJNA631951) | gut metagenome | biome: gut microbiome; feature: rumen; material: fiber-attached | host: Bos | place: Iran: Karaj | collected 2018-10 | reverse complement strand
GCCGACGGCACCTGAAAATAGGGGAGCAATCTCCTTCTCCCGGAACCCCGCAATGCCGCAGCCGATGCGCGTCACATAGAAGAACAGTTCAGGGTGTTCCGAGGCAAAGGAAATGAAAGAAGAAACGTAAGGCTCTATAGTCTCCACGCCGCCCTGAATTGTGGGAATGGCATAACTCTGGCCGCGTAACCCCACGCCGCAGCCCATTACAGCGCCGAATTGACGCCAGGCAACGTAGGCAGCGCCACCACCGTGCATGCCTTCCAGATTGCTGCCGAACACGAAAACCTCGTCCGGACGAAGCTCACTGATGCGCTCCGGAGTGAACTCCGGTCGCTCAATCCCATTATATACTCTCGGTTCTTTCATATACGCGAAGGTACGAAAAATTCCGGGAACCGCGGTGGAAAAATTACGGTTCAGTGACAACGTGTTCATGATGAAGCCGATAGGGAAGTATCTATAATCCTATATCTTTAACCGTACGTGCCGGGTGAAATCTACACATGTCCACTGGCTTAGGGATTCCAGGAATTCTGGCATCCTCAGAATACTGCCAGATTGTATAATGTGAGGGCCCTGTCACTACCGGCTTATTATTCCCATACCGGCCAATATAGAGGGGATAATGATTGAATTCTGGTGCGCAGAGTTCGTTATAGGAACGATTGGTTCCGTAGATCATAGGTTTCTTACCATAGGCTTCCTCCAAAAGATTCAGAAGCACTTGCAGGCTGTCTTGCAATTCCTTTCTAGGTTTCCCGTCACTCCGTTCAACATCCACCATCGGAATCAATTCAATGTGAACAGCGTCCATTAGGGCCCTGAAGTTATCAAACTGTTCATGAGCACTGCTGGTCATCCGAAAATAATGGTATGCGCCAACCTTATAGCCTACGGCAGCAGCGCCATCGGCGTTTTCCTTAAACTTCGGGTCTACGTAGTCCTTGCCTTCCGTGCACTTTATGTAGACGAATGCTAGTTGGGGCTGCACTTTCCTAACCTTCTTCCATTCGATGTCCCCCTGATGATGCGACACATCGATGCCTTTAACATCGGGTTGAAGTTTTGCCTTGAGGCTTTTTTCATATTTTGCATCCCAATAATCCTCATTAAAGCATGGCCCAGTAGTTTTGGGAGGGAATAGTCGAATATTTTTCACGTCGATGGCATTCACAATTCCTGCGATAAATAGGAAAAAGGCTGTTATTAGTAAGTTTTTTAAGAACCGCTTCATAGGTAATTCCATTTACTGTTTCCCATCCTCATCGCACTTTTCATATAACTCAATTAGGTATTTCTCTATTCGTTCATGCTCCTCTGGAATTATTAAAGCAAAGTAGAGCCAAACAATGACAAACGCAGCCGTTCCGGCCAGAGCGATTAACACTATTGACCAGATATTATGAGCGTAATGGAAAAAGCAGGAGATAATAGTTAACACAATAATCGATGTGCATAGTATTCCTCGGCTCCATTTTAACACACGGGGGTTAATGTACCTCTTTTTGCGGGGTCTAATTGTTGGCTGCATTTTCAAACAAAACTATATCAGTTAATATATGTAGAATGTCCAGCAACCTCCTTTATCGCGGTGCATGGGCCGAGCATGTATAACATGCCTATTATGAAACCACATATGGTATTCTTCTGGCTTCTGATAAATTTGTGGGCCTCCGTAATACTCGGTCACTTTTCTAACAATGGTGTCCAGAACTCTGTGCTCAGTTTCACTGCTAATGAAGGTGATAGCTTTTACAATGTCCTCTTCTCTATCATTGCCATAAGAAATAGTCATTCCGAATGGTATGTTGTCTAATAGGACTCGGCATGAGAAATGTTCGTCATTGTGGTGCATAAAGCCCTCCGGACCAAGGTCAATATCAAGATATGGGTTCTTGACAAGTTCTCGAAGGATACGTTTAGGAGTACCCACCATTTCAATACCGAAGAGGTCGATATTGGGCCTCCCGTCTTTCCATACATATTGCCTTACATCTATGTTTTCATCAAGGGATGACGGGATAAGAGCAGCCGAGAGCGGCTCTTTCAAGAGTCCATCTAGTTTATCATACGGAATAACTGCCTCAAACTCACCATCAGCTCCAGAACCAAGGTTGTAGGGGTAGAAATAGATGACAAGCCCCTCTGGAATCAAGGCGACGCCGTCGGCTCTTTCTAAGATACCGATACTGTCCTGGCTATTGAAATCATACTTGCGTATGAAATACTCTTTGCTAGCATTTATTAGTCGAGGCATCATTAGGATGGCCAGAGAATCTTTCATTTCCGGAACGACCAGATCATCAAGGCGAAGAAGCCTACCTGAAGTAGCATCCACTGTCCACCAAGACTCTCTAACGTTGTTTCCAGCGCTGAGCCAGTCATACCAATCAATGCGATAAAAAGTATATAAGTTCTCGATTTTCCAGCAATCAGCGAGGAGCAGTCCGGCCTGCTCATTAATTACATTGTGGTCTCCTTCACCCGTGCAGTGCCATTTATCATAGGCATGGTTGAGCTGGTCAATGTAGTAGTCACATAAATCATCTACCGTTGCAAAATGCTTATTGGGGATATCAAGTTCTTTCTCATTGTAGGTCAGAAGGCCGTTACCTATTGGGCATTCGTGAGCAAAGGTATTGAGCGTATCCGCAACCCAATCCAACAAAGGCTGGATAGGTGGACAGCGAAGCGCAAATACGGATCTTTCGGCGAAGCAGGTGTCCACAGGACACATCGTAAAAACGGAGCCATGAACAAGACCTTCAATCGGCGGGTATAAAAGAGTGTCTTCCTTGAAGGAACGGTCATTGTAACCAATCTTCCCAAAGAAAACGTACTTATAATCTGTGGCGAATAAGCCCTCTGAAGGGCACATTAAATCATCCACAACCGTGACGGCAGCTTTCTTTGAACTGCAAGATATAAGAACAAGAAGGATAATCAACTGATATATACGATGTGTCATTGTTCGGATATGTTGAGCTAAGGCGATTTTCGTTTAGGGGCTCGTTCTCTCCTAGATTTTGCGATGAATCAGGAATGCGTTATTCCCAACAGGGTCAATTATTACGGTCTCTTGATGTTCAATCATCACAGGGTCCCAATATGAGAAAGTATATACATCTATGTCATCGCTTGTCGTTCCATGTCCGACTCTTATCCTATCTTTTCTCCAGCGACAGTAATCGACACGACAAAGGCTGTCAAGTTTAGATATGAGTGATTGCGAAAGAGGCTGTTTAAAACTAATCTTCCACGTCTCCTGTGTGTCATCTCCACCTGTAAACTCAAATACATGGGATTCTACCTTGAATTCTGGAATAACTATATTGATATCTATGTCTTCCAAATACGCCCTTGCTACTTTAGGACTTTTGCTTTGAGGGTAGCCATACTTTAAACAAACGTATTCGCCCACCACCATAACAATAAATGGAGACAGGTATACAAATCCAACAATACAGCAATTAATCACAACTCTCTGCCATTTTTTTAGCCGCGTAAAAGAACTGATCTTGACTACCCATTTCGGAGCCAAAATCATAGAAGCAATTATTAAAAGACAAATTATTACCAGTATTACCATTGCTTACAAAATTGCGTATAAAAAACGGCAGGCCCGCCGACTACCTTTCACGCCTCATAGAGGGCGGGCATTGATGCCGCTATTGTTTTGTTTGTGATATGTTTTTCTTAGTCAGTACGGTCAGAACCGCATGGGTCCAGTAGTTGTAGAGGAGGCCGCCCTCGCCGCTCTCTGAGCACCTTACCTGTTCGGCCTTGGCTGCGTCATCAAAGCCTTTCCAGATAGATTCGTGAATGACAAGGTAGTTGCCGAGCCCCAGGTAACAGCTATTCCAACCCTCGGGACACAACACACTAAATGGGTACACTTCCATTAATGCGAGCGGGGGGAAGATTAAAGTGATGTCATTATCATCGAGCCCGTAACTTGGCAAGCCGTAGTTGGTATGGAATACGCGTCCGTCACGCGTGACGAAGACAACACCGCAGGGCTCGCCGCAGGCGCCACCACTCGCCCATTGGAAAGCGACGATGTCAAGGCCGGTGTTTTCCTCGAGATTTGAGTGAGTGATTTCAATGAAATCGATCTGGTCATTCATATTTACTAGTTTTCTTGCGTACAAAGTTATCTCGTGGTTGCGAAATGGAGCTTCGCGCGAAAGATAAATGACAACCCGCTCGCCTGCGAATAAAGAATTCGCAGAAAACGCTAACTTTGCATCTGGAAACGAAAAGCCACACACTATGCCTTCAAACAAGAACGCCGTCATCCGTTATATGTATCTGGACCAGATGCTGAGCGACCGCTATAATAAATTCACATGCGTAGATCTTTTGAACAAGGTCAACGAACGCCTCGAATTAGCGGGATATCCCACTATAGGAGGCGATAAAGGCGACTATGAGCGCTATATCAAAAGCGGTAAGCGAGTCATCCAGCTGGATCTGCAAGCATTGCAGGAAGCCCCGTTCTATATGGAAATTGACAGTTCCGACAAGATTGACGGCGCGCCGGTCTATCGATATGCAGATCAGACACAGTCTCTGTTCTCCAAGCCACTATCTGACGACGAGAAGCGTCTGCTGCAGGAAGTGCTCAATACCCTTGGCCAATTTGCCGGGCTGGACAGCTTTGAATGGTTGAATGACCTGCAGGAGAAATTGAACGATAACCGTTCTTTTGGCAGGGGAGAGTATGACCAGGAGATGTCCAATCCACGAAAGATTATTTCCTTCAGTTCTAATGACTATTTGGAAGGGAAGTCATTTCTGGGCACTCTGTTTGCCCTCATCTCTAACAAGAAGGTTGTTGATGTAGAATATGAGCCCTTTGGCGAGAAATCTCGTACTATCCGCCTGTATCCGTACCTGATTAAACAGTACAATGACCGCTGGTACCTTATCGGCACGCCCCTGGCTACGGAAGAATTCCCATATAGGGCGGACTTTTATGTCAATCTCCCACTGGATCGAATGAAGGATGTCAAGGCCGTGGACGGCATTGATTATATTGATTGTGATGATTATTTTGAGGAGCGCTACGAGGATATCGTGGGTATCACTTGGATTAAGGAAGAAGAGTTGATACCGATTATCATTGCGGTCAAAAATACTTATACGGGATACGTGGACACTAAGCCATTTCATGGGTCCCAGGTGAAGTTGCCCGCCGCTGAACAAGCCGCCATGCATGAAAAATACAGTGCCTTTGAAGGCTACTCCTTCTATGCACTAACTTTGAAACCCAATCGAGAGCTGTTCAACACAATTTACCGAAACGGCGATAACGTGATTTTGGTTTCACCGGACAGAATCCGCGAAATAATGATTCAGGAGTTGACTGCTTCGCTGGAAAGGCTAAAAAGTATCCAGGGCGAATGACGGATTCGCAAGTGCGTTTTACATTTGCATCAGATTTCAAGGCAAATCATTAACTTTGTAGAACTTTAGGTCTTTGACATACCGGAACAGACTTTTGACTTTCGTCTGTCATGTTTGACAGATGTCCGTAGAATCGGATACTTCCAAAGGTTTGCTCGTTACTCGAAAAGTTCCACTTTTCACTGAATGTGCTGTGCACATACGAGTGATGAGATATGGAGAATATAGAATGCATTCTATATTCCGAACTCTTACGAGTCCGTAGACAAAGAAAATAATGTTCCGGTATGTCATAGCCTATTTTATGGAGCGAAGAATCCAATGACAAATGAAGCAATTGTAAAAGCCGCAGCCAAGGTAAAGACTACCCATGACCTCCTGACTCTCTTGAACAAGATCAAGATGGATGATTTAGGAGACAAGGGGTATCCATTTATTATGCCGCAACTCAATTACTTCATCAATCCTGCTCGAAACAAAAGGAGTTATAAGGAGTTCCGCATCCCTAAGAAATCAGGGGGATTCCGCGTGATTTCAGCGCCCAAAAGAATGCTGAAGTCATTTTTAACCTATACCAACAAACTTCTTCAGGCGTTCTATGATGCCCCTGAGTATGTAACCGGATTTGTTCCCGAAAAGTCCGTTGTAGATAACGCAGAGAGGCATATCGGGATGAACTATGTGTTTAATGCGGATCTCAAAGATTTTTTTCCCAGCATCTCTAAATCTCGTGTATGGGCTACGCTCAAGTGCCCTCCGTTCAACTTTAATGACACCATTGCAGATGCTATTGCAGGGCTGTGTAGCACTGAAGTTTATGTTAACGGAGAAACAGTACGTGCACTTCCTCAGGGTTCACCATGCTCGCCGATCTTGACAAATATTGTTTGCCGTTCCTTGGATCGCCGGCTCTATCATCTGGCCAGGAAGTACAACCTGCGCTATTCCAGATATGCCGACGACATTACGTTCAGCGGTAACAGAAATGTCTTCCATCAGGGTGGTGAATTCCGCACGGAGTTGGAAGAAATCATCGCAAAGCAGCACTTTATCTTTAACGACAAAAAGACTCGCTTGCAAAAGAAAAGTCAGCGCCAGGAAGTTACCGGGCTTATCGTGAGTAACCGCGTTAATGTTACGCGTGAGTACGTACGTGGCCTGGACAACATCCTCTATATCTGGGAAAAGTATGGAGAAGCGGACGCCTATGCCAAGTTCCTCGCTCACTATACTCCAAAGCAGAATCTACATTCTCATAAGCCCAATATGGCCGCTGTTATTCGGGGAAAGCTTCAGTACCTGAAAATGGTAAAAGGTGCCGATAGCGAGGTGTGGAGACGTCTCCAGCGCAGGTTCAACAAACTATCCGGTACTAAAACTACTGCAGTTGACGCTGCGATTAAATATAAATACGCTATAGCTGAATTCGAGAAGAAACTCGGTCAGTCCATTTTCTTCGATAAAGATGAGAAGAGCGGCGCTTGCTGCTACTTCACTATCAATGGAAATAAGACAGACGTTAAGTTGAGTCGGTATGTAAGGACCCGGCTTACCAATATTCTGTCTAAGAATGACGCCGCTGCTTTGGATAAGTTTAGGACGTCCTATATGTTAGTCTTCTATGAAGAGGGCAGTTCCGGTTTCTGGAGAATTGAGAGAAAAAGGACCTGGGTTAAAACCGATAACATTAGGAGAACCGATGCGGAGGCAATGCTGGCAATGTTCGATGAGATGGAATCTTCGCCGGTAAAGAACGATGGCGCATCAGATGCGCCTGTCAGGTCTACAGATGAAGTGCTCGCCGCGCTGGTTGAATCTGGTTTTGATTTAAAAACACTCGATGAATGGGACAAGATAAGAAGCAACTAAGTAAGCTGCTAAAGTTCGTTAAAGACTTATATGAAGATCCCGACAACAAAGAATTTGCTGCCGGGATTCAGGCTATTGTATTGCACGACATCCAGGCTGGGCAAAGTAGAGAGACTTGGACGAAGCAGATCAATGAAATATATGAACTTTGTCTCAAGAACAATCTCCGAGAACAAGCCGATGATTTGTATAAAGCATTTCCAATGACTGAAATAGCTGGCGATCTCGCTTCTCTTTATATAGAAATGGAGGATGCGCGTCGGCACAATGATTTCGATGCGTTTGGTTTCAATCTCTACCAGCAGATTGAGTTAATTGTTAATACCCTTATTAAGGGTATGGACCTTCCTAGAGTCTATAATGCAATAAAAGGAATCGAGCCCTTCACAGTGTATGATAAGTTTAGCGGTAAACGCATTCGGACTAAGGATAATAAATATCAAACAGCTGAGTTGTTAATTCTTATTCCCAAAAAAGAAGACGATGGGAGCTTGACATACAAATCGTTAGGAAAACCACTATCCAGCCTTACTGCTCTTGAAAAGGCGAGAGCCGTTTTCTATATGATTAATAATGGATGTAATATAGACACCTATCGCAGGGATGAATTATTCTCTGCCTACACCACATTATCATCCATATATAATGTGAGAAATCATGATGCCCACAGCGGGGGCATCATCACAGATTATCAGAAACGTCAATATGAGCTATTGGTCGAAGATAAGACTCAGAATTACCTTCATTTCTTAAGCTTTCTTTTGACATTCATAAAAGGTGTTTCACAAAACTATCCTATTCCAGATAGTCTATTTGAACTTGCCGGTATTGCGAGGTAGTTACGTCAGAAAGGATAATCGTCAACAGGGGAATATTTAATTTCTTCTAAGTGTAGATTTCTCACTACAATAACACCGTCACTACTGACCGTCATTAGTTTTTTATCGTCTTTTGAGAAAGTGGCAGAGGCAACAAAGGAATTGGGTTTTCCGCCATTCTCTATGCTTTCTCCGTGGTCGGTAAAGCGCGCCAACTCTTCATTTGAGTGATCAGCTTTAACGAGATAAACATTTCTTGATGGCTGATGTCCCCAATGCTCTACGCCAGACATATATGGGATGTATCCCTGACAAGATAATGCCATATACTTTCCGGATGGGCTAAAAGCTAAAAAACTTCTACCTCTTATTTCGCTGTAAGCCAATTTATTGGCGACATTATTAGAAGTGAAAGTAATTGGAGTACTATCATAGTATGCGACAGAGCCTTTTTTGCTGAAGACGCCGAGCCAAACAGCCATTGTAGAAGTTGATTCATAAACAACTTTTCTCTCTGCAAGGTCGTATACCATTGCAAGTCCCTTATGAATAGAGTTCATATGAAATCTTCCAGCGATGATAACATAACGATTGTCGTACGAATAGGATACATAATTGAGGAAATATAATTCTTGTGGTAGTAGAATATCGATAACCTCATCTTCGAACTTTTCGCGGACGTAGTATTCCTTCCTAAAAATGTATGTGTCACATACGGACCCTGTTTCTAGAAACACTTCGAACGGAGAATCTTCTCTCATTAATCGGTTACCAAAATAATGCTGCACAGGCTTAACGGTCTTGGCCAACCATTCTAAGTGCGTGGCAAAATAAGACTGACGGTTGATTTTTGCTTTCTCATATTGCTCCCCAGAAGTCTTCGGAGTACCTATTAAGGGATTAAGTTCATAGTCATATTTGTCTACATATAGCTTATACTCATCCTCTGAAACATATTTACTCTTCTCATAACTATAGTACTTGACGACATTGTGGGCAACGTGCTTTACTTTTCCGTCAATGCTTTGGAATGTGAACTGACCGGCCGCCGCAGCTTCAATTCTGGTTAAACTGACAGGATCAACATAGACAGGCCTTTTGTGGGTGTCGAAATCTAAATACGGAATGTAGCCATTGAAGTTTCTCCTAATGACCGATCCCTGAAGTTCAAACTCTGATTCTTCGTCAGAATCAATGCGCCGCAAAAAATACTCTTGCCCTTTCTTCTGGTATATAATATTCTCGCCATCAGAGCAGAACACTGCTTTAGAATAGAAACTGTTATCAATTGCCATTTCTCCTAAAGCAGAAGCGCCCCAGCTTTTTAGCGCATCTTGATACTTTAATATTTCAATACCTATTTCGCTACGGATTAATGCATAGTTGCAGTGTTCTGAAACCGCAATTAACCGATCCTTTGCACAGGGCATTGTATGGATATAGCCATCCACAGAGTGGATATAGTCGCCGACACCTCCAGAAAGTCGATAAAAGCCATCTTTATTCAGATCTTCGTAAAAATCGTTATCAAAAACTCTGTTATTGGCCAAATCATGGAATTCTACCTGTTGCGTTTGCCGTCCTGCCTGATTTGTTATGGCTGAGACAATCTTGACTAGGCCGGTTTTTTTGAATAGTTCTTCAGTTTCATATCCTTTACTGGGATATTTGTTTGATGGCGAAAGAGGGTCTTCAAGAACCCTGGAAGTCTTAGATTCTTTTTTTGCAATAAGAAGGTATCCTTCTGGCGAAACAATGGGTTCCCCTTCATACTCTACGACTCTCGTGTCAATGATAAGAATCCCTTTTTCTGAGCTTGTCTTTACACAGTCAAATGATTTGCCTGCAATGACAACCATTTGCTGGTCGGTTTCCAAGTACGTCGTTTCATTGTTCGTCGCTGCTAGAGTGTATTTGGCTTTGCTGGAGACAATACCTTTATTCTTGAGAATACTTTTATCTTTTTTGATAATGAGCCAGTGATTCTCTCGCTCATAAACATTTAACTCGGCACAAGAGGTATAGGCATTCTCGGATTCTTCATTCTCAATTAAGGCTATGGCATTGTAATTCCAGACAACCTTGTCATTAATCTTGTCAACAGGAGATAAACCGTCATAAAGATTGGTGAGCTTCTTTGACTTGAGATTGAGTATTCTTAGGGTCTGAGGACTATTCCCGTATACTAAACTGTGGTTACCAATTAAACACCTGAAGGATTCCATAAACTTGAACACTTCTTCTTTGGAGTCTATAGAATCTAAGTGTTTAATAGTGATTTGCCGATTATTCTCAGTGTGGTAGTATACAGTCTGTTCAGCCTTGTCAATTATATAATCGTTGCAATGTGTCTCAGAATATCTTGAATTCACATCTCTGTCCAAGGAAAACAACGCAATACCATCAGCGATTGAGAATAAAGCGAAGTGTTCATTAGAGTACAATAATGAGGTGTCCCCAATCGTCTTCTCGACGGTAAGAGTATCTAATGAAAAGATGGAATGATCCTTGTCGGAAACGAACAGCAGGTAGTTGGGGGTCAAAAACTGAATCTTCTGGGGGGCGAGACCATGTTCGAGGTATTGCTCATGCGTATCTCGATTATAAAAATACGTCCGATCCAGCATTACCATGAGAACCCAAGGGGTTCCTTCGAAGATATAAGATTTCTTTTCCTTGCTTCCCCCTAGTTTAATAGCGTCCTCCACAACAATAGTCTCCAAAACAGCATCTTCTCCGCTTAAGGTGAATTTATGTATCCCCGCAGTTAGTCTTATACCTATGCTTGAGGATGCAGGTACAGTATACTCTTTCCCATCAATCTTGTCAGCAACTCTGAGTTGTTCCTGACCATGGTTGATTAAGCGAACATCAGAATTAAGATAGCCGAAATGGGGGTGTACTTGAAACAATGCCATATTCATCTGTTTTTGGCGCAAAAATACTAGTGCGGTGCGAATTCAATATTCTTTCCGTTCAAACATTTGGGTGATGCAGGGATTCTTTTACAAAAATAATAAGATTTGCTTAATCTTTCCTTTTCTGAGTTAAAACTCTTGCGAACCATCACTTCGCACGTCCCAAGTACACAAGATTGATATGAAGAAAAAGGAAACTGCTTCATCATCCCTAAGATGAAAAAGAAAAGGCTGCAAAAGCAGCCTAGAGTCTTTTCGCTTTATTGATGTCAGGGGTATTGAATGTCACCACCAGATTCCTTGCTCCGCCTTTCTCATAGAAGTATATGCGGAACACCTGCCCTTTCACCAGGGCAATCTTGTCAAAGGTAAAGACCAGTTTTCCCACGGAATCCGGTGCCACTGCGCCCAGTCCGTAGGAAGCTCGCGGAAACACCGCCTTCTCATACTGCAAGCCCCGCTTCGTCCGCTTAGCGCTCTCTATAGCAAATCGCGGCGTGGCCAGCTCGTAGCTCACGGCCGATGAATTCTTCACGGAAACGAGCAGGAACAGCACATCGTCCTTGTAGAAGATGTTCTCGCAGAGGATCTGCAGGCCATAGCCGGAAGTACCGATATGATACAGCTCTTG
>JAEEGL016496733.1_pt1 | contig 11649 bp, 13 predicted proteins | sample 9134231 | NCBI WGS metagenome assembly JAEEGL01 (sample SAMN16246548, study PRJNA631951) | gut metagenome | biome: gut microbiome; feature: rumen; material: fiber-attached | host: Bos | place: Iran: Karaj | collected 2018-10 | reverse complement strand
GTCGGCTTTGCCGTGTCCTTTGAGATGGATTATTTCCATCTTCTCGACATGCTGGAAGCGGGACGCGTGCCGCTCCTCGCAGCGGAACGCGACGAGAGAGCGCCGCTCGTGATCGCGGGCGGCCCGTGCGCGACATTCAATCCGGAGCCCCTATCCCCATTCGTGGACGCATTCATCATCGGCGAAGGCGAGGAAACCGTCGGGCGCTTCATGGACGCGTACCATGCGGCGAAAGACGATGGGGCGTCGCGAGCGGAAACCTTGCGCCTTCTTTCGCGCGTGCCGGGCGTTTACGTGCCGTCGCTTTACGAGCATATCTATAACGACTCGGGGGAATTGGACGTGATCCGCCCCATCGGGGACGCGCCCGCGCAGGTCGAGCGCCAATGGGTGAAGAATCTCGACGACTATCCGGCGCATACGGTGGTTGTGACCGACGAGACGGAATTCGATATGTATTTGATCGAGACTGCGCGCGGGTGCGGCCGCCATTGTCGTTTCTGCATGGCGGGTTATTGCTTCCGCAAGCCGCGCAATCGCTCCCTTTCCGTTTTGAAAGACGCCGTGAAGGCGGCAAAGGTTTACGAAAAACGGATCGGCCTGATGGGGGCGGCGATTTCCGACCATCCGGAGATCGACGCGCTTTCCGAGTATATTCTTGCGGAAAACATGACGATGTCGGTGGCGTCGTTCCGTGCGGACTCTGTGACGGAGACGTTGGTGCGCTCGTTGGCCGAGAGCGGCATGAAGACGATCACACTGGCGCCGGAGGCGGGCAGCGTGAAAATGCGCGCCGTCGTCAACAAGGGCATCGAGGAAGAACACCTTTTCCGCGCGATGGATCTCGGCATGGCGGCGGGAATCCGCCATTACCGTCTGTATATCATGATCGGTTTGCCGCAGGAGACGGAGGAAGACGTGGACGCGATTGCGGCGCTGACAGGGCGGCTCAAAGACTATCTGGAGCGAAACGACAGCCGAAGCACGCTGAAGCTCAGCGTCAATCCGTTCATCCCGAAGCCGTTCACGCCGTTCCAGTGGACGGCGATGGCCGATAAGAAATATATCGAGGCGGCGTTGAAGCGGCTGAAAAAATCGCTGCTTTCGCGCAAAGGCGTCGAGCTGATTGCCGAGCCGCCGAAGTCCGCGTATATCCAAGCCGTCTTGGCACGCGGCGATCGCCGCGTGGGGAGGGCGCTGTACCGCGCGCATACGATGGGCGGCGCGAAAGCCTTTCGGCAAGCGATGAAAGCAGAGGGACTGGAAGAAGCGTATTACATTTTCCGTGCATACGGGGCACAGGACGTTTTGCCGTGGGACGTTCTCGATATAGGCGTGAAAAAAGAGTATCTGTATGAGGAATGGAAGCGCGCCGAGCGGCTGGAGACGACGATCCCCTGTTTTGACGGGTGTAGGCGCTGCGGCGTGTGCGATTGACATGATGGGGTAACGATGGCTTTTTTGTTGCATAAAGACGATAACGGCGCGGAAAGATACGGAACGTTTTCGGTTTTTCCGGAGGATACGGTAATTCATGCCATATCTGCGCGATTCGGCGGCGTGAGCCAAGCGCCGTATGATTCGATGAATCTGGCGCTGCACGTCGGCGACGACGCGGCAGACGTCATAGAAAACCGCCGCCGCTTCCTGGACATGCTCGGGCTGGATTTCAATCGACTGACGACACCGGAGCAGGTACACGGCGACCATATCGTGCGCGTCGGCGATGTCGAGGCGGGACGCGGAAGGTTTTCTTACGCGGATGCGATTTCGGCAACGGACGCGCTGATGACGGACGTACCGGGTGTTCCGCTCATGCTTTGCTTCGCGGACTGTACGCCGATCCTTCTTTTCGATCCGGTGCATCGTGCGGCGGCAGTCGCACACGGCGGCTGGAAGGGGACGGTGCGCTCCATTGCGGCGAAAACGGTGCGTGCGATGGCGGACGCTTTCGGCACGCGCCGCGAGGATTGCCTCGCGGCAATTGGCCCCGCGATTGGACCGTGCTGTTATGAGGTCGGCGGCGAGGTGGCGGAAGAATTCCGCAAAGCGTTTCCGCAATTTGCAGACGAGATCATCATAGAAAAAGACGGGAAGATCCATCTCGATTTGTGGAATATCAATCGGCTGCAGTTGGGAGAAGCGGGGATATTGCCTGCGCATGTCGATGTGGCAGGCGTTTGTACTTCGTGCCATGCCCGCACGTTTTTTTCGTATCGCGCGGAAGGTCCGGCGACGGGCCGTATTGCGGCGGTCATGGCAGTAAAGTGAAGGAGAGGTAGAACATGAGCGAGATAGCAGAGAAGCTTCATGCGGTAGAACGGGAAATAGAGGCGGCAAAGGAGAATCGCCGCGCGGGAAAAGACGAGCCCGTCGGACTGATTGCCGTGACGAAAAATCACGGCGTCGAAGCCATGCGGGAAGCCATCGATGCGGGTACGGCCATCATCGGCGAGAACCGCGTGCAGGAAGCGGCGCAAAAGAAAGAGACGCTCGACCGCGAGGTTATATGGCATCTGATCGGGCATTTACAGACGAACAAGGCGAAGCAGGCCGTCCGGCTGTTTGACCTGATTCATTCCGTGGACAGCGAGCATCTGCTGACGGCAGTGAACGAGGCTGCACAGAAAATCCACAAAGTGCAGGACATCTTGATCCAGGTCAATCTGGCCAAGGAAGACAGCAAATTCGGGATCTACAAGGAAGACTTGCCGATCCTGCTGCAAAAGGCGGACATGATGAAAAATGTGCATTTGACGGGTCTCATGTGTATCGCGCCGAATTATGAGGACGTGGAGGAATGCCGTCCGTTGTTCCGTGAGATGCGTGAGATTTTCGACCGCCTGAAAGCGTTCCCGCTGTTCTCGTCCGAGATGAAATACCTGTCGATGGGCATGACGCACGATTACAAGATCGCCGTCGAAGAAGGGGCGAATCTCGTCCGCGTCGGCACGGCGATTTTCGGAGAGAGGCATTATTGAAATCAGTGAATCGGATGCAGGGCCGCCCGTTTTGCGGGCGGCTTTTCTGTGCCTTTTTGCAAAAAAATATGGAGTTTCTGCGGAAAATATGCGTTTTCGATGTAAAAAAGGCTTGCGGGAGCGGATTTGTCTGCTATAATAAGATTAATGCAATATGCCACAAGGTAAATGTCTGCAAGGGGGAAGTATGGCATGGGGTTCATGAAGAAATTTTGCGGGAAATTGGGGATTTCGGACGCAGAAGACAACGAAGAACTGATGGAAGAATTTGAAGACGTCGAAGAAAAGGCGCAGGAATCGTCGACACGTGAGACGGCCACGCTGAAAGACAGGAGGCATGCGGCCGCTCCGTCGAATGTCATCGACCTGCAATCCGCGATGAACAGCGGAACTTCGCGCTCGAAGATGAAGGTCGTCGTCATCGAGCCGAAATCCTTCGACGACGTGCAGCAGGTAGCGAACAGCCTGAAGGAAAAGAAGCCCGTCGTCATCAATTTCGAGCATACGGACGCGGAGGTTGCGCATCGCATTATCGATTTCATCAGCGGCACGACCTACGCGATCGCCGGCGACATCAAGAAACTCGGACATAACGTGTTCCTCTGCGCGCCGAGCAATGTCAGCGTTTCCTACACGCAAGAGCGCGGCTCCATTTCGACGGATATGTCGTGGATGAAGAAGTAGGGGGCGCTTGCATGTCGGAAAGAATCGGATTCATCGGCGGCGGCATGATGGCTTCGGCAATCGTGGCCGGGCTGGTGGAACGTATGGGACATAATCCTGACGATATTTTCGTATCAGATCTGAGCGAGGAACGCTGCGCATTTTTGCGTGAGACGTATCACGTTCATGCGACGGTGGGCGCGGACGGGTTCTTGCCGAAGATCGATACTTTGGTGCTGGCGGTGAAGCCGCAGGCGGCGCAGAAGGCGATGCAGGATACCGCGCCGAAGACGCCGGAGAAGACGGTCGTGATGTCGATCGTGGCGGGACTGACGCTGGCGTCGCTGGAGAAATTTTTCCAGAAGCAGCCGGTTGTGCGCGTCATGCCGAATACGCCGCTTTCGGTCGGCGCGGGCATGTCCGCGTATGCCTTGAACGAGAAGGCGGAGCAGGCGGACGTAAGCTTCGTCGAAAAGATCCTTTCCGCCTGCGGACGGGCGGTCAGGGTACAGGAATCGATGATGAACGCGGTGACGGGCCTTTCGGGCAGCGGTCCCGCATACGGCTTCCTGATGATTGACGCGCTTTCCGACGGCGGCGTGATGGCGGGACTGCCCCGCGACACGGCGACGCTTCTCGCGGCGCAGACAATGCTTGGCGCGGCACAGATGGTGCTTGCGACGGGCAAACATCCTGACGTCCTGCGCGACCAAGTGACGTCGCCCGCCGGAACGACGATCGCAGGCGTGCGCGTGATGGAGCGCGGAGGCGTCCGCGGTGCGCTGATCGACGCGGTACTGGCGGCGACGGAGCGTTCGGAGGAGCTGGGCAAGACGAAATGACGACGGCTCGTGAAAAAATTACAAGATTCTACCGTGGAACGGAAGGAGAAGAGATTGCTGCGCGCCTCGTCGATCTGGCGGAGCAAGCGGTACGGTCGCGAAAATTTCGCGCCTCGGATTTTCTCGATCCTTACGGGCAGGAAATTGCGGAGACGGTGGCGGCAAATTTCGACGGTGTGACCGTGCTTTTTGACGGCGGCTACGTCGGCGCGGAGCGGCAAAAGGCCGTGTTCGTGCATCGGGATTTCGGCGGCGCGCCGTCTTTTGATATTGCGGCGGTGCGCGCGGAATGGAACGCGGAGTTTGCGCATTTGACGCACAGAGACATTCTGGGCTCGCTCACAGGGCTCGGCGTCGAGCGCGACAGGATCGGGGATATCCTCGTGTCGGCGGGCGCGGCGCGCGCGCTGACCGACCGGAAGATGGCGGACTTCCTGATCGCGGAATGGACGACGATCGGCGCGGCGCATGTGAAAGTGGAAATGGACGATGCGGCGACGATTGCGCCCCGCGAGGAACGCACGAAAGAGATCAGCGCGACGGTCGCTTCTTTGCGGGCGGATTCGGTAGCGGCGGCGGGGTTCGGCATTTCGCGGAGCCGCGCCGCCTCCGATATTGAATCGGAGAAACTGAAGCTGAACTGGCAGCCGGTGAAGAACCCGTCGCAGGCGGTCAAGGAAGGGGACGTCTTTTCCATGCGCGGCCGCGGCCGTGTGGAGGTTGTCGAGGTGCGCGGGAAAACGAAAAAAGGACGTATCGGAATCTCGCTTCGGCGGTATTTATAAGGGAAATTTTGAAATGGAGGCGAGGCGTATGCTGACGCCGGCGGATATACACAATAAAGAATTCCGCAGCGGGTTTCGCGGCTACAATGAGGAAGAGGTCGACGATTTCCTCGACGAAGTGATCGAGAGCGTCGAGGAGATGACAAAGCGGATTGCCAAGCTGGAAGACGATCTTTTGCTGGAGCGAAAGAAATTATCCCAGTATCAGGAAATGGAGTCGAAGCTGAAAGAGACGCTGGACGTCGCGCAAAAGACGGCGGACGAGGTGGTGGAGAGCGCCAAAGTTCGCGTCGAGGAAATGGAACGCGCGGCAAAAGAGGATTGTGACCGTCTCCGTCACCAAACGGAAATGGCAATCCAGCGCCGTATGGAGGACGCGACGGCGAAAGTCCGCGAGCAGCAGGAACTGTATGAAGCGGGCGTCGCACGGGAGCGGCAGTTCATGGTGCGGCTTCGTTCTTTGCTCCGTTCGGAACTGGCAATCTTGAACGCGGACGGACTTGCGGAAATCATCGGAACGGCCGACGATGAAAAGACGACTGCTGCGGAGGCGAAAGAAAGCGCAGCCGTTTCGGAGCAGGAAACGCTTGTAATGAACGGGTGGAACAACCGATTCAACGAAGGCCCCGTGGAAACGGATGCGCGCGTGCTCGCGCAGCAGCGGGAAGCAGATAGGCTGAAAACGGAATGAGCGGCATCTTTTCGTTACCGGTATCGGCCATCGTCATCTTGCTCGTTGCGATTGACCAAGCGGTAAAGATTTTCGTTGCGCAGACCATGCGTCTCGGGGAATCGATTCCTGTGTGGGCGGGCGTTTTTCACATCACCTATATCGAAAATCCGGGGGCGGCGTTCGGCATGTTCGCGAATCAGCGATGGGCGTTCATCCTTGCGGGCGTTGTTGTGATCGCTGCGTTGTGCGTCATGTATCGGCGCATATCGAATCTGCAGGGCTTCGCGCGATGGGGCACGGCGCTCCTGATGGGCGGCGCCGTCGGCAATCTGATTGACCGTGTGCGGCTGGGCTCCGTTATCGATTTTTTTGATTTTCGGATCTGGCCTGTTTTCAATATCGCGGATATAGGGATATGCGTGGGTGTTGCCTGTCTGATATATGCGCTTTTGCAGGACGAGGAGAAGGAGCAGGAATGACGGAGTACACGGCGGAGCGTGATGAAGAGCGGCTCGACGTTTTTCTGGCGCGCATGGACGAGACGTTTTCGCGTTCGCGTATCCAGCGGCTGATTTCCGAAGGGCGCGTTACGGTCGGCGGACGCACGGGCAAACCTGTAAAAGCGAATTATCGGCTGACGGCGGGCGAGACGATCTCGGTAGACGTGCCGGAGCCGGAGACGATCGACGTCGTGCCGGAAGAAATCCCGCTGGATATTCTGTATGAAGACGAAGACGTCGTCGTTGTGAATAAGGCGCGCGGCATGGTCGTTCACCCGGCGGCAGGCGTGTCACACGGGACGCTGGTGAACGCGCTGCTTGCGCACTGCACGGATTTGTCGGGCATCAACGGAGCGCTCCGTCCCGGCATCGTGCATCGTCTGGACAAAGATACGTCGGGCGTAATGATTGCGGCGAAAAATGATGCGGCGCATCGCTCGCTGGCGGAGCAGATACAGGAGAAGACCGCGCACCGCACATATTGGGCCATTCTCACGGGAAATATCCGCGAGGACGAGGGCGTGATCCACGGCGCCATCGGGCGCAGCCCGAAAGACCGGCAAAAAATGGCGGTAGTGCGCGAGAACGGGAAAGACGCGACGACAAAGTTCCGCGTGCTGGAGCGGTTTGGCGAGTATACATTGGCAGAATGCCGGCTTTTGACAGGACGCACGCATCAGATTCGCGTGCACATGGCATATATCGGTCATCCGGTCGTGGGCGACCCCAAATACGGCGCAAAGAAATGTCCGTTTGCGATTACGGGACAGGCGCTGCATTCCAAGACGCTTTCTTTTATCCACCCGCGCACGGGCGAGAGAATGGAATTTGAGGCACCCTTGCCGGAAGATATGGAAAATATACTTAGTACGCTTCGCAAAAAACGTTGACGGGAGATGATGAGAGACATGAAAAAACGAATCGAGAAAACAGTGCTGATGGACGCGGACGGCGTTCGGCGCGCCCTTACGCGTATCGCCCATGAAATCGTAGAAAAGAATAAAGGCGTGGAAAATCTGATTCTCGTCGGCATACGGACCCGTGGCGTGCCGCTTTCGGAGCGCATCGCGGGGGAAATCGAGAAGATCGAGAATGTCCGTCCGCCCATCGGCGTCTTGGACATCACCCTGTACCGCGACGATCTTTCGACGATGGATTATCAGCCGATCGTGCGCCCGACGGAAATGCCGGTTGACATCGGCGGCAAAACGATCGTTTTGGTCGACGACGTGCTCTTTACCGGCAGGACGATCCGTTCCGCCTTGGACGCACTGATGGACATGGGCCGCCCGCGCAGCATCCAGCTCGCCGTGCTCATCGACCGGGGACATCGGGAACTTCCGATACGCGCCGACTTTGTCGGCAAGAACGTACCGACAGCCGCGAAAGAAACCGTCAGCGTACAGCTTGCGGAAATGGACGAAGAAGAAAAAGTCATTCTTGGCGAATTCGTGGAAGAATAAGAACAAGCCCGTGTGAAAACACGGGCTTGTTTTATGACGGCGATTCCTTAAGCGTCCCCGACGGGACGCTTTTCTTCTTTTATCTGGATTACCATCAGTTTTGCGATACGCGCTCGGTCGAGACGCAGGATTTCAAAAGTGAACTCGTTCCATACGCATTTTTCGCCGACTTGCGGGATATAGCCGAAATAGGAGGTCAGGAACCCGCCCATCGTTTGATAGTGGTCCTTGATTTCGTTCGGCAATTCTTCGACGTCGAACTTTTCCTTGAAATCGTCGATACTGCAAAGACCGTCGATATACCAGGAGTTCTCGGAACGCGGCGTGATCTGCGGATTTTCCGGCTCGTCCTGCCGCTCGATGTCGCCAATGATCTCTTCGGCGATATCGCCGAGCGTGATGAAGCCGATGACGCCGCCGTATTCGTCGAGCACGGCGGCCTCGTGGACGCTGCTCTCGCGGAATTTTTCGAGCACGCGGAAAGTCTCCATCGCGCGCGGGACGAAGAGCGGTTTCTTGATGAAAGAAGAAAGCTGGATCGCTTTCTTGTCGATGGCGGCATTCAGCAAATCCTTGGCGTAGATGACGCCGAGGAAATTGTCGAGGCTTCCGTCGCCGACGGGGAAAACCGTGTCCGCGCTCTTTTGGATCAGGCGTAGGTTGTACTCGGTCGGGTCGTTGATATCGAGCCAATTCATCGTGAGGCGCGGCGTCATCAGCGAGTAGGCCGTTTGGTCGCTCATGTGGAAGATGCGGTCCACCATGTCCTGCTCGGTCTTCTCGAAGATGCCGTCTTCCGTGCCCTGCTCAATCAGGTCCTTGACCTCGTCCTCGGTGACGGCGTCGTCGATATGAGGATTGACGCCGAGAAGCAGCATGACTGCGTTTGCGGAGGTCGACAGGAAAGCGACGAAGGGCCGCGCGATGAGCTCCATCGCGGTCAGCGTGCGGGCATGGCGCAAGAGGACGCTTTCCGGGTCCTGTACCGAGATCTTTTTCGGGATGAATTCGCCGAAGAGCAGGCTGATGTAAGTGAAAATGACAATGCTCAGAACCAGGGAGAGAAGTTCCGGATGCGGCAGGGTGGGGAACGTGCGCGAAAGGACGGGCGCAACCTTGAAGCCCGCGGCGGCGCCCAAAAGGATGCTGGTAAACGCGATGCCGATCTGCGAAGCGGCAATCAGCGTTTCCGGCTCGTCGACGAACCGAAGGAGCTTTTGCGCGCGCGGGTCGCCGCCCTCCGCGAAATGCTCCATCCGGCTTTTCCGGCTTTCGAGAAGCGCCGTCTCGATCTGTGTGAAGAACGCGCTGAAAAGAATGCATCCGATGAGCAGCAGGCATAATAAGCCTATTTCAGAACTGTCCACTTTGGTTGATTCCCTCCAATGAAAAATTATTAAATCATTATATCATAAAGGGCTCAATTTGAGAAAAATGATTCGCCTATCCCAAAAGCTCTTTTTTCCCAAGCTGTTCCGGCAATATATTCGTTCCCGCCACATTCATTCCTTGTTCCACAGAGGAGATGATCACAGAATTCCAAGAGTTCCTCGGATATTTCATTTGCTGATGTTCAATTCAATTTCTTCACATAGTTTTCCAGCGTGTGAAATACGCCCACAATATAGATAGTTGAAGGCTCCTCTATGCGGAACACTACGCGATAATCCATCTCCGGCACTAGGGCCTCGCGGTATCCCCTGCGTTGCAGAAAATCATCGTTGCTTTCAGGGAACTGGAACGGGTTCTCTTCCAGCCGCGCATACACATTTTCCAGTCCATCTATGAAATGGAGCGCAGCATCAGAGTTATGCAGATTATTGAGCAGATAAAAGGTCAGACTGTCAATCAGGGAATCTGCATGATCCGTTACAATCAGATTATAAGCCATATTTTGCCCTCACTTCGGCAAGCGCTTTTTTGGCATCCTTCGTCTTTCCTTGTTTGATTTGTGTCTCCGAAAGCTCAATCTCGCTGTACACATCCCACTTTTTCCGCATCGTCTCGAACAACTCCATACTCATCAGCACCATATCGCCATACCCGTTTTTGGTAACATAGATTGGTTCATCAGTACGGTGGCAAAGCGCTGAAACATTGGTCGTGTCCTTCAAGTCTTTTATAGGAATTATTTGCGGCATAACATCGTCCTCCCTTCTATGCTGTGGGATTATTATACCTTAATTATGCCATCTAAGGCAACGGTTTATGACATTTTTCATGATGCTTTTGCAGATATGAAAAAAAGCAAGTGGGGACAACTGGGAGTATGCAGATGATTTCCGAATTTGCTGGATGGGATTCCAATAAAAGCCTACAAGAGCCCTTTTCTGTCCGAGTGAGAACGATTTTTTGCCAAGCAGGTTAGGAAATCAGTTCATAAATGCAATTTGCAACTTATATAGATAACGCAATAAAAGTGACGAAGACGATTGAATGTAATATGGGTAGGGGAGAGAATGAAGGATTGAATCCCCTCCGGAAAGCGTATACCCCACGCATGTTGGGATGAACCGCGTCGTATATCGGAATGTTTGCGATGCGAAGTGAGTGCTCTTGAACAATGTGTTATAATAGACACGATTGTTTTTGTAAGATAGGAGAACGACAATGGAATTGGATTGGGCGACGTTTCTTATCGTCTGTCCGCTGGTGGGGCTGGCGGGATTCGTGGACGCCATCGGCGGCGGCGGCGGGCTGATCTCGCTGCCCGCGTATATCATCGGGGGCATCCCGATGCACCAGGCGATCGCGACGAACAAGCTGTCCTCGGCCTGCGGTACGACGCTGGCGGTGCTCCGGTTTTGGCGGAACGGACTGATCAATATGAAGCTGGCGGGGCCGTCGGTGGCGGCGGCAATCGTCGGCTCTGCGCTCGGCGCGAGGATCTCCCTTTTGCTCGACGCGGCCATGATGGAGCGGGGGCTGTATGTGGTGCTTCCGGTGACTGCGTTCATCGTGATGAACAAGTCGTTGTTCGGCGCCCATGAGGGAGAGCGCATCGTGTTGAACCGTCGTACTTATATTACGGCATGTGTTGCGGCTTTTGTTATCGGCATGTACGACGGCGCCTACGGGCCGGGGACGGGCACGTTCCTCATAATCGCGCTCACGGTCTTTGCGAAGATGGGCGTCGCCCCGGCAAACGCGCAGTCGAAGGTCATCAATCTCGCGACGAATGTCGCGTCACTGGCGGTGTTCCTGTTGAGCGGGAACGTGCTGGTGACGCTCGGCCTTGCGGCGGCGGCTTGCAATATGGTCGGAGGCTATCTCGGCGCGGGGCTGGTGATGAAGAAAGGCGCGAAGATCGTGAAGCCGATCATTTTGGCGGTACTCGGACTTTTGGCGCTGAAATTGGCAGGCGTGTATTGAAATTTTATTTGCGGTATGATATTATATCCGCGTTATATCGAATCATGCGATGAGCGAGACAGTAAGCGCGGGCGGAAAGCCAAAGCGAGCCGCAGACGGTGGGAGGCGGTGCGAGTAGGCGCGCGCGGAAGATCACTCGCGAGCAGCGGGCTGAAAAAATTTGCAGTAGGCTTTGCCGGATTCCTCCGTTATCGGGATAGCATATCGTTTTAATGATAGCTGTATGCGAAATAGGTGGTTAATAAGTGGAGTGTGCCTTCATCCTGTTTTGGGTGAAGGCTTTTTTTATTTCATTAGGAGGGAAACTCAGTGCTGTATCAAAAGGTGGACACGAATCTGAACTTTGTCGAGCGCGAGAAGGAGGTGCTCG
>JAEEGL016437242.1_pt1 | contig 11649 bp, 8 predicted proteins | sample 9134231 | NCBI WGS metagenome assembly JAEEGL01 (sample SAMN16246548, study PRJNA631951) | gut metagenome | biome: gut microbiome; feature: rumen; material: fiber-attached | host: Bos | place: Iran: Karaj | collected 2018-10 | reverse complement strand
TTGCCGGCAACACCGCCACCAACGCCACCAAGCCCGCCACCCTGGAGACCGGCGCCGAGATCAAGGTTCCCCTCTTCATCGACCGCGGCGAACGCATCAAGGTCGATACCCGCACCGGCGAGTATCTGTCCAGAGCGTAAGGCGCACATATCGGGAAATCGGGGGAAGGGGATCTCTTCCCCCTTTTTTACACTTTCAGTCAGGAGGTCTGTGAGATGACGATTGTTGAGAAAGCTGCCTATCTGAAGGGTTTGACCGAGGGCCTGGGCGTCGAGCCCGAATCCCGGGACGGAAAGCTCTGGAGCGCGCTGAACGATCTGCTGTCCGACATGGCGCATGAGATCGAGGACCTCCAGGCTGCCAGCATGGATTACGCCGAGGTGATCGACGACATCTGCGAGGATCTGAGCTATCTCGAGGAGCTGACGGACGATCTGGACGAGTCCGGGGACTTCGACGATTTCGAGGACGCTGAGGACGAGGCGGACGACAAGGTCTACGATCTGGCCGACTACGGCCTCGGCGGCGACTTCGACGAGGACGCCGGGGAAGGCGGGGAGCCGGAGGGGGACGACGAGGAAGTCGAGTACGACGGCGTGATGTACGATGTGACCTGCCCGAGCTGCGGCGAGGAGATCAGCTTCGACGAGGAGACGCTGGAGCTGGGCAGCATCACCTGCCCGAGCTGCGGCGAGGTGCTGGAGTTCGATCTGGGTGAGGATCGCGAGTAATCAGTATGAAGAACCGAAACGGGACGCAAAAGCGTCCCGTTTTTTTGCGCCGTTTTTAAAGAGGCGCTATACCCTGACGCTCACCTCGCCGGAGCTGAGCTTGCGGAGGCTCCCGTCGGGCAGGCGTGCCAGCAACCCGAAGTCCCGGCAGAGCGCCACCGCCTCGGCGCGCACCGGCTCCGCGCCGGGCATGAGGATGTTGATGGGCTTTCCGAGCACCAGCGAGCGGCGCTGATAGGCTTCAAACAGCGCGGGATCGCCGGGATCGGCGCTGTAAGCCATGAGCTTGTCCAGCACGCGCGCCGCGAGGCGGCAGCGCAGCTCCGGCGGCTTCTCCCCGTCAAAGACCGCGCCGGCGATCCCCTGCAGCTCCGGCGGGAAATCCCCCGCGGGGGCGGCGGTATTGATGCCGATGCCGGGCACCGCGTAGGAGAGGCTGCCGCTCTCGCAGTCGAGGGAAGCCTCGGTCAGGATGCCGCAGGCCTTCCGGCCCCCCACGAACACGTCGTTGACCCACTTGATCTGTGTCTCCCGCCCGGAGAGCTCCTCAATGGCCTCGCACACGGCGACGGCGGCGCAGGCCGTGATCCCCACCGCCTCCGCCGCAGGAAGCTGCGGACGCAGGAGCAAGCTCAGATACAGCCCGGAGTCCGCCGGGGAATAAAAACGCCGGCCCATCCTGCCGCGCCCGGCGGTCTGCTCGCCCGCGATCACGGCGATCCCCTCCGGCGCGCCGTCCGCCGCCATGGCCTTCAGCACCGTGTTGGTGGAGCCGACGCTCGCAAAGACCAGCGGCGTGATCGCGGGATTCTGCAGATATTTCCGCACGCCCTGTTCCGAGAGCACGTCGCTTTTCGAGCAGAGGCGGTAGCCCCGCTTCGTCACCGACTCGATGGCGTAGCCCTCGGCGCGAAGCTGCTCCACGGCCTTCCACACCGCCGTGCGGCTGACCGAGAGCGAGCGCGCGAGCGCGGCGCCCGAGAGATAGGCGTCGGCGTTCTGCCAGAGCAGCTCCAGGACCCTTTCCTTCATCATGCCCTGCGTCCCTTCTGCAGCAGCGGATACAGCCGCCCCGTGAGCGCCGTTGCCAGCGCGATCTTCACCGCATCCGGCAGCAGGTAGGGCAGCACGCACCACGAGAGCGCCGTCCCCACGCCGATGGGGCCGCTGCTGCGGGCGTAGACGAGAACGAACCAGGCCGTGCCGAAGGCATAGCACAGCAGGATGCCCGCCGCCATCGAAAGGATCAGCACGGGCGGCTTTCTCCCCAGCTTGTCCACCGCGAGGCCGACGGCGGCCGCCGTGAACAGAAAGCCCAGCAGATAGCCGCCGGTGGTGCCGAGCAGCGCAGCGATCCCGCCCCGGAAGCCCGCAAAGACCGGCGCGCCGACGGCCCCCAGCAGCAGGTAGACCGCCACCGTCCAGAAGCCGGTGCGCAGCCCGAACAGCGCAGCCACAAGGCAGATGGCGAAGGTCTGCAGCGTGAAGGGGATGGTCGTGGGTACGGAGATCCACGCGCAGAGCGTGATCAGCGCCGCCCCCATGGCGATGAGGGCGAGGTTTTGAGGTGCGGTTTTGTTTTTCAAAGCGATCCTTCCTTTTTAGAAGCTTTCGGACGGGGACAAACGGGCGGCTTTGCTGTCGACGGTTTTGCAGTTGGAACACGCCGCAAGGCGAAAAGAACGAACGGGGGCGCCTCTGCGCCGCCGTCTTGCCGCAAACAGGGAAAAAGGCGCCTGTGTCCTTGCGAAAGAATAGCATAAGCCCCTCGGATTGTCAACCTTAATCAAAAATATAGGTTGACAATCCGAGGGGTGCTGTCGTCGTTTACAAAAGCTGTTTTCTCTCCAGCATATAGTCGAACCAGGCGACGAACTCCGCGCCGAGGCGCTTTACCAGCGCCCGCGCCTCCTCCGGCCGGGCGGCGGCGAGATACAGGCACTGCTGCGCGAGCTGGTAGCGCCGCGCCGTCGTGAAGCGCGCAAGCTCCTCGTCCGTATACTCCCCGAGCGCAGCAAGCTGCCGCTGCGCCTTGAAGAAACGGATAAAGCTCTCGGCGGTCTCCCGCCCGACGATCGGTTCGAGAAGCGAGAAGTCGTTGCGGGAGCTGTCCAGCGCTTTGGAGGCCATCTCCCAGCGGCGGGGGTCGGCGTTGCCCTCCGTGCCGGTGAAGGGGGTGCGCAGATAGAGGTCGTTGTTGGCCAGAAACTCCATCACGAAGGGGTTGATGCGGCTGCGAACCGCCCAGGGCATCCAGTTTTCCACGGTGGTGCGGATGTAGATATGGGCGAAGCGGCCGAAGAGCGGCTCCGCCAGATCATGGGCGGCGCTCGACTCGCTGCGGTCGTTGCCGGCGGCCACGATGCGGGCGTTTTCCGGCAGCGGCCAGCGGTTGTTCACAAAGCGCTCCAGGACGATCTTGAAGATGACCGACTGGGTCTGCTTCGTGGCGTTGGTCAGCTCGTCGAAGAACAGGATGTGGAGCTTCCCGTCCTCACAGAGTCGCTCCAGCTTCACGAGCCACACGGGCTTCACGTCCACGATCTCGTCCCGCGCCTCGTTGTAGATGGCGCGGCCGTTGATGGTCTCCGGGTTCTCGTTCACCAGCTCGATGTCCAGCGCCTGCGGGTCGATCTGCCGGACGCGGTCGCTCTTGCCGTCGCCGGACAGGCCGTGCAGGAACACCGGGATGTTCGCCTCCACATAGGCGCGGATCAGGCTCAGCTCGTCGTGCTCCGCGACGCGGAAGGCCGCGTCCTGCGCGGCGCTCTCCCCCTCGAAGCACAGCTCCTTGAGGAAGTCCTCCCGCAGATACGCCGCCGCCTCGTCCCTCGACAGCCCGCCGAAGAGCGCCATGCAGCTCAGAAGCAGCGCCGCGTCCGGACCGTAGAGCCAGCGCACGGGGCGCAGCTCGAGGAATACGCTCTCGCCCTCGCCCACCGGCGTGCCGTCGGAGAGGCGCACGAAGCCGTTGACGCCGCCCTGCCGGAGTGTGAGACGGATCAGCTCCTTCGACCCCAGCCGATAGACCGGGACGGGCTCGCCGCAGACACGGACGCGCCGCCCGGTGTCGGGAAGGCTCCCCCGCGCGTATTCCCGCGCCGCCATATCCCGCAGGCTGCTCTCCAGGACCGCGCCCGGGTAGCTGCCGTACTCGGCGGTGGTCACGCCGCCGTCCGTGCGGATGCGGCGCAGCAGCCGCTCCTCCCCCTGCTCCAGCAGCAGGGCGGGGCGCACCGCGCATACGTCCGCGCCGCCCGCGCGGCCGAAACGGTCCGCGCAGCCGTCGGCCAGATAGTAGTTGATCCCGCCGCCGGGTTCGTGGAGGAAACCGTCGTCCGGGGCGGTCATCAGCGCCAGATCCGAGGCGGGCGCGGCCGCGCCGACCCTTGCCAGCAGGGGCAGCGGCTTTCCGAAAACCTGCTCAAGTGATAAGAAAATCGATTTCATGCTTCTCTTTCTCCTCGTTGGGCTGACTGTAAATGACCCGCCCGCCCTTCGGGTGGATCGTCGTGTTGCCGTAGACGACCCAGATCGCGTCGCAGCGCTCCTCGGGCATCTCGGCAAAGCCGTCGGTAAAAATGATGCGGTTCTCCGCGTCGCCGGTGAAGGCGCGGATGGCGGCGCGGAAGTCCGTGCCGCCCGCGCCGTTGAGCGCCAGATTCTCGATGTCCTGCTCGCTCCTCACGTCCTGGAAGCCGTAGAAGCGGGTGTCGAAGCAGCCGACGCGCACCACGGCGTCCTGCCGCAGCAGGCCCTTTACGCCGCGCACAAAGGCGCGCAGCAGCTCCGCGTCCACGGAGGCGCTGGTATCGAGCAGGATCTCCGCGTGCGCGACCGGGTAGGCGCGAAACTCGTGCCGCAGCACGCCGTCGCGGATCGTGCTGCCGGGGAACCAGTCAAAATCCAGCTGCATGCTGGGCTCCAGCAGCTCCGCAAGCCCGGCTACGGCCGCGGCGATGCCCGGGTCCTCGATGCTGCGTGCGCGCGCCTCGCTCTCCCTGCCGGCCTGTCTGCTCGCGGGATCGGGCCGCAGCTCGCGGTCGAGGGGCTCCGTCTCCCGGTCGCTCTCCCCGCTCTCCTCTTGCTTTTGCAGCAGGAGCTCGTAGAGGCTCTCGGCGCTCTGCTCTCCCGCGCCGGGGAGGAAGACCGCGTCCTCCGGCAGGGCGAAGCCGTCCTCCCGGAGCATGGCGTTGACCACCGCGCCGCTCGCCTTCTTCCAGAGCCGCGCGTCCTTCCCGCGGCCGCGGGCGAAATGCCTGAGCTGCAGGTGCAGAAGCTGCTGGGCGAGGTAGAAGCGGCGGCTCTCCTCGGTGTAATACGGCATCAGCCGCCCGTTATACAGGATCTGCCGCCCGTCGTTGTCCACCGGGCGGGCGCTCATCGACTCCCGGAAGCTGAGCGTCCGGATCCGCGCGCTCCACTGGGGATAGCGCTCTTCCAGCCAGTCGCAGGCGTCTTTGAAATCCACGGCGCTCCCCCCTTTCCGCCGGCCCGTTTCGCCGGCAGTATTTCCCATCCGTATCCGGCGAAACGCTTTCCGGCGCTTCGCCGCCATAGCTGCATTATAATCGACAGCCGCCGCAAAGGCAAGCGCGCCGCCGAAGACCGCAGGCACAGAAGGCCGGATCGGGCTTCTGCGACAAGCTGAGGCGGCGTGCAGAAGCACGCCGCCTGTCGTATGTTCTGTTTTGCCCGATTCAGGCGCCGAGCCCCTCGCCGCGGATCAGCAGCACGCCGTTGATCGCGGAGGAAACGGCCAGCAGCGCCGCAGCCAGCATCATCCAGGGGCTCAGGTCGACACAGCGGCTGTGCCACAGGATGGCCGCCGCGGCGGAAAGCAGCATCGCCAGCATCGCCAGCACCGCCGGGAATCGCGTCCACCGGGTCGACAACAGCAGCGCCACAAGCGCGCAGAAGGCGGCGACGGCCAGCAGGATGGCCAGATATCCGGCGATGTGCTCCTGCTCCGCCGCGGCTTCCACCCGGCTGCGGAAGAAGAGCTCCGCCTGGTCCAGCGCCTCCAGCGGGCTTGCGTTCCGGCTGATCTCCTCTTTCAGACCCGGCTCGGCAAAGAGCTGATCCATCTGCTCGGCAAGCAGCGCCTCGTCGCCGCTCACGGCGTCGAGCGCGGACATGCTCTCGCTGAGCTCCTCGCGGTTCTGCGCGAGGGTCTCGCGCCCCTCCTCGAGCTGGGCGGCGGCCTCGTCGAGCGCCTGTTCGCCCTCCTTGAGCTGGGCGGCGGCGCTGTTGAGCTGCGCGCGGCCGTTGTCGATCTGCTGTCCGCCCGCGTTCAGTTCGGCGTAGCCGGCGTCCAGCTTGGCCTTGCCCGCGGCGAGCTGCGCCTCCGCGTCTTTCAGCTGGGCCTGCCCCGCGGCCTGCGCGGCATAGCCCTCGTCCAGCTTGGCCTTGCCCGCGGCGAGCTGCGCCTCCGCGTCTTTCAGCTGGGCTTCGCCCTCGGCGAGCTGTGCGTAGCCGGCATCCAGCCTGGCCTTGCCCGCGGCAAGCTGCGCCTCGCCGTCGGCGAGCTGCGCCTGCGCGGACTCGTACTGGGAGAGCAGGCCGTAAAAATCGGTGGCATCCGCCGCGGCCTGCGCCGCAGTCAGCGTTACGCCGAGCGCCAGCGCGGCGGCGGAATCCCCGGAGGAGACGGCGTGGTCATACTGCGCCTGCAGCTCCACCACGCGGTTGTGCAGCGCCAGCGCGCTCTGGTAGAGCGGGGTCACGGCGTCCAGCCTGGCCTTGCCCTCGTTGTATTTGGCAAGTCCCGCGTCGTATTCGGCCTGGCCCTGCGCAAGCTCCGCCTGCGCCGCGTCATACTGGGCCTTGCCCTCATTGTAGCGGGCGAGCGCCGCGTCGTACTCGGCCTGGCCCTGCGCAAGCTGCGCGGAGCCGGCCTCCAGCCGGGCTTTGCCCTCGTTGTACTGGGCGACGCCGGCGTCGTACTCGGCCTGGCCCTGCGCGAGCTTGGCCGCGCCTGCGTTGTATTCGCTGACGGCGCCCTGCAGCCTTGCGTTGCCCGCGTCGTACTTGGCCTTGCCCTCGTTATAGCTCTCCAGGCCCTCCTCGTACTGGGCTTCGCCCTCGGCCAGCTGCTCGGAGCCGATCTTGTCGGTCATGAGCTGCTCGGCGAAGGCGTAGGAGAGCGCGTCCTGCTCGGCGCGCGACGCCTCGACGCGGCGGGCAAGGGGACGCAGCGCGTCGGCCTGTTTGATCATATTGTCGGCATAGCGCTTCATGCTGTCGCGGTAGCTGCCAGCGGTGAGCATCCCGAAGGGCACGGCGAGGATCGCCAGCACCAGCGCAAGGCTCAGCAGGGCGGCGGCGAAGCTGCGGCGGTTGCGCGCGAAGAAGCCCGCGACGGCGGAGTTGTCCCGGTCGATGGTCGTGGCGGCGACGAAGCGGTCGCCCAGCACCAGGACCTGCGGCAGCGCGAAGAGGATCAGCAGCAGCGAGATACTGGTGCCGGTGCCGACGTAGTAGCCCATGCCGGCAATGATGCACTGGGAGACCTGGAAGCCGATCAGCAGGCCGGCGCAGACCATCATGAGCCCGGAGGTGATGATGGTGGGGAACGCGACGTTCAGCGTGCTGATGATCGCCTCGCGGCGGTCCATGGTCTCGCGGAACTCCTTGTAGCGGGAGGAGACCACGATCGCATAGTCGATGTTCGCGCCCATCTGGATGGCGCTGACGATCAGGTAGCAGAGGAAGAAGACGTAATCGCCCCGAAGCGCGGCGATGGCAAAGTTGATCCATATGCTGCCCTGAATGACGAGGATCAGCAGCAGCGGCATACCGAAGGATTTAAAGGTGAAAAACAGGATCACCATGACCAGCACCAGCGATATGAGTCCCACCACCCGGTTGTCCGTGGCGAAGGATTCCTTGAAGTCCTTGGCGCTGACCGAGTCGCCGGTCAGGCAGACGCCGCCGTCGTAATAGTCCTCCGCCATCACGCGCACGCGCTTGAGGAAGGCGAAGGTCTCGTCCGACTGGACCGGCAGATCCAGATCCAGCACGAGGCGGCTGTAATTCTCGCTCCGGAGCGTCGCGCTGACCATGCTCAGCCGGCTGTAAAGCCCGTCGATCATGTCCTTCTGCGCGGCCGTGAGCGCCACCGCGCCGTCCTCGGCATGATCGTGCAGGAAGAGGAAGAGGTCGAGCAGGCCTGCGCGGTAGCCCTCCAGATCCTCAGACGCCGCGCTGTGCTCGCCCTGTCCGGCCGCGTAATAGGCGAAGATCGCCTGCGCGGTCGTCTCGTCGATCTCCGCGAGGCGGGAGAAGTCGCGGAAGCCGATCTCGTCGCCGAGCTTCAGGCCGTCCTTGATCTCGATCGCGGCGATGCCCGTGGCGCTTTTGACCTCGCTGCACGCGGCGAGCTCGCCCAGCAGCGCTTTCTCCGAAGCGTAATCCCCCGCGGGCACGAGCACCGCGACCAGATTGCTGCTGCCGAACGCGTCCTCGATCTCGGCCTGCGCCATCTCCCGCTCCGTCTTGTGGAGCGCCGGGACGGCGTCCTGCGCGTAGGCGTAGTCGGTCTGTCCGAATAGATAGTACGCGCCCGCGACCAGGAGCACGAACAGGATGGGGACCACATGGCGCGTGGCATAGGCAAATTTGCCCACAAAGCTGATCTTCGGCACGAAGCGCCTGTGCTTCGTGCGATCCATGGCCTTGCCGAAGAGGACCAGCAGCGAGGGCATGAACAGAAACACCGTCAGAAGGCTGCACAGGATGGCCTTGATCAGGCACACGCCCATGTCCACGCCGAGGCGGAATTTCATGAAGGTCATGGCCGTCAGGCCCGCGATGGTGGTCAGGCTGCTGGCAAAGATCTCCGGAATGGAGGCGGCCAGCGCCTTCTCCGCCGCCTCGCGGACCCCAAGCGTCTCATGCTCCTCCTTATAGCGGTTGCAGAGGATGATGGCGTAGTCCACCGAGAGCGCGAGCTGCAGGACGATGGCCACGGAATTGGAGACGAAGGAGATCGTGCCGAGGAGGAAGTGCGTCCCGAGGTTGACGACGGCCGCGACCAGGAAGGTCAGGATCATCACGGGGATCTCCGCGTAGGTGCTGGAGGTAAAGAGCAGGACCGCGAGCACCACGAGCACCACGAAGATCAGCACCGTGGACATCTGCTCGGCGAGAAGCGCGGCCAGACTGTAACCGACGCTGGAATAGACGGTGGTATCGTAGCCCGCCAGCAGCGACTCCACGGCCTTCAGGGCCTCGCGGCTGGACTCCGCTTTCGCCACGTCGGAGAAGGTCAGCTCAAAGAGCGCGTTCCCGTCCTTGTAGTGCGCCTGCGTGTCATCGTAGGAAACCAGGATCACGTCCCTGACCCCGGACAGGGTCTCCGAGAGCGCTTTCGCCTGTTCCTGAGAGATCCCGTGCACCATGACCTTGGCCGTGCCGTAGGTGACGAATTCCCTCTCCATGATGTTCAGGCCCTGGTGCGCCTCCGCCTCCTCGGGAAGGTAGACCGTGATGTTGTTCTCCACCTTGATCCAGCGGACGGAGAAGACGGAAAACACGATCGCCGCGAGAAACAGCGCGCAGAAAAGCCATCGGTATTTGACAATGCAGCGGGCGATATTTTCGATAGCAGTTGATTTTTTGTTCATCTTGTTGTTATTCCTCCGGAAGCGCGCTTTCCTTCTGCCGCTACCAAGTGATCGCAAGCGTTCGACGCGCAAGGTCCCCGGCCCGGGTCCGGGGCGGTCTCAGATACTCTCGTCGATCAGTTCCTTCAGGCTCCGCTCCGGATGGGCGACGCCGTTTTCGAGAAACTTCAGCAGGAAGGCGTGGAGCTTCTCGACGCTCTCGGGCTGCACGTAGTCCTGGGCGTACCAGTAGGTGGCGCAGAGCGTGCCGCGGCTGCTGTCGGGAAGGATCATCAGATACAGCGGGGTCGGGATCAGGCCCTGGGAGACGAAATCGCCGTCGAGCTCAAGCTCGTCCCGGGGCAGCTCCATCGGCGGGAAATACGTCAGCCAGGTGGTGCCGTAAAAGCTGTCCGCAGGGGTCTTGTAGCGCCGGTAGACCTGGTTCATCACGTCGACGTTGATGACCTTGCAGATGCGCATGGCGTCTCCCTGCGCCTCATAGACCTTGTCGATGGCCTCGGAGAAGCTCTGGCTCTCGGGGATGACGATGCGCAGGAAGTGGGAGTTTGCCAGGTTCATGCCGCAGTTTTTCTCATAGAGCGTGCCGCGCGCGGCGAGCAGGCCGTTGACCATTACGTCATCGGTGCCGCTGACACGGCCCAGGTAGCTGCGAAGGGCCAGCATATAGAGGATCTGCGGGGAAACATGGAAGCCGCGGGCGGCCTTGCTGACGCGGGTGACAAATTCCGGCGGCAGGGGATGGCGGATGGTCTCGCCGAAGAACTGCGTGAACTGCTGGCGCCGGCCGCAGCGCGCGCCCTCGACGAACTCGGGAGAGCCGAGGCCGTTGACGGAGGTAAACTGCGGCTCGGTCGCGTAGTAGCGTTCCAGGAAGCTGTCGCGCTGCTTCTGCCAGCGCTCGCTGCCGGTGAACGCGCGGTCGTTCTCAATGAGCTTCCAGGGCTCGTCCGCCGGCTTGGGAAGCGCCTTCCCGTCGCGCATGGCGACGTATACCCGGCACACGTATTCCAGCGTCCGGAGCCCGGAATAGCCGTCCATGATGATGTGCTGGATCACGAAATACATACCCAGGTGGCCGTCGGGATAGTGGATCAGGCGGAAGCGGGCGAGGGGCAGGTCCTCGATCGTGCCGGGGAAGAACTCCTGGTTCCATTCGCGGAAGATCTCATCCTGGCGCGCCACTTCCTCTTCCGTAAACGTTACCGCCGTGACGGGAGCCGGCGCCTCGTCGCTCATGTACTGGCGCATTTTCCCGTCCTCGCCGCGGCAGACGCGCACCCGGCAGTAGGGCAGACGCCGCACGCTCTCGGCGATGGCCTCGATGAGGAGCGCCTCGTCCATCTCGCTCCTGAAATCCACATGCGCGATGAGCTGCAGCGAGTCGATGGTCTGCAGCATATCCGCCAGGGCGACGATGCCCTCCTGCGCGCGGGTCAGGGGATAGGTTTTTCTTTCTTCCATCTCAGCCTTCTCCTCAGACCTTTCCCGAGAGGTAATCGACCAGATCCTGAAGCGTAAAGATGCTTCTCAGATCCGCCGTCTCGATCTCGACGCCGAACTCGTCCTCGAGATCGCCGACCATCGTCATCACGTCCAGCGAGCTCATGCCCAGATCCTCGATAAAGGTGGTCTCCGGCGTCAGGCCGGTTTCGGGCTCTTCGACGTAGTTGAGAAGAATTTCACAGATTTTTTCGTACATGGTGCGTCTTCCTTTCACGACAAACTTTTATTTGGGGAGATGCGTGCTTTCACGCCTCGGCATCTTCCTCGGCGGTGATAAACCTGTATTTTTCGGGGGTGTCGATCAGGCGCAGCGCCTTGATCTGATTGGCGGAAGCGCCCTGGGAGATCCGCATGTCCCGATAGCGCCGGAACGCGCCGGCGCGGACGGGGCGCAGCTTTGCCGGGCCGATCTGGCCGTTTTCCCGATAAAAGCCGTAGTCCCAGCAATTGACGCCGAGCGCCTCTTCAAAGCGCGCCAGAAAGGCCTGCCTTTCCTCCCCGTCCAGCGGCCGCTCGGTCTCCAGGAAGAGCTCCAGATGCGGCGCGGCGGCCCCGATGTCGGCGTAAAGGCTGTAATCGAGCACGCGGGTGTCCACCGCCTGCGCGGCTTCCCGGACGGTATCGGCCAGATGGCGGCCCGTCAGGTGGATCCCGCAGATATCGGTGAGGTTGTTGGCCCGGTAGGCAAACTTGATGCAGGGCGTCTCGCCGATAAAATCGGTGACGCAGACCACGTCCAGCAGGCGGTAGCGGTAAAGTCCCGCGAGGTTTGTCAGCACGATCTC
>JAEEGL016165593.1_pt1 | contig 11649 bp, 8 predicted proteins | sample 9134231 | NCBI WGS metagenome assembly JAEEGL01 (sample SAMN16246548, study PRJNA631951) | gut metagenome | biome: gut microbiome; feature: rumen; material: fiber-attached | host: Bos | place: Iran: Karaj | collected 2018-10 | reverse complement strand
CTGATAGTGCTCCTCCAGGCGCTCCAGCACTGTCATAATGTTCGTGCGGAGCTCCTCCTTTTCATAAACGACCTTGGGTACTACTTCCCAGGTAACGTTTTTGCCCCTGGCGATCAGGTCAGCGCGCTTTTTGCTCTGTTTCTCAAAGCGAATTTCCTCTTTCACATTTCTCTTGATCTGCGTGAAATAGTTCTTCACGGCGTTCCCAAGAGAGGAGCGGAACGTATAAGCGCGGCTGTCCTTGATATACTCAAGCGGGTCGATCGAAGCTTCCACTTTATCGGAAAGCTCCCTGACCAGCTTTAGGGCATCGCTCCTGCCGAAGTCAGAAGCAAAGAAATCCTTCGCCCCGGCAATTGCCGGCAGCACATCTTTCTTCTTTTTCAGAGCAGCTGTGTAAGAATGCTTTACACCTTCCACCTCGGCAGGCCTGAAATCCTTCATGAAGTTTTCTTCCAGACAGCTTTCGGCAGCCTTATGGATCTCGCTGATAGGCCTGTCCAGGTTCGCGTTCGCATCGTACAGCTTATAATAACCGATCTCGAAGAAATCCGGCCTGGTCTGTGTCGTGATCTCCTGGAGCAGCGTTCTCAGATCCTTTGCGGCGGATACAGCCGCGGACATATCGTTTGTCTTTTTATCAAAGCTTCCGGCAGCTTTGCCCAGCTCCTGAGAAACAGAGGCGATCCGTTCATCATAACCTCTGGTAAGGAAACGGTCCCCTATCTTCTTGAGCCGCTTTCTGTAATCCGAGAAGAGGGTCTTGACCTCCAGCTTCTGCTTCTTCTCCGCCTTAAAGAGGAAATCCTCCGTGTAGGAAAGAAGATCGGCAGCATTTGAGTATGCGTTATTATACTCGTTTTCCAGATGATTCGCTTCTATGCAGAACTTGTCGAAGTTTTTCGTCATCTCTTCGATACGTCCGGCATTTGCCTGCCCGGCCGCGTTTATCATCTGCTTTTTCAGGATGGCAAGGCGGGAATTGAATTCCTTCCTCGCCTCACGGCGGTTGGAACCGTTCTTGAGAAGCATTGCTTCCGTGATCTGACGGCCTATCTTGACGATCGGATCCAAAGAAGACAGCGGATCCTGGAAGATCATGGCGATCTTATCCCCGCGGATCTTGTGGAAATCGTCTTCCGATATCTGCATCAGATCCTTCCCGTCATAGAGGATCTCGCCGCCCTCTACGATGGTATTTCCCGCGAGGATGCCAAGTACTGCCTTCGCCGTAACGGATTTCCCGGAGCCGGATTCGCCTACGATCGCCAGCGTCTTGCCGCGTTCCAGATCCAGCGTGATGCCGCGGACCGCTTTGAGCGTACCGGCTTGCGTGCGGAAGGATATCTTAAGGTTTTTTATCTCCAGAATATTGTCCATACATCAACCCTCCACATTCCTGAGCGACGGGTTGAACGCGTCCCGCAGGCCGTTGCCGAACAGATTGAACGAGATCTCAAGCAGCGAGATAAACGCTGCCGGTACGATCATCAGATGCGGATAATTGGTCCAGATGGCGCTTGCATCGGCCAGCAATGTTCCCAGAGACGTTGCGCCGGCAGAACCGAGCTTCACAATGCCCAGGTAACTGAGCATACTCTCATTGAATATGACACCGGGTATGATCAGTGCTGTCGAAGTAACGATCGTGCCCAGCGAGTTCGGGAATACATGCTTCCAGATGAGCCTTCTGTCGCGCGCGCCAAGCGTCTTGGCAGCAAGCACGAATTCCTGTTTCTTGAAACGGTAGAACTGCGTCCTAACCCGGTATGCTATGCCGGTCCAGCCGTTTATCAGATAAGCAAATATCAGGCATGGGATAGGGCCGACCTTCATCGCCAGGTGGATCTGGAACAGTGTTGCGATAACGATGAACGGCATGCCGCTGAGTATATCGGAGAAGCGTTCCATCAGAAGGTCCGTAAGTCCTCCGTAGAAACCTTCGATGGCGCCGAAGCTCGCGCCTAAGATAAAGTTGAGTACGGATACGGATACGGCAAGAAGAAGGCTCAGCCTGAGTCCCCCGGCAAGCCTGACCATCAGGTCGTAACCCTGGCTGTCCGTCCCGAAATAGTAAACGGGCTCAAATCCGTTCTGATAGATATAATAGGTACTGTACAGGACGCGCACTTTGTAGGCCGCCGTTTCAAAGGAGCCGCCTCCCGTGTACTCGTAATAAAGGACATTTCCTTCGCTGTCGCGTTTGTAATTATCCTCCAGCACCATTCCGGGTTCGTAGGCTATATTTTTGGCCTTGCCGTTCTCATCCAGCCTGACGGGCTGGTATTTCTTATTCTTATACCAGTTATTGGCATCCGCCGGATCGATGTTCCACTGGTTGTCATCGATCAGCGGGTAGAGCAGCTTCTGGCCAGTCTCCTCTTCCCACGCACGCATTTTTACGAATTCCTGCTGTTCTACACTCTTATACAGAAACCCGACTTCCAGATAAGTGTTGATCTTGCCGTGATAGTAAGTTTTCTCCTTTTTCGCGGCATCAAGCACCGAATATCCGTCGCTGATGTAAAGCAGGGGCTGGTAAGGCGATTCCAAGCCTTCTTCCAGTGTCGCGCCATGCGCATCCCAGTCCGCAGCGCCGATACCGATCGCCACCTTGCTCATCAGGCCGGGTTCCGAAAAATCACGGCTTGCGCCGCCGGAGAAGAAACCGGATCTTGAGCCATACACATACGGACCTTTCTTGGCGTAGAAAGCATCCATGAAATTATTCGCGTTATGGCTTAAAAGCGGAGCCGAGAAAGAAAAGATAAAGATCAATATGATAATGCACGCGGCAACAACGGAAGCCTTGTTTTTCCGGAAACGGATCCAGGCATCCTTGAAATAGCCGATCGGCTTATCGTCAAATTTAACATCCGTCAGCCTTTCATTCAGGTTGACAAATTCAAACATATCTTTCGTGATAGTCGTTTTCTGCTGTGCCATATTACCTTTCCCCCATTCTGATGCGCGGATCGATGAATCCGTAACTCAGGTCGAGAATGATACCGGCCAGCAGGCCGACAAACGTGTAGAACACGCAGTCCATCATAAAGACATCGTAGTCAAACAGGTTCAGGCTTCGCAGATACAACTGCCCGACACCGGGGATCGAGAAGATCTGTTCTATGATCAGCGAGCCTGCAAGCAGCCATATAAATTCCGAAAGGATGGAGGGAAGCACAGGCACCATAGCGTTTTTGAGCGCGTGGCGTGCCGTTGCCTGCGTCCTTGTAAGGCCCTTCGTACGGGCAAGGAGCATGTATTCACTCGTCAGAGATTCGGTCAGCTCCGCTCTCACAAAACGCGTATAGCCCGCAATAGAGCCAAAGGACAGAGCGATGATAGCCGGGATCATACTGACGAACATCTTCATTGTAAAATAGGAACCGCCCGCATCCACAAGAGAATACATTGTCAGCGGGAGCCAGCCAAGCTTGAAATAGAGGAAATACTGCACCAGGAAAGCGTATACGTAGCTTGGCACGGATATGAATACCATGACCAGAGTGCTGATCAGGGAATCATCCCATTTGTTTTTCCGGATCGCCGCGTACACACCCAGCATAATGCCAATGGGTACGGAAACGAGCATGGAGTAAAAATTTACGAGCAATGTGGGCAGAAAACGGCTGGTAAGAACTTCCAGAGCCGGTGTCCTGGAGGAAATATACCACGAAGTGCCGAAATCGAAATTCGTAAATATATTCCGCAGGTAGATCCAATACTGCTGCAGTATCGGTTTGTTGTATCCCAATGCTTCCCACCGGGCTTTGATGGCATCTGCCAGGTTCTTTTCTATCGGCAGCTCACGCGGAAGTATCCTCACCAGCACGAATGTGATCGTGACGATGATAAAGAGCGTGAATACCATCAATAGAAGTCTCTTACATACGTATTTGAACACCGTTTCCGACTTCCTTCACTTTAAAAATCTCTTTGATAAAAACCCTGCACAGGAGAGAAAAGCTCCCCTGTGCAAAGTCTTTTATTCAGTCTCTAACGGACCGTGACGCTTTGGAAAGATTATTCGTAGTTCAGAGCGCCGTTCTGGCTGGCAATGAACTCCGCCCATTCCGCATCATTGTAGTTGTACTGGATCAGCTCAAAGCCGCCCCAGCCATACGCGAAGTTGTAATTCTCCGTGTAGTAGTTCTGCTTGAAGGACAGCAGCGCGCAGCTGGTGGATGTCGCCAGCGGGATCCTGTAGTACTTCGCGAGATAGTTCTGCTCAATACCGGCAAGGATCTCAAGCTTTACGCTCTTGGGAGCGGTGAAGTACGCACCGGTGCTCAGCGTCATGGACTTGGACCAATCCTTCCAGGTCATGGTGACTTCTTCGCCGTTTACGGTCAGCGTCAGCTCTTCCGTAGCGGGATCCCAGCAGCCTGCTTCATGGATCGGGCTTACGTAATCGTCATCGCAATATACGCGGAACATGGAGAAGGGAACGAGAGCCGCTCCGCCCCAAGCGCCGTAACCGATGGCGAACTCGCCGTTGGCGGTATCACTATAACGGTTGTTGATGTTGCCGACAGCCTCAAAGGTGACCTTGCCGAAGCCGGAGCCTTCAACTGCAGCATTGATGTACTTGTTCATCAGCTCGACCTGCTTGTTGTCGGAAGAGTCGAGAGCGCCCTTCTTGTAGCCGATGCGGATCTTGATCTCTTCGCCCTCGGTATAGAGGCCGGCTTCGACCAGTTCCTTGCAGGCCTGTGCCATGAGCTCCTTAGCCATGGTCAGGTTGTAGCCGTTGATGGACTTATAAGCATCCCTCAGAGTGGCATAGGGTGTGCCCTCGCCGTATTCCACACCGTAAAGGTTGCAGACAGCCTGCATAGCGGGCTCGGAATTACGGTAGATGGAAGCGGGATCCTCGAAGAAGTCATAGTAGTACAGGTTGTTCAGGATGCCGAAGGTGGGCGTGTAGCCGGGTGTGGAAGTGACCCACTCTGCCCTGTCGATGGCATAGCTGAAGCCCTTGCGGAAATTCTCGTTGGAAAGTACAACGGAATTGACGTTGCCCTTGGACTCGTCCATGGTCTTCAGGTCATCCACATTGGTGTGGAAGAAGAAGGACATGGTGTAGGTCTCGTCAGCCGTGTAGAGACGATCAGAGGCAGCATAGGTTACCAGCTCTTCCGCAGAAGGCGCCCAGTCATCCAGATCGCCCTTTAGGAAGGCCTGCTTGGCGGCGTCATCGGTCATGACATCGACGACGATCTTGGTGGTCTGATAGCGCTGCACGGTCTCGCCGTCCACCAGGTAATTGGTGTAGGAGACGAGAGAGCCATCCTCAGCGGTCTCCCAGCCGTACCAGTTCTCATTGCGGACCAGGATCATCTGCTTGTCGGCCTGGAAGGATTCGAGCCTGTAGGGGCCGTAAGACATGGTGGTCTCAGCAGAGGTGTTGTAAGAGGTGGTCACGAGGGTACCGGTGGTATCCTTGTTCTCCTCGTAGATGGGTTCGTAAACGAGCCACGGCCAATCGCCGTTATGATACAGCATCTCCGTGTAGGAAGGCATGCCGCTCTTATAAACGACGTTGATCTTGTAATCGTCTACCTTGTAAACGCCGACCACATCGAAGTCGACAACGGGCATTTCCGTCATATAGACCATGTAACCGTACAGGTCGTCTTCGGTCTCGCCCCAGGCTTCGTTCGTGGTGGTGACGCCCGCCATCAGTGCAAAGGTATCATCCGTGATCTGGACAAGGCCCTTGTCATCCATGAGAGCAGTCAGGTCGTCCCAGGTCTCGGTGCCGAAGTACTGATCGCCGTAAGCATCGTAATAATCCTTCAGGCTGTTGCCGCTGCACCAGTCGATCGGATAGTTGACTGCCCAGTAGATCGGATATCCCTCGGGAGTGGTGTACACGCCGTCCTCACCCTTTACGAGATCGGCAAAGGTGTAAGCCTTGGTGACATTGTTGTCGTTCTCCGCGGTAGAGCCGGAATAGAAGTAATCATACGCGCCGGCGATCTCAGCCTCACCGGAATAGTAGTTGTTGGCGCGATAGTTCTTCATAGCTGGATCGAGCAGGGCCTTCATGGAATAGATATAGCTGTCCGCATTGATCGGAGTGCCGTCTTCCCAGCAAGCCTTCTCGTTGAGAACGAACTCATAAACGAAGTTTTCGGTAACGGTAGAGGGATCTACCGGATTGCCTTCCTCATCCACGGGAAGGTTTACGCCGTACTTCACAAGGTCATCCTGGTGGGTAGCGGTGACGTCGTTGATCTCCGTCGCCATACCAAATGCCCACTGATAGACGCCTTCCTCAGTATCTTCCGGCACCATTGTTACGAAGGGGCTGGTGATATAACCGAGAAGGGAAGATTCTGCATTGGTCTCCCATGCATGGGGGTTCCAGTTGTTGCCGAGCGAAGTCTGATACGTATTATAGGTATACGTAGGCAGCTCTTCGCCTTCTGCGAACACCGTTCCCATCGTGCCGAGCAGCATCGCGAGAACGAGAAGAACGCTAAGGACTTTCTTCATGGTCATTATGTTTCCTCCTTGTTTTGATATCTTTGCACCCAAAAACCACAAGTGCATTGAATCATTTTAGTATCTTCCGCATGTATTGTCAAGACAGTTTCCGCCGCAAAATGCCGGTTGCTCTGCCGGCCGTTTGTTTTTTTACACTCAATTAACCGCTGTACGGAGACGAAAACGGCACCGCTTTGCATAATCACGGTATTATAGCTGCAAACGGCATGATTATTTTACGTATGTGTGATATAATCTCATCAAAACGAACGCGGAAGGAGCATTTCCGATTATGGAAGAGAGGAAACCCGCTAATTTTATAGAGGATTTTATCGAGGAAGATCTTGCGAGCGGCCGCTGTGTCGCTGTCAAGACCCGTTTCCCGCCGGAGCCGAACGGCTATCTGCATATCGGTCACGCAAAAGCGTTGTGCATAGATTTCAGCACCGCCCGCAAATACGGCGGTACCTGCAACCTGCGCTTTGACGATACGAACCCTGCAAAGGAAGACACGGAATTCGTCAACGGCATCATGGAGGATATCCGCTGGCTGGGCTACGACTGGGCCGAGCTCCATTATGCTTCCGATTTCTTCCCGCGCCTTTATGAGATCGCATGTGATTTCATCCGCAAGGGCGTAGCTTATGTAGACGACCAGACCCCGGAGGAAATGCACACGAACCGCGGCACGCTCACTAAGCCCGGCATACCCTCCCCCTACCGCGACAGGAGCGCAGAGGAAAACCTGGATCTGTTCCGCCGCATGAAGGAAGGCGAGTTCCCGGATGGGAGCCGCGTTCTGCGCGCGAAGATCGATATGTCCTCCCCCAACGTGCTGATGCGCGATCCCACATTGTACCGCATCAAAAGGGCGCACCATCACCGCACGGGAGACGACTGGTGCATCTACCCCATGTATGATTTCCAGCACCCGCTGCAGGATGCCATAGAGGGCGTATCCCATTCTCTCTGTTCCCTCGAATACGAGATCCACAGGCCCCTGTACGACTGGATGGTTGAGCAGGCCGGTTTTGAGCACAAGCCGCGCCAGATCGAGTTCGCCCGCCTCAATATCACCCGTACCGTCATGTCCAAGCGCTATCTGCGCAGGCTCGTGGAAGAAGGCTATGTCGCAGGCTGGGATGACCCGCGCATGCCTACGCTCGTTGCCATGCGCCGCCGCGGCTATCCGCCGGAGGCCATATCCGATTTCATCGCCCGCGTGGGCGTAGCGAAGGCCGATTCCACCGTTGACGGAGCTCTGCTGGAGCACTGCGTCCGGGAAGCACTGGGGGATAACGCGCCCCGCGCAATGGCGGTGCTCGATCCCCTGAAGGTGACTCTTTGCAACTGGCCTGAGGATAAGATCGATACCCTTACCGTCGAAAACCATCCGGACCATCCGGAAATGGGCACACGTGAAGTCCCCTTCGGAAAGACCATCTATATCGAAAAAGAAGACTTCATGCTCGATCCTCCCAAGAAGTTCTTCCGGCTCGCCCCCGGCAGGGAGGTACGCCTGAAGGGCGCCTACATCATCAAGTGCGAAGATGTGCGGCTGGATGAGAACGGCGAGCCCATCGAGCTCATCTGCTCTGTGGATATGGATTCCCGTTCCGGCTCCGCCGGTGCGGACCGCAAGGTCAAGGGCACACTCCACTGGGTCGAGGGCACCCACGCCGTACCCTTTGAGGCAAGGCTGTACGAGCCCATACTGCGGGATGAGGAAAGCGTAGAGGAAGAGATTCCCGCAGATGCAGACCCGGATGCCGCCGAAAACGCCGAAGCGGCCTCCTCCGGGGACTTCATCGACCGCCTGAATCCCGATAGCCTGAAAAAGCTGGAAAACGGCCTTGCGGAAGCCTCACTTGCCAAGGCTGAGACCGGTGACAGGTTCCAGTTCCTGCGCATGGGCTATTTCTGCAAGGATAAGGATTCCACAGCGGAAAAAGCCGTATTCAACCGCATCGTACCTCTTAAGGATACCTGGGCCAAAGAAGTGAAAAAGGGCTGATAAGCAATAAAACATACGGCCGTTCATCTCTTCCTCCTGAAGCTGACCATACATGGCTTCGGGAAGACGGTGAACGGCTGTTTTGATCCATTCCTTTTAAACTGTGGTGTTTCAAAGATCAGTGCACTTCTGTTTCAAAAAGCATCAGGCAGCCTTCCGAACATATCCTGCCCAACCGGCCAGGTGTCCGTGAGAGAGCCGTTTCGGGAGGAAATATCGGAAACAGAAGATCGTGCCGGCCTGATATACCTGACCGGAACGCCCGCGCGCAGGGCATAGTCCACCGTCATGGCGGTACCCCCGCTCCTGCCGTCGTAGCATGCGAGCAGCAGATCACAATTGTCCACGAGATACCTGTTGCGGCGAAGCATACATTCTTTTGAGTAACAGTGCCCCGTTACCGTGATCCTGTCCGCGCAGGCAAAGAGTCTTGTATGGCGCAGCCTGTACTCAGGCGCCCATCTCGCGCTCTGGTCGTCAAAGGGTGATACCATCTCAAGGTATAATGCGGGCATTTCCTTTTTTAGTTCCAGCACGGCCTCTGCCGCGTACATATCCATACCAAGCGCACCGCCGGAAATGAAGTAGGTGTATCCTTCCCCGGCAAGCTCCTCTATCGCCGACCGCAGCCTTTCCTTCAATTCTCTGCAGCGAGGATCGTCTTCGTTAAAACCGAAGGGCAGCTTCTGCGGACGATATCCCGTAAAGGCACAGCGGCGGCTGCTTTCCGGCGGGATCCTGCGCACAATACTCTCCATATCGTCAGGCGCTCCTTCTTTCAACGAACCAGCGGCCTATGCTGCTGCCCGATGACGAGCCGTTCCTTTCGAAAAACAGATAGCTCTGCTTGCCGTCTATCCATATGGTGTACCTGTCGCCCTGTCCGCCTGCCTTTATGGCAGGCGCTTGCTTCACATCCGTTACCCTGTCTATTTTATATCTGGTCCCATCCTCCCATACAAGGGCACGGGGTATCATGCGCCCCTCCGGCGTGGTGACGCTCAGCACCTCTACATACACCTTTGTATTTTTCACAGACTGCATATCACTTGCCCCTTTCCGGCGAGAGAAAATCCGTATAAAGCCCTATGGGTATGTTCCCCCCGCCCGCGCCGCGCTGGACCATGCTGTACAGCTTGAACGCAAGGAATTCCTGCGGTACATGCAGGATACGAGCCACTTTAAAGAAATCCGCATCGGCTGAAAGTATGCATTCGGTCACGGCAGCATCATCCAGCAGAAAATCTGCGGCAAACATATCCGCCTCCCGTTCAAGGCGGCCGCTGTTCATACTGAGATAGGAATACACCAGAGCGCCTCCGGCAGCAAGCTCGGCGCCGTGCAGGACCAGGTGACCCAGCTCATGCGCCGCGGCCACCATACGCTCCGCCTTCGGAAGTCTTGCGTTGACCACCGCATATTTCGTTCTGTTGATGATAGTACAGTACCCCTTGAGCCCGTCACGCGCGTATCTTTCTGACAGTATGACGACTGCGCCCAGCATCTCCAGCACCTCAAACGGATCTCTCGTAGCATACTTGTGCGCAAGAGACTCCGCCTTTGCGAATATATGATCCTTCATCGCGCGTTTCTCTTACTTCTCCCTGAACCTGCGGGCAAACTTCTTGGCGCGCTTCTTGGAATCCAGGTACAGCTGCTGCACCTCCTGTATAAAGGCTATCTCATCCTCCGGCTCCAGGCAGCCGCCGGCAAAGAGCTTGCCTACCTCATCCAAAATAGCCTGCGCCTGCTTCTGCCCGCGCTGGCCGTATACCTCGCCGACAAAAGTCATGAACTCATCCGTCTCCGTCTGCAGTTCATCGTTGTTGATCCCGAAGAGTTCCGCGATCTTATCATACAGCTTCCTGTTGCGGGGATACGTCTGCCCTTTTTCATAATTCACTATGGTACGCAAGCTTACGCCCAATTTCTCTGCCAGTTCTTACTGTGACCAGCCCTTTTGTTTACGCATCTCGCGCAGCTTCTCCGCAAATTGCATCCTGTTTTCCTCCTGTTTATGGCAATTATTTTTCTTTATTTCCTGTTGACAGCGCATTATATATGCGATATAATGCGGCATACAGGAAATCAATCTGCATTTATTCTACTCTTCATGCAACCCGTTGTCAATACGCCGTCGGAGTTGATTTGCACTCAAAATACGCAGTAAGGACAGAAGGTGTCTTCTTTGGAAAAGATCATCCTCCACAGCGATGCCAACTGCTTTTACGCATCCGTAGAAATGCAGGCCGATCCTTCTCTCAGGGATAAGCCGCTCGCCGTCTGCGGAAGCGTTGAAGAACGGCACGGTATCATACTCGCAAAAAACGAGCTTGCGAAAAAGGCCGGTGTGATCACAGCGCAGACCTGGCGGGAGGCTACGGATATATGCCCGCATCTCGTATGCGTGCCGCCGCACTATGACCTGTACGTCCGTTTCTCGAAGCTGCTCAAAGATATCTACCGCCGCTACTCAAAGGATGTCGAATCCTTCGGCATGGATGAATGCTGGCTGGATGTGACGGAGCTCGCCTGGAAATATCCTTCCGGTGAAACCATTGCCAATGAAATACGGCGTACCGTCCGGGAGGAATTAGGCATAACGGTATCGATAGGCGTTTCCTTCAATAAGATATTCGCAAAGCTCGGTTCGGATATGAAAAAGCCGGATGCTGTAACCGTCCTCGGCCCCGATAATTGGAAGGAGCGCATATGGCCGCTGCCGGTAGGCGAGCTCTTATATTGCGGCCGTGCCACCGTCAAGCGGCTTTCGCGGCGCGGGATCTATACCATAGGCGATCTCGCCGCACTTCCTGTGGAATATCCTCTCCAATGGCTCGGCAAGAACGGGGCGATGCTCTGGTCCTTCGCCAACGGGCTCGATCTCTCCCGCGTGATGCCAGAAGAATACAGCGTGCCCGTCAAAAGCGTAGGCCACGGCATCACCTGCACGCGGGATCTGGATACGGCATATGATGTATGGCGCGTATTTTTGGAGCTGGCCCAGGATATCGGACACAGGCTGAGGCTTTACAGCCTGAAAGCCACCGGTGTGTCCCTGAGCGTAAGAGGCAGCGATCTGAGCGGTCAGCAGTACCAGGCACCGCTGGAGCTGCCCACTCAGAGCCCCATGGAGATCG
>JAEEGL014943585.1_pt1 | contig 11649 bp, 5 predicted proteins | sample 9134231 | NCBI WGS metagenome assembly JAEEGL01 (sample SAMN16246548, study PRJNA631951) | gut metagenome | biome: gut microbiome; feature: rumen; material: fiber-attached | host: Bos | place: Iran: Karaj | collected 2018-10 | reverse complement strand
TGCTGCAGTGCGTGCCTGCTACCGTATGTGGTTCTCGCACCGCAACCTGCTGGCGTGGATTACCAGTGACGAGGCGGCCAAGAGCACCAAAGGGACACTTGACGACTATATAGGAAAATTCTGGTTCAATGGCGTTTGTGCGATTGCCGTTGTAGCACTTGCCTATGGGTCAGGATGGGCTGGTATTGCTGCAGCGGTATTCTGCGCTGTTATTTGGATAGCGGCGCCGCTGTTGATGTATTGGCTGGGAAAGAAATTCCCGCAGGGCAAGAAGAGCCTGAACGCTAAAGAGACCGACGAGGTGCGCCAGCTGGCCCAGGATACCTGGCATTTCTTCGACAGCATGTTGACCGAGGAACACCACTGGCTTATCCCCGATAACTATCAGGTTGGACGCGAGCCGCTTGAGGACTACAAGACCTCGCCGACCAATATCGGCTACTCGATGACCGCCGTGGTCAGTGCCGCCGAGCTGGGCTTCATTACCCACGCCGACGCTGTGAGACGGCTGGAACACATTGTGGATAGCGTGAAGAAACTGGAGAAATGGAACGGACATCTCTTCAACTGGTACGACATAAGCACGCTCAAGGCCTTGCCCAACTTCTTTATCTCCACCGCCGACAGTGGCAACTTTGTGGCTTGCCTGTATGTGGTGAAAGGCTTCCTTGAGAAAGCGGAGCTTGGAGCCGACGGCACAACGCGTAGTTCGGAGTTGCTGGCCCAGGTCGACCGCTTGATTGTCCAAACGGATTTCACAAAACTGTACAACCCCGAGCTGGATGTGTTCAGCATTGGCTACGACTATGGTGCCCATGCGCTGTTGCCATACCACTACAACAACTTTGCCTCCGAGGCCAGACTTACGTCGTTCCTCACCATCGCCCAAGGCGACGCTCCATACAAGCATTGGTTCTGTCTCGACAAAACGCTTGTCCAGTACCACGGTTACAAGGGTGTGGCCTCGTGGTACGGCACGTTGTTCGAGTACTTTATGCCGCTGGTCTTCCTGCCCACATACAAGCATACGCTGATGGACGAGACCTACAGCTTCGCCATCCGTGCCCAGCGGGCGTTCATCAAGAACACTGCGCCCGGTATGCCGTGGGGTATCTCGGAGACGGCCTACAACGAGCTGGACGATGCCCGCAACTACAAGTACCATGCCTTTGGCGTGCCTTACCTCAAGTTCCAGAACACCACGCCAGACCGCATTGTCATATCGCCCTACAGCTCGCTGCTGACCATCTCGGTCAACGACCGTGCCGTGTATGAGAACATGCTGCGGTTCAAGTCGATGGATATGTATGATGAATATGGCTTCTTCGAGAGTTTCGACGAGGAAGACCATGTGCAGGTGAAAGCCCATTATGCACACCATCAGGGAATGATATTGGCATCGTTGACCAACTACCTGGCAGGCAATTGTCTGCAGCATTACTTTATGAACGACCCCGCCATGCGTTCGATGGAGACGCTGCTGAAGGAGAAGGCTCAGGTTAAGCCCTACATCGACCTGAAGGTGACTCAATACAAACGCTATCAGTACAGCAAGGTGCAGACCGAGAGCGACGCCAGAGACTACGACGGCATTGCCAATGTGCCGGAAATCGGAGTCATCAGCAACGGTCAGTACACCGTCATGCTCAACGACCGTGGTAGCGGTTTCTCGCGCTACCGTGACATAATGTTGGGTCGTTACCGCAAAATTACGTCCGACCACTACGGCACTTATCTCTTTATCCGAAACTTACAGAACGATCAGCTGTGGTGTGCAACATACTCGCCGCTCGATGTGATGCCCGAAGGCTACCATGTCAGTTTTGCCAGTGACAAGATTGCCTACCTGCGTATTGATAACGGCATTGAGACAAAGACCGAGGTCACCGTGCTCAAGGACCGCAGTGCGGAGATTCGCCGCTATACCTTCACCAACAACAGCGGCAAGGATGTCGACCTTGAAATCACATCATACGGAGAGGTTGTGCTTGCACCCGCTGCCGAAGACGAGAACCACCGTGTGTTCAACGGTATGAAGATACTCTCTGAATATGACTCAGAACATGAGTCGCTGGTCTTCAGCCGTCCAAGTGCAGATGGTGTCCGCAATTACCTGCTGCATAAGCTGTGGACAGACAATGACTCGCAACTTGTGGAGTATGAGACCTCGCGGCTCAAGTTCCTGGGTCGTGGAAACAGCCTGCGTCATGCCGACATCATTGAGAGCCGCCGCACGCTGACTCAAACCGTCGGTACTACGCTCGACCCAATCATGTCGATGCGCCGCCGTCTGCATATTGAGGCAGGAAAGAGTGCCGAGGCATTCATTGTTACCGGTTTCGCCAAAGCCAAGGAGCAGTTGCTGCAGGTTGTGGAACAATATCATAACTCCAGCGACATCGAGCATGCTTTCAAGACAGCTTCGGTATTCAACAATATGCGCACCAGTCTTTCGTTGCTCAAAGGCAGTCAGATGCGTCTCTACAACAGCATTTCACGATATATGGCGCAGACGGCCACGCTGGGCAATATGCGGGAGGATATTCTGGCACGCAACACACTCTCACAGAGTGGACTCTGGCGCTTCGGCATCAGTGGCGACCTGGCAATACTGTTGGTCGAAGTCGACAGCATTGATCGTTCGGGCTATGCCAAGGAGATGCTTCGTGCATTCGAGTATTTCAAGATACACGGCCTGCAGCTTGACCTCGTTTTCATCAACGATGCTCCTGCCGCTGATAGAGAGGGTTTGAAGCATTTTATCAACAACATGGCTGGAACCGAACACCTGTGGAGTACCCACAGCGACAAGGGCAAGGTCTATGTCATTGACGGCAATGACATCACCGATGCCGAGCGTATACTGCTGCACACCGTGGCCCGTCTCACCTTCACCACCCGCGATGGCGTAACACTCTCTCAACAACTGCTGCGCCTTGAGAAGGCCAACCAGCACTATCAAGACAAGATAGAATATCCGGTGCTAAAGCCGAAGAAGGAACTACGCCTGTGGAGTGGTCTTGACTTCTACAACCAGTATGGTGGCTTTGACCGCAACGGCAGTGATTATGTGGTGACCAACACCAACACGCCAATGCCGTGGGTCAATGTCATTGCAAACCCGAAGTTTGGCTGCGTGGTCAGTTCAACAATGGCTGGCTTTACTTTCGCCCACAATGCACAGCAGTTTAAACTAACAGGCTGGAGCAACGACATAGTGCGCGACAACGCCAGCGAGATGCTGCTCATCAACAAGAAGCAGTTCATGCCTGCAACAGCACGCCACGGACAGGGCTTCTCGGCCTTCGACGCCGAGTATGACACGATGAAAGTTGCTGTGCGTGTCTTCGTGTCGGTCGACAAGATGGAGAAATACTACCAGATTAAGGTCGGCAATATGACTGATGCGCCCATGGATGTGCAGCTCGACATGGTGTATAAACTGGTTCTCGGTGTGAATGAGGAGCATACTGCACGCTACCTGCATTCTGAGTGGGATGCCGAGCACAACACGATGCGTGTTCGCAATGTCTACCACCCAATCTACAGCGACGATGTAATCAGGTTCACTGCCACCGAGCCGTTGACCGATGTGTCGCTGCAATATCCCAACCGCAAGCGCTTGGGCTTGACAATCAATGTTCCTGCCGGTGGTGAAAGCGTAGTTGCTTTCGTTATAGCTGTTTCGGACAAGTCTGATTCGTCAGTCCTTGCCGAATGTCCGACAATCTCCACCATCAACCAGGAGTACGACAAGGCCATAGCCTACTGGGACGAAAAGCTTTCGTACATCCAGGTTGACACTCCCGACCGCAGTTTCAACTATATGCTCAACCGCTGGTACCTCTATCAGGTCTATTCGTCGCGACTCTTTGCACGTGCAGGCTTCTATCAGGTTGGTGGTGCCACGGGCTTCCGCGACCAGCTGCAGGATGTCATGTCAGTCCTCTACAGCGACCCAGATTATGCCCGCAGACAGATACTCGACCACGCGGCGCATCAGTTTGCCGAGGGCGATGTGCTGCACTGGTGGCATGAGAGTATGCACCTCGGTGCCAGAACCACCTTCAGCGATGACTATCTATGGCTTGTCTTCGTTACCCATCAGTATATCAGGGTGACTGGCGATATCTCCATCCTCTCGGAGGAGGTGCCCTTCTGTCAGGCCGAGCAGCTGCCGCAGGGTGTTGTGGAGCGAGGTGTACAATACGGTGTCAGTTCGGAGCATGCCTCCCTCTACGAACATCTGTGTCGCGCCATAAACCGCTCGATGAGCCGTATCGGTGCACATGGCCTGCCTCTGATGGGCTGTGGCGACTGGAACGACGGCATGTCGACTGTCGGAGCCGGTGGCAAGGGCGAGAGTGTCTGGGTGGCATTCTTCCTAGCCGACCTGTTGCCGAAGATGGAGGAGATTACACAGCTTATGCCCGGCGCCAATCTGGCTTACTGCGGCGAGCTTAACTCGTTCCGCAAAAAACTTGTCGATGCTATCCAGCGTTCCGCTTGGGACGGAGCGTGGTTCCTCCGTGCCTACTACGACAACGGAGACCCCATGGGCAGCCGTAACAATACCGAATGTCAGATTGACCTTATCAGCCAGGCGTGGAGCATACTTACCGATGTGGCAACGCCCGAGCAGAAAGTCAGCGTCATGCGTGAGACCGACAACCGTCTTGTCAACCGAGAGAACGAGATTATCCAGTTGCTCACGCCGGCTTTCCAGAACTCGCATCCGTCGCCAGGATACATTATGAATTACCCTGTTGGCGTGCGTGAGAACGGTGGCCAGTACACACATGGCGCCATGTGGTACATAATGGCTCAGCTCAAGGAAGGTCACTACGACATGGCATACTTCCTCTATTCGCTCATCAACCCAATCCACCGTACACAGACACTTGCCGATGTGCTTAAATACAAGGTCGAGCCATATTGTATGGCTGCTGATATCTACAGCAATCCGCAGCATCCGGGACGTGGCGGATGGACATGGTATACCGGCTCGGCATCATGGGCATACAAGACCGGTATCGAGAATATTCTTGGTCTGCGCAAACGTGGCGACAAGCTTGTCTTCGACCCGCGTGTGCCTTCCGAGTGGCCGTCGTTCACTATACGCTACCGTTATGGTTCGGCCACGTATATTCTGAAATACCAGCGTTCGGCACAGCCCACCACACCCAAAGAGATAGAGTTGGTGGATGACGGACTTGAACATGAGGTGACTGTTTACTAGTTGAATTAAAATAAAATAGACAATAATAAAACAAGCAATGGCACTACTCTCAATACGCAATTTGCACGCTTCGATAGGCGAGCGTGAGATTTTGAAGGGTGTGAACCTTGAGGTCAACCGCGGCGAGGTTCACGCGATAATGGGTCCCAATGGCAACGGCAAGAGCACTTTGGCCGGTGTTGTCGCCGGCAACCCTAAATACACTGTCACTGAAGGTGAGGTGCTTTTTAAGGACAGGAATATACTGGACTTGCCGGTCGATGTGCGTGCCGCCGAAGGTCTCTTCCTCGGTTTCCAATATCCTGTGGAGATTCCAGGCGTCAGCATCACTAACTTTATGCGCACCGCCGTCAACGAGCAGCGTAAATACCATGGCCTTGACCCGCTTTCGGGCAGCGAGTTCCTCAAACTGATGGAAGAGAAGAAGAAGGTGGTGGAGATGACAACCAATCTGGCCAACCGTTCGGTGAACGAGGGCTTCAGCGGTGGCGAGAAGAAGAAGAACGAGATATTCCAGATGGCCATGTTGAATCCCACGCTGTCCATCCTCGACGAGACCGACAGCGGGCTGGACATTGATGCACTGCGCATCGTGGCCGGTGGTGTCAACCAGCTGCGTTCCAGCGACAACGCCACCATCGTTATCACCCACTATCAGCGTCTGCTTGACTTCATCGTGCCCGACTTTGTGCATGTGCTATATGAGGGCCGCATAGTGAAGACTGGTCCCAAGGAACTGGCCCTCGAGCTGGAAGAACGTGGCTATGACTGGATTAAAAAGGAGTTGGAGCAATGATACGCAAAGACCAACTACCCAATATATGGGGTGACGACTGGAAGGTTGAGAAGGCCGAGATAAGGGAGGAAATAATACCTGCCGGAGCCAGCGTCAAGATAGTCATCACCGACAATCCGTGGATGGTCGGCTTGATGGCTGGCAAGGCCATTTGCCGTTCGTCAATCGAGCTAATCAGAATCAATATGGCCGAGGATTCCAGCCTTGAGTTCTACAATATTCAGGGCATGGAGACACCGCAGCGGCATCTTTCCGAGATTCGTGTCACGATGCAGCAGGGTTCACGCCTGCGTATGTGTACCGTCACACTCGGTGGCCAGCACGTGAGGAACAACGTCATAGTGCGTATGAAAGGTGAGCATTGTGAGCTGGAGGCCGATGGACTCTACCTCATCGACCGCGAGCAGCAGTGCGACAACTATATCTTTGTTGAGCATGCCAAGCCCAATTGCAGCAGCCGTGAATTGTACAAGGGTATCATCGACGAGCGCGCGCGTGCCCGTTTCAACGGTCATGTGTTGGTGCAGGATGGTGCGGTGAAGACAGAGGCTTACCAGACCAACCGCAACATATTGCTTACCGACAAGGCTCATGTCGACACACGTCCATTCCTGGAGATATATAACGACGATGTCAAATGTTCTCACGGTTCGACAATCGGTCAGCTCGACGAACAGGCCAAGTTCTACCTGCAGACGCGTGGTATCAGTGAACGTACCGCCATCACAATGCTCAGTTATGCTTTCTGTGACGAGGTGATACGTGGTATCGGTATTCCCGAACTGAGAGATACGGTTGGCGACATGGTGAAAAAACGGCTGCATGGTGAGTTGCCATGCGACGAGTGCGCAATCCGTTGCAGTACACCCTGTAACGGCGAGGCCGCCAATTTCCATATTGACCCGAACAAGCTTTGAGAATTGAGAATTGAAAAAAGTAAAGTCGATAATATGGAGATTTTTGCGAGCGTTCTGCGTCAGCATGATTTTCAATTTTCAATTTTCGATTTTCAATTTACAGGCTCAGTCTTGTGTTGACATCAAGGCCGAGGACAATCCGGCTTTCAACCAGGCTGTAGACCTGATTGACAGTCGACAGTACAAGGAGGCTGGACAGGCAATGCGACGGGTGGCGACGAAGAACCCCAAGTCTCCAGACCCGCAGTACTGGCTAGGCATCATCGCTGCCCGCGAGGGCAACAACACCGCCATTCGGCGCTACTTCAGCAAATGTCTTGAGCTTTGCCCTGAATATTCAGGCGCACTGGCTCATTACTACATGGGCGTAATATTCTATACCGATGGCAATTACGAGGAGGCTGTTGTGGCATTAAAACGCTATTTTGATCGTGCCAATGGCAGTGACGACAAATCGGTAACTGCTGTGTACGAGGAGGCATCCAACTATTTGCATTGGTCAACCTTTCTGTCCGAGGCGTCACTCAACGAGGTTCCTTATTACCCGCACCGCGTGGCGGGTGTCAGTTCGAAGTACGACGAGATGCTTCCGTTTCTCACTCTTGACGGTCGCGAGATGTACTATCTGCGGCAGGTGCCGGATAAGCAGAAAACCACTGTGTACCACAGCGAGTTCCAACTTTCGCACTGGCAGCTGTTCTGTAGCCGCCGTACAAGTGATTCCACTTTCAGCAAGGGAGAGCCGCTGCCTGCACCGTTCAACAGAGGCGACGCTGAGGGTGGCGTGAGCATCACAGCCGACGGCACCGAGCTGTATTACTCCATCATACGCAACGGCAACAGTGATATATATAAGGTGCGACGTATTGACGGCCAGTGGCAGCAGCCCGAAGCCCTTGGACCACAGGTGAACAGCCCCGACGCATGGGACGCACAGCCCTCGGTTAGTCCCGACGGCAGTCAGCTGTTTTTCGCTAGCAACCGATGTGGCGGTCAGGGCGGCATTGACATCTGGCGTTGTCACCGCTTGGCGAACGGCGACTGGAGCCGTGCCGAGAACCTTGGCTCGAAGGTCAATACCCTCGGCAACGAGAAGTACCCTTTTATTGCCGCCGACAACAACACGTTATATTTCCTCAGTGACGGCTGGCAGGGCTTCGGCGGATACGATATCTTTTTCACATATCTCGACCACCAGGCCTATGCTTGTCCCCTCAACATCGGTCTGCCCATCAACACCGAGGGCGACGAATTGAGCTTCGGAGTCACACCCGATGGCCGTTACGCCTACATGACAGGCCGTCTGCCCGACTCGCGCAGCACGGACATTATCATGTTCGACCTATACCCCAATGCGCGTCCGGCAGACCCCACTCACCTGTGTCGTATGCAGGTTACCGATACGCTTGGCAAACCGCTGCCAGCCACGGTCAAGGTTTCGTTAAAAGATATCTACCATGCTGTCGGTGACAGCGTTACCGTGATGCTTTATGAGGAAGATAAAAATATCCTCACTGCTAGCGTGCCCGGATATATCCCCCGCATATTCCGTGTCCGTCCTGCAGATGTGGTTTGTGGCCGTATTGGAAAAGGAGTATCGCTGCAGCCGATGGCGGAGGGCGCAGTTGAGATGATGGACCTGGGCGACAATGGTGTGCTGGGTGCATTGGCTAAGTGGCTCATCGAAAACCCACGTGTGAGAATCGCCATCGAATGTTCCAAGAAAGCCGATGCCGAAGCTGCGGCCACTACCTTGCGCAAAGAGGGTCTCCGCCCAGATCGCATCACATACCGCGGTGGCACTGACATACAACGTCCTCAAATCCGTATCCTCAACAAATAACTCATAACTCCGAGCTTAAATGAAGCCTATTCTTCGCATACTTGCCTACCTGAAGCACTTTCCGTGGAAGATTACGTTCAACGTCTTCTTCAACGTGTTGCACATAGTGTTCAACCTTGGCTCGTATGTGATGATTGTGCCTTTTGTCGAATTGCTGTTCGGTATGGGCGACGTACCTGCTGCCGAGCCGCAGTTTACCTTTAGCCAACAGGGGTTGGCCGACTATGCTTTCTGGCATCTGCATCGCCAACGCGAGGCAATTGGCCTTTGGCCGTGTCTGTTGTGGGTGTCAGGTGGATACCTGGCCTGCTCGTTTCTTAGCAACCTTTTCCGCTACCTGGCCATGGTCTTCCTTGCCTCCATACGCAACGGCCTTATCGAGTGTTTCCGTAATGACCTCTACCATCGCATTACCATCTTGCCGGTAAGCTATTTCAACCGCAACCGTCGTGGCGACCTCATCAGTCGTATGTCCAACGACCTTACCGATGTGGAGTGGAGCGTGGTAAGCACGTTACAGTCTTTGGTCAAAGATCCTATCAACGTACTGGTATTCAGTGCTACACTTCTCTTTGTGTCATGGAGGCTCTTCGTTCTGTTTCTTGTGGTGCTGCCGGGTGGTGTATGGTTGATAGCACGGATAGGCAAGAGTTTGAAACACAACTCGCAGCGTGGACAGGAGGGTTTGGGCAAACTGTTTGCTTTGCTCGACGAGAGCTTAGCTTCTTTGCGTGTGATCAAGGGCTACGGCCGCGAGGATGAACGTGCCGAACGTTTCGGCAAGGCCAATGCCGATTACACCCGCTCGATGGTTCGTGTGGCCATGCGCCGCGAGTTGTCCAGCCCGTTGTCAGAGATACTTGGCACACTGGCACTGGTTATTATATTGATTATAGGTGGTTGGCAGGTTATCGACGGCCTTATCCAGCCCTCTGTGTTCATCTTCTTTGTCATTGTCTTCGCCCGCCTTATTCCGCCCATTCAGGCAGTGGTTAAGGCCTACAACAGCCTGCAGAAAGGCTCGGCTTCGGCACAGCGCTTCCTCGAGGTGCTGGATGCCGACGAGGTGATAGTTGAGAAGCCTAACGCCCTGCGTCTTGAAGGTATCGGCGGCGGAATAGAGTTCAAGAATGTGAGTTTCATGTATCCTAATGATAAATGTGAAACAAGAAATGGCGAACAGGCTGGCGCGCCCAATAGTCCTTTATTCATTGAGGTATTGTCGCACATAAACCTGACCATTCCCGCTGGACAGACGGTTGCCATCGTTGGCCCTTCGGGTGCGGGCAAGAGTACCCTTGTTGATTTGCTTCCTCGCTTCTACGACCCCACCGAAGGACAAATATTAATTGATGGACGCAATGTCGCTGATCTAAATATTAACTCTGTTCGCAGCCAGTTCGGCATTGTCAGTCAGGATTGTATACTCTTCAACGACACCATTGCTGCCAACATCGCCTTTGGTGGTGATTTCAGCCTCGATGATATACGCCGCGCCGCGCACATCGCTCATGCCGACGAGTTTGTCGACCGTCTGCCGCAGGGCTACGATACCATTGTTGGCGACCGAGGTCTTAACCTTAGCGGTGGTCAGCGTCAGCGTATCAGCATCGCACGTGCCGTGTTGCGCAACACCCCATGTCTTATACTAGACGAGGCCACCTCGGCGCTCGACTCCGAAAGCGAGCATGCAGTGCAGCAGGCTCTTACCGATGCAATGAAAGGTCGCACCGCCATCGTCATCGCCCATCGCCTATCCACTGTCGTTGATGTAGACCGCATCATAGTCCTCGACAAGGGTCACATTGTCGAAGAAGGCACCCATCAGCAGCTCCTAGCCACCGCCGGCCCCTATAGCCGCATGGTCGCCGCCCAAAGTTTCGTAGAAAGAACATAGACTCCAGCCCGTATCTGTGGGTTATGTTGCGTGGATTAAGTCGGGAGTTTATTTCCAGATGGAATTGTCTTTGCCTGAGCCAATCTCAAAGTGTAGTTTGGCAATGCCGAGGTCGAGGCCGGAGTATGTTCCGTGTCCTGCGGTGGCCATCACCTTGCCGTCAGGCATCAGAGCAAACTTGAAGTTCTGTCTGTTCATCGCCGAAGGAGCCAGCATGGCGCATTCCACACCTTTCCTGAACCACTCTGGAGTGTTGTCTAATTTGGCAACATCCTCGATGGGTTTGTTCGTATGGGGCTTGCCTTGGTTCTCTCCGTAGCCGATGGCTATCACTGCGACAAATTTCTCATCCTTGTCGACTCGTACAACATTGTTCTTGGTGAAGGAGCCTGCCACCCAACAGGTGTTGAGACCCATTTGTTGTGCCATCAATACTAGTCGCTCTCCTTCGTATCCGAGTTTCTCCTTCAGGTCGTCGGAGTTCTTTCCGACTAGGGCGATATAGTTCATTGCACCGGAGAACTTGATAAAACGGGCGAAGAGGCCGGAGAATGCTTTCGGCTCGTTAAGCACAAGTTGGAGGTGCAGACCTCTGTCACTGTTGATTTGCTCCATCTTCGAACGAAGCGCTGTGATTTGCTCTTCCGATAAAGGAGAGTCCTTGTACTGGCGCACGGAATGACGTGCTGCAATGGCTTCTTCTATGGTCATTTTGTATTATTGGTGTCCGATAAAATCAGCAAAAAGGCAACAGCCCGATAGCATTGTGGTGAAATAGAGATGTCAGGCACCTGGCAGATGATAGTTTGCCCAAAGTAAGCCCCCCCCCTATGAAAATGGCAGTTCCAATTGCCCTGTAGGACTGTTGCATCGTCCGGCGTTGATCCTTTCCCACGTCTGTTCCGGGTTTTCAAGGAAGGCGAAGATGTCCACATAGTACATCAGCATCTGGCGCAC
>JAEEGL014201245.1_pt1 | contig 11649 bp, 11 predicted proteins | sample 9134231 | NCBI WGS metagenome assembly JAEEGL01 (sample SAMN16246548, study PRJNA631951) | gut metagenome | biome: gut microbiome; feature: rumen; material: fiber-attached | host: Bos | place: Iran: Karaj | collected 2018-10 | reverse complement strand
GAAAAAAATAAGTTAAAAATATACCAGTGATAATTGCTAGGTGGCTCACCTGTACCCATCCCGAACACAGAAGTTAAGCACCTAAACGCCGACGATAGCTTATAGCAAAAATAGGTAGTTGCTGGTATTTTTTTTATGCCTTTTTTTACATAATTTGCACCTTAAATCTGTATAATTAAGTATAGAAATAATACAAAATACCATTAATATGGTATAATTAATTAGAGGTGCATACATGAGAGTTATTGTCAGTGCTGGCGGAACTGGTGGACATATCTATCCAGCTATTGCCATTATTAATAAAATAAAGGAAGAAGAACCTAAAAGTGAAATTCTATATATTGGGACTTCTGACCGTATGGAAAAAGATTTAATTCCTGAATTAGGAATTAAATATGAAGCTATCAAAGTAAGTGGCTTAAAAAGAAAAATAACACTTGAAAATTTTAAAGTTTTATATCGCTTTTTAAAAGCAAGAAGACAATGCAAGAAAATTATTAGTGAATTTAATCCGGATGTTGTTATTGGCGCTGGCGGTTATGTAACTGGACCGGTTATTTGGGCTGCCAAAAAATTAGGTAAAAAGACGTTTATTCATGAACAAAACTCGGTTGTTGGCTTATCTAATAAATATCTAACTAAATATGCCGATAAAATTGGCGTTTCCTTTGCTTCAACTATAAACGCTTTTCCTAAAGAAAAAGTTGTTTTAACTGGTAATCCATGTAGCGAAAAAGCAATTAAAATGAAAAAAGCCAATAAAGAAGATTATGGCCTATCTAAAAATAAAAAATTAGTTTTAATAGTTATGGGTAGTTTAGGAAGTAAAACAGTCAATGATAAAATTGTTTCTTTCTTAAACGATTTTAAAAGCAAAGATTATGAAGTTATGTTTGTAACTGGTAATTCATATTATGAAAAGGTAAAAGATGTTAAGGTCCCTAAAAATGTTAAAATTGTTCCTTTTGTATATGAAATGCCATCATTAATGAAAGCAACTGATTTGATGGTATCGCGTGCTGGGGCATCAACAATGAGTGAAATTTTAGTTCTAGGTGTTCCTACTATCTTTATTCCAAGCCCATATGTAACTAATAATCATCAATACAAAAACGCAATGGATTTGGTTAATCAAAATGCTGCCTTAATTTTGGAAGAAAACGACTTAACAAAAGAGAATTTAATTAAATTAATTGATGATACTCTAAGCGATAAAAACACCTATAAAAATATTAAAGACAACCTAAAAGAATTAGGAATAACAGATAGCACCGAAAGAATCTATGAAGTGCTAAAAGGAATGATAATGGATGATAAAAAGTTTTTTTGATAACCATGGCATTGATTATGAAGAAAATGCTTACTTAAAAAATCATAATACGTATAAAATTAATTCAACTTGTGATTATCTAGTGTTCCCTAAAAATGAAAATGAACTAATTATGATTTTAAAAGAGATTAAAAATAATAATTTAAAATACCTAGTCTTAGGAAATGGATCAAATATTATCTTGGCTAAAGAACATTATGATGGTATTGTTATTAAATTAAATAAGTTAAATGAGGTAAAATATAATAACCATATTGTAACAGTTGGAGCAGGATATTTACTAATTAAATTAGCCGTTGAAACCATTGAAAAAGGCTTATCTGGCCTAGAATTTGCTGCTGGTATTCCTGGTTGTGTCGGAGCATCTACTGCTATGAATGCTGGAGCGTATAACAGTGATATGGCAAGTGTTGTAAAAGAAGTTAGAGTTTTAACTCCAAATTATGAAATTAAAACACTAAATATTAATGATTTAGCATATGAATATCGTGACTCTTTCTTAAAAAAGAATCCAGAATATATTGTTTTATCAACAACATTTGAATTAAAAGATGGAGATACCGAAACAATGCGTAATTTGATTGCTGAAAGAAGAATGAAAAGGATAGCTTCACAACCACTTGATATGCCTAGCGCTGGTAGCGTCTTTAGGAATCCAGAAGGTATGTATGCTGGCGAATTAATCGAAAAATTAAATTTAAAAGGATACACCATTGGTGGTGCTAAAGTATCTGAAAAACACGCAAATTTCATTGTCAATAATGGTAATGCTACCGGTAGAGATGTTGTATCTTTGATAAATAAAATAGAAAAAGAAGTAAAAGAAAAATATAATGTTGACTTAAAATTAGAACAAATAATAATTGAATAGGTGTGATATTATGGCCACAAAAAAAGTAAAAGTAAAGGTCAAAAAGAAAAGAATTAATTTTAAACGTATCTTTTTAGCATTTCTTTTAATTGCTATGATATCTTTACTTGTGGCTTATTTAATTAATCTTCCAGTTAAAAATATCTATGTAACTGGCAATAAAATACTGCCAGATAGAGAAATAATAGCACTTAGTGGCCTATCTGATTATCCACCATATATTAATACTTATTTTAGTGATATCAAAAAGAATCTTTTAACTAATGATTATATTGAAGAAGTAAATATTAAAAGAAAAATGCTTAATAAAATATATCTTGAAATTAATGAATATAAACCATTAGCTATTTATGATGATAAATTGATCCTTTCATCAAAGAAACAAGTAGATAACACATATAAAATAAATTACGTCCCATACATTATCAATAGTATAGACAATATATATGATAATTTTGTAACCAGTTTTGCTAAAGTAAAAGATGATATATTACTTAAAATATCACATATTGAATATGTCCCAAACGATGTTGATAATGAAAGATTTATTTTATATATGGTTGATGGTAATTACGTATATATAACATTATCAAAAATAGAAAAAATAAATAAATATAATTCAATCGTAACCGAATTAGAAGGTAAAAAGGGAATTATTTACTTAGATTCTGGCGACTACGTCGAAATAAAAGGTTGACATAAATAAACACTTATAATATAATTAAATTAAGATAAATAGGTAGGTGGCTTATTATGAAACTTAAATTAAATAGCAAAGGACAAACCTTAGTTGAATACGTATTGATTATTTCATTAATTACTGTTGTTGCTATCGCCGTTGTTAAAATATTTGGGGGTTATTTAAAGGATAAAGTAACTAAAATGGGTTGTGAAATGATGGATAAACAATTTGTCGAAGGCAGTAAAATTGGTGAAGGATACTGCGAAGGTGACGAAAATAGATTACCATAGGACTAAGTAATTAGTCTTTTTTTATGTATAAAAAATCTTATTTTGCATAAATTAGCAATAAGGTATTGACATTGCTAAAAACTATGCTATAATTAATTTAGCAATTGAGTATTAATATTGCTAAGGAAGTGATAAAATGATCACCGAGAGACAAAAAAAGATTTTAAAATTTATTGTCGAAGAATATGTAAAGACCGTTAAACCTGTAAGTTCTAGTGAAATATGCAAGAGTTTAAAATGTTCTAGTGCAACAATCCGTAATGAAATGGTTATTCTAGAAGATTTAGGGTACCTAGAAAAAAATCACTTTGCTTCAGGACGTCAGCCTAGTGAAATGGGCTATAAATATTATGTTGATAATATTATGGCTCCTAAAGATATTACTGGTGAAGATATGCTAAAACTACAAACAATATTTCATAACCAGTCATTAATCTTATCTGATGCCATTCAAAAAAGTTTGGAATTAGTAGCCGAAATAACTAATTATACATCAGTTGTTTTAGGAAAGTCATCAAGTGAAAATAAACTAAAGAAAGTTGAAGTGATATCACTAGATGACGACAAAGTATTAACAATGTTAATAACTGATAAAGGTTATGTTGAATATAAAAACTTATATTTACCAGATACCGATATTGAAGAAGTTATTAAAACTGTTAATCTAATCAATAAAATGATTGCTGGTACACCAATTAGTGAAATAAGTGAAAAACTTGAATACGATGTTAAACCAATCATTGCAAAATACGTTAAACAACATGAAGTACTATATAATGCCTTTTATGATGCTTTTTCAAGCTTTACCAATAAGGCAAATGATGTTCACTTTGCTGGAAAAAATAATTTTTTAAAACAACCAGAGTTTAATAATATTGAAAAAGTGAAACAATTACTTAATAAATTTGATGATATAGGTAATATCAGTGAAATGGAAGAAGTTAATAATGGTATTAATGTTTACATCGGTAAAGATAGTGAATTATCTGATGATGTATCAGTCATTAAAACCAAATATAATATAAATGGTGAAGAAGGAACAATAGCTATCATTGGACCAAAACGTATGGAATATGAAAGAGTAGTTAATTTACTTAATTATATAAAGGAAAACATCGAAGAAAAAAAATAAGTAGAAAAGAGGCTAAAATGAGTAAAAAAGAAAAAGAAACAAAGAAATGTAACTGTGGCGAAGAATGCAATTGTACTGATAATTGTAATTGCGAAAATGATAATACGGTAGAGTTATTAAATAATCGTATTAAAGAACTTGAAGATATGGTTCTTCGTACACAAGCAGAATTATTAAATTATCGTAAAAGAAAAGATGAAGAAACTGCCAGAATATTAAAATATGCTGAAGAAAATATTCTAAAGGGCTTCTTACCAATCCTAGATAATTTTGAAAGAGCAATTGCCATGGATGATAATAATTTTGGTGATGAAACTTCAAAATTTTTGGAAGGCTTCAGACTCGTCTATAATCAAACAAAAAATCTTTTAGCACAGTTTGAAGTAACTGAAATTGACTGTTTAGGAAAAGAATTTAATCCTGCTACCAGTCAAGCAATTAGTATAGAGAAAGATAAAACGAAACCAGCAGGCACCGTTTTAAAAGTATATCAAAAAGGTTATATGTATAAAGATAAGGTATTAAGACATGCCATGGTTATCGTAAATGAATAGAAAAAAGGAGAGATAAATATGAGTAAAATTATTGGAATTGATTTAGGAACAACTAATAGTTGTGTTGCCATCTATGAAGGTGGCGAAGCAAAAGTAATAACTAACCCAGAAGGAATGCGTACAACTCCATCTGTGGTTGCATTTAAAAAAGGAGAAATAATTGTTGGTCAAAAAGCAAAAAACCAAATGATTACCAACAAAGATACCATATCTTCAATTAAAAGAAAGATGGGTACTAGCGATAAAGTACATGCTAATGATAAAGACTATACACCAGAAGAAATTTCAGCGATGATCTTAAGCGATCTAAAGAAAACTGCTGAAGAATATTTGGGTGAAAAAGTAACTAGAGCAGTAATTACTGTTCCCGCATACTTTAATGACTCACAACGTCAAGCTACTAAAAATGCTGGTAAGATTGCTGGTTTGGAAGTTGAAAGAATCATTAATGAACCAACTGCTGCCGCTTTAGCTTATGGACTAGATAAACAAGAAAAAACTCAAACCGTATTAGTATATGACCTTGGTGGTGGTACATTTGATGTATCAATCCTAGAACTAGGTGATGGTGTATTTGAAGTTAAATCAACAAGTGGTAATAATAAACTTGGCGGTGATGATTTCGATGAAAGAATTATGGACTGGATGGTTAAAGAATTTAAGAAAGAAGAAGGCGTAGATTTATCCAAGGATAAAATGGCTATGCAAAGAGTAAAAGATGCTGCTGAAAAAGCCAAAAAAGACTTATCAGGTATGTCATCAACAGAAATCTCATTACCATTTATTACTCAAGGTGAAGATGGACCAATCCACCTAAATATGAGTTTAACTAAAGCAAAATTTGAAGATTTAATTAGTGACCTAGTTGAATCTACACTAGAACCAGTAAGAAAAGCAATGAAAGATGCTAAATTAACAAATAAAGATATCGATAAAGTATTACTAGTTGGTGGATCAACAAGAATCCCTTGTGTTCAAGAATTAGTTAAGAAAGAATTAGGAAAAGAACCTTCTAAAGAAGTTAACCCTGATGAAGTCGTAGCAATGGGTGCCGCTATTCAAGGTGGTGTCTTAACCGGAGATGTTAATGATATCGTCTTATTAGATGTAACACCATTATCATTAGGCATTGAAACTTTAGGTGGTGTTATGACTGTCCTAATTCCAAGAAATACGACAATTCCAACAAGTAAGAGCCAAGTATTCTCAACTGCTGCTGATAATCAACCTGCTGTTGATATTCACGTATTACAAGGTGAAAGAAGTATGGCCAATGATAATAAGACTCTTGGTAACTTCCAACTAACTAATATTCCACCTGCACCAAGAGGAGTACCACAAATTGAAGTAACATTTGATATTGATGCTAATGGTATCGTAAATGTTAAAGCAAAAGATTTGGGTACTAATAAAGAACAATCTATAACAATTACAGCAACTAATACATTGACTGATGAAGAAATTGATAAGATGATGAAAGAAGCTGAAGCACATAAAGAAGAAGATAACAAGAAGAAAGAAGCTGCAGATACTAAAAATGATGCTGAACAAGTAATCTTTATGACTGAAAAAGCCATTAAAGATCTTGGCGATAAAGTATCTAAGAAAGATAAAGAAGAAGCTGAAGAATTAATTGAAAAGACTAAGAAAGCTCTTGAAGGAGACGACTTAGAAAAGATTAAAGATGCTAAAGAAGAATTATTAAAGAAAGCTAACGAATTAGCAACTAAAGTATATGAAGAAGCTGCTAAGCAAAATGCTAGTGCTAATGGCGAAACTGAAGAATCAGAAGAAACCGAAAAAAAAGCTAAAAAAGACGACGTCGTTGATGCTGAATATGAAGAAAAGTAAGTAATCAAGTTCTAGCTAGCTAGAACTTCTTACTTATGTATGGAGGTAACATGAACAAAAAAGATTATTATGAAATCCTTGGTGTTTCCAAAAACGCCTCTGATGATGAAATCAAAAGTGCTTTTAAGAAATTAGCTAAAAAATATCATCCCGATGTATCCAAGGAAGAAAATGCTGCCGAAAAATTCAAGGAAGTAGGGGAAGCATATTCGGTATTATCAGACCCCGAAAAAAGACGTCAATATGATCAGTTTGGCCATAGTGCCTTCGCTAATGGCAATGCCGGCGGTGCTGGTGGCTTTTCTGGATTTGAAGGATTTGATTTTGGTAATATGTCTGACATTTTTGAAGATTTATTCGAAGGTATGGGCTTTAGCACCGGTAGAAGCCGTGCAAAATCGAATGCTCCAAGAAAGGGAGCAGACTTACTTCATCATATGACGATTGATTTTGATGAAGCAGTATATGGTACTAAAAAAGATATAAAACTCGATGTTGATGAAGAATGCGAAGAATGTCATGGCACTGGCGGTTTTAATCCTAAAAGTTGTAGTGAATGTCACGGTAGCGGCTCTATTACTAAAGAACAAAGAACAATGTTTGGTAGTTTCTTAACTAAAACAACTTGTCCATATTGTAAAGGCAGCGGAACAACTTATGAAAAAACCTGTCCCGAGTGTCGTGGACGTGGTAAAGTAGCCAATCGTAAGACCATAACTATTACCGTTCCAGCAGGTATCGATGACGGCCATCGTCTAAGATTATCCGGAAAAGGCGCTACTGGTACAAATGGTGGACCAAATGGCGATCTATATATTGAATTTAGTGTTAGAGAGCATGAATATTTTGAACGTGTCGAAGATGATATCTATATTGTTCTACCACTAACAATTACCGAAGCTACATTGGGTGCAAAAAAGGAAATTCCCACATTATATGGTAATGTTGACTTAACAATTCCTGCTGGTACCCAAAATGGTGAAAAAATGCGTTTACGCGGTAAAGGCGTCGAGAATATTAATACTAAGAGAAAAGGTGATATGTACGTTATCACTAAAGTTATTATTCCAGAAAAATTAACTAGAGAACAAAAAAGATTATTTGAATCGCTTGATGAAACCTCACTTGATGATAACAAATACTTTAAAACATATAAAAATTGCATCAAATAGATGCTTTTTTTATTTAATTTTGTTATAATAATGGTAACAAAGGTGGTATTATGCAAAGATATTTTGCTAAAGCAAAAGAAGGAGATAAACTATACTTATATGATAGTGATTATCATCATATTAAAAATGTTATGCGGCAAAACATCAATGATAAAATCGAAGTTGTCTTTGACAATATAACATATATATGCATAATTGAAAAATTAGATCCAGTATCTTTAGCAATTGTTGATACATTTAAAGAAGATAAAGAAATGCAAACTGAGGTAACCATAGCATTATCTCTAGTAAATGAACAAAAAATGGATTTAATTTTGCAAAAACTGACTGAATTAGGTGTATCAAGAATTATTCCTGTTAAAACAGAAAGAAGCATTGTTAAATTAGATGATAAAAAAACTATTAAAAAAATAGCTAGATGGCAAATGATTTGCAAAGAAGCTAGTGAACAATCTAAAAGAACAAAAATACCTATCGTTAGTGACGTTATGTCATTGTCTGAATTATTGAAAGTGCCAAATGAATTAAAATTAATTTGTTCACTAAGCAAAGAAACAAAACCACTAAATAATTACCTCAAAAAGAATATAAAAGAAGTGCTCTTTGTAATTGGCCCGGAGGGAGGATTTACGGATAAAGAGGAACAACTCCTTCTAAAAGATTTTAAACCAGTAACTCTTGGTAAAAGAGTAATGCGTGTTGAAACAGCGGCCATATATGTTACTAGCATAATAAATTATATATGTGAGGAATGATGTTATGAAGTTTATCGTAGATTTTTACAAAAGCTTAGATGCTGTTAACTTATTAATTTTTTGGGGCGTTATCATTGTCGTCTTATTATTATTAATATTTGCCATTATAATTAGCAATAAGAATCGTAAATTAGAAAAAATCTTAGAAAAAAGCGGTATTGATATTGATAATTATGATGATCGTGAATTAGCAATCAAAACTGCTGAAGAAGAAAAAATAGAACCTAAAGAGGAAAAAACCATTTCAATTGAACCCGTCACAGTAAAAGAAACTCAAGAAGAAAACACCAAAGAATTAACTTTTCCAACTCTTGAGGAACATAAAGAACAAAAGAATTTTATAGCTGAAGAACATATTATGGAATATAATGAGCAACCATCAAAAACAGTTGTAAAAGAAATTGATGAACCGATTGTGCCAAATATACCATATCAAAGAAATGTTTTAAGAGAAATGTCTTCTAATCAAACATCACCAATTGGTATAGCTAAGAATAATTCACCAACTGAACGTGAAATGAATAGTGCAAGAGAACTACATGAAGCATTAAACGAAGAGATGCCTGTAAAAAAAGATACCTTTGAAGAGGAAACATTAATAAATCAAAAGAAATATGTTGATACATATAATCAAAGCGTAAGAAAAGGGGATTACTTAGAACAACTATCACAAAAACTATCTAATGTTAATAATGGATCTGATATTGATAGAACACCATATGAATTAAAACAAGAAGAAGATGCCATCATTAGTTATGAAGAGCTAATGCAAAAAAAAGATAATATTAAAACAATCGATGAAGAAGATGCTGTAATTAGCATTAATGAATTAATTGAAAAGAAAAAAGCAGAAGAAAAAATCTACAATATAACTAAAGACGAAGATGATGATGAATTCATAAGTGAATTAAAAAACTTTCGAGGAGATTTATAAATAATATCAGAAAAAATAGACCTTTCCAAGGTCTTTTTCATTGCAATTTAAAACTGGATAGTGTATAATTTCTATAGAGGTGCATAACATGATAGATATAAATTTAATTAGAAATAATCGCTCTTTAGTTGAAGACAATTTAAAGAAAAAATTTCAAGAAAATAAAATAACAATCTTAGACGAAATTGTCGATTTAGATAAAAAAGTAAGAGAATTAAAAATTACTGGCGATAAATTAAGACAAGAGAGAAATACTACATCAGATGAAATAGGTATTTTATTTAAAGATAAAAAAGTTGATGAGGCCAACAAAAAGAAAGAACAAGTCAAAGAGATTAATGATAGATTAATTAAAATTGAAGAAGAAGAAAATGAATTATCAACCAAATTAAAAGAAAAAATGATGATTATTCCTAATATAATCGCTGATGATGTACCAATCGGTAAAGATGATACTGAAAATGTTGAAGAAGCTAGATTTGGTGAACCAATTGTTCCTGAATATGAAATTCCATATCATTCTGATATTATGGCATCATTTAATGGCTTAGATAAAGATGCAGCCGGTAGAGTAAGTGGAAATGGTTTTTATTATCTAATGGGTGATATAGCTAGACTTCATTCTGCTGTCTTAGCATATGCTAGAGATTTTATGATTGATAAAGGATTTACTTATTGTATTCCTCCATACATGATTCATAGTGATGCTGTCGATGGTGTTATGTCATTTCAAGAAAAAGAAAATATGATGTATAAAATTGAAGGTGAAGATTTATATCTTATTGGTACTTCAGAACATTCAATGATAGCTAAATTTAAAGATCAAATTTTAAATGAAAAAGATTTACCAATCACGATGACATCATATTCTCCTTGCTTCAGAAAAGAAGTTGGTGCTCATGGCATCGAAGAGCGTGGTGTCTATAGAATACATCAATTTGAAAAGCAAGAAATGGTTGTCCTATGTAAAAAAGAAGATAGTGAAGCTTGGTATGATAAAATGTGGAATTATTCAGTAGAGTTATTTAGAACTTTAGATATTCCTGTTCGTAAGTTAGTATGTTGCTCAGGCGACTTAGCTGATTTAAAATATCGTTCTTGTGATATTGAAGCGTGGTCTCCAAGACAAAAGAAATATTTTGAAGTATGTTCATGTTCAAACTTAACAGATGCCCAAGCAAGAAGACTAGCTATTAGAGTAAAACTTGATAATGGTGAAAAAGAATTTGTTCATACATTAAATAATACTGTAATTGCTCCACCAAGAATGTTAATTGCTTTCTTAGAAAACAATTATAATGAAGATGGTTCTGTTAACATTCCAAAAGTGTTAAGACCATATATGGGTGGAAAAGAAAAATTAATTCCAACTAAAAGGTAGGTGTAAAATGAAAAATTTAAAAGTAGTTTTCATGGGGACTCCTACTTTTTCTGTTCCTGTATTAAAATCTTTAATTGAAAAAACTAACGTCTTAATGGTTGTTTCTCAACCAGATAGAGAAAAAGATCGTAAAGGTAACTTGTTACCGACACCAACTAAAGTATTAGCAACTAGTTATGGCATTAAAGTATTTCAACCAATGAAAATTAAGGAGGACTTTCAAACTATTCTTGACCTTGAACCAGATATCATTATTACTTGTGCCTATGGTCAAATAATTCCTGAAGTCCTACTTAACTACCCAAAATATGGTTGCATTAATGTTCATGGCTCACTATTACCAAAACTAAGAGGTGGCGCTCCTATACATCATGCTATTATCGATGGTGAAAAAAAGACTGGTATGACAGTTATGTATATGGACAAGAAAATGGATGCTGGAGATATTATTAGTCAAAAGGAAATAATAATAAATGAAAATGATAATTTAGACTCTCTATATGAAAAAATGTCATACTTAGGAAGAGATTTGTTGATTGAAACATTACCAAGCATCATAAATAAAACAAACAAAAGAATAAAACAAGATCAATCAAAAGTTACCTTTGGCCTAAACATAACTAAAGAAGAAGAAAAAATTATATTTAATAAGGATAGTATAACCATTTACAATTTAATCAGAGGTTTGAGCAGTACT
>JAEEGL014177030.1_pt1 | contig 11649 bp, 10 predicted proteins | sample 9134231 | NCBI WGS metagenome assembly JAEEGL01 (sample SAMN16246548, study PRJNA631951) | gut metagenome | biome: gut microbiome; feature: rumen; material: fiber-attached | host: Bos | place: Iran: Karaj | collected 2018-10 | reverse complement strand
TTTTTCACACCGCAGAAGGTGAAGAATCCCAAACGGATGATCATCACCATGGCGGATCACGGAGTCAACCTTAATCAGGTCGATTTCAGCCGGGAGGAAGATGTTTCGCGTATCACATATCTTGCGGAAAAGAACGGGAAGGTAGAGGCTTTCCGTTCTTCGGGGCTTAATGAGCTCGATGAAGGTATTTATTTCTGTGACGACCACAACAATCTGATCAGGATACGGAGCCTTGAGGAATTTGATGCCATCGCAAAGCCGCTCCTTAAGGGGGCGTATCTTCAGCAGAGCAGGCACGAGGTGATCAGAAGCTCGGTAGAAGCCTGGTTTTCAGGCCGTGGGAAGCAGAAGGATACAGAGAAGGAAGAGGAGGAGCTGCAGCAAAGTACCGCAAAGGATACGGATAAACAGATAACAGATATAGAAGGCACCGTAAGAGGGATCGCAGAGGATGCATCTGAAATGCTCAAGGCTCTCGAGGGCATGCAAAAGGACGGACATAAAAACAGCAGGGAGTATCAGGCCATGCATGATGCCCTGTTAAGGGCAAGCAGACTGGACCCTTCAAGGGACAGCCTTTCTTCCGTGGAGAAGGCTCTGGACGAAATGGACAGTGCTTCGAGAGAATACCAAAGGACGCATACGGGATTGTTCAAGGCCACAAAGGGGTACGGTGCGGAACGCCTGAGACTATCAAAGGACAATCAGCAGCTTGTCTCTACAGCAAGGGATGCTCTTGAGGGTATATCAAAAGGTGCGACCAGGTATAACGTCATAAACAGCCTGCATACGAAGGAATACAGGAACGTATCAGAACATACAGAAAGCGGCGCCGTGAAGAGTGTAAAGCTTTCGGATATTGAAGCCGTGGCGGGAAAAAGCGCGGATACGGCAGCGAGAAAGAGGAGCAAAACTCTCGCCGGCACGAATAAAACAATGGAAATGAAGCCTATGGATCTGTGATAAGGAGATGAGAGATGGAAGAGAAAAAGAACTACCGCGGGATGCTGCCGCTGGGATCGGTGGTACAGCTTGCGGGAACAGAGCCGTATGTGATGATATGCGGCCGTATAGTCTGTGCGCAGTCTGACGACAGGATCTATGATTATGTGGGCTGTCTCTATCCGGAGGGGATGGGGAAGAGCGATGAGCTCATCTTCTTCGACCGTGATGCGATAGAGGAGCTCTATTTTATCGGCTATCAGGATGAATATGAGCTGACCTACCGCACAGAGATACTGGATCAGCTGGGAGAGCTGAAGGTCGAGGACGGAGAGCTGGTAGAGGTATAGCCGCTATGGATACCCATGCAGTTTCTCTGGAAGAACTGAGTGAGATCGAGAATGAGCTTCTGGGGCGAAGAGGTGTCCATGATGCCATGATCGTCTCACGCGAGCGTGCGAAGCAGGCTGCGGAGGAATACCGGAAACAGCTCAGGGCCGGTGAATGGAGCAGGGAGCATTACCGGGCGATGGAGGCTGCAGTAAACCTGCATCGCGGGGATGTGATGGGCTTTGCGAACGATGAGGGATTCCTGAAAAGCTACGACAGGTACCGCCTCATCATCTTCAGGGCCGTAGAGAGCTACAGGAGGCTGGAGGAGCTTCGGGAAAAGGAGCCGGAGCGCTTCGTACGTGCGCTGGAGTCCATGAGGATGACTGTCAGTACCTTCGATAAGATGTCAGACAAGATGAACCTGCTGGATATGCAGGGAAGGTACATGGATGTGCGCTCGGGGATCGTGGCCAATCCGTATTACGTCAGCATGGAAAACGGACAGTTCGATAAGATAAAGAGAATGGGAGCGGAGGAACTCCAAAAAGAGATCGACCTGAACGCTGAAGGGGCGGATGCCGAAAACAGAAAAAACCTGCTGGAGAGTGTGATCATCCTGAGGAAGATGGAGGGATACGGGATCACCGGGAAGGCTGAGGGCACGAGACGCAAGGCGGTGAGCTACGAGAAGAATCCGTCGAAAAAGAACGGTCTGTATGCATCGATCAACAGCAGATATCATGATGTGGGTATACAGAAGAATGCTGCCGCCATAAGGAATTTCGGGGACTATATAAAAGGGCACAAATGGAAGGCGGGATCATCGGACAGCGCCTATAAATACGGTAACCTCGCCGGAGAGTATACGGAGCTTGCGAATATCAGTACGAATGTCGCAAACGGAAAATACCGTGCAGTCAAGATAGGAGGAAAATACCGCAATAAGACCGGGACCTTCACTGCAGGAGCACATCTGACCGGAGGTACGGTGAAGGGATCGGCGGATGTGGGAGCAGTCTTTACAGGAGGCAGGCTCTGGGAAAGCAAGATATACGCAGCCGCCTCTGCCACGGCATACGGAATGCGGGGGGTCGCCAAGGCCTCCGCAGGATACAGGACAGACTGGGCCGGGGCAGATGCAAAGGCAGAGGGTAATGCAGGCTATGTCACGGCAAAGGGGACAGCAGGCGCAGGGCTGATAAGGTATACGGATGACAGAGGGGAGATAAAGGAAGGCTTCGGCGTCAGCGCAGGGATCACTGCGAAGGCTGCGGCCGTCGAGGGCAGCATCGGAGGCGGCATCACGATATTCGGAGTCCGCTTCGGGGGAAGAGTAACGGCCAATGCCGGCTCGGCAGGCTTCTCCGCCAAGTTATCCGCCACGGCAAATCATATTTCCTTCGGACTTGGGGCTGCCCTCGGACTGGGGAGCGGATTTGAGGTCAGTATCGACTGGACCGGGCTGAAGAACAAGTTCGCAAACTGGAGAAACCGCAGGAAACAGAGAGCGAAGCTGAGAGAGCTGAGAGCGCAGGAGAAGACTCACAGGCAGGCCGTGAGAGAACATGAAAAGAAGATGGAGCTTTGATCAAAAGAAGGAGCGGAGGATATGTACGGTGATCTGTTGCCCTGCGGCTCGGTAGTGAAGCTGTCAGGAGGAGAGCGATATGTGATGATATGCGGCAGGGTCGTATTCGCCGCAGGCGATGATCATGTATATGATTATACAGGATGCCTGTATCCCGAGGGGATAGCGGCTGAAGACAAGATGCTCTTCTTTGACCGAGACGGTATAGAAAGGATACTGTTTGTCGGATTTCAGGACAGGCAGGAGCTGGAATACCGTACACAGATCCTTGACAGACTCGGACCTCTTTCCGTGGTGGACGGAGAGATAAGAGATGTATTATGCACCCGGGCATAATTATGTTATAATGTAGCGGTATATTAAATCCAAAGGAGGACATATCAATGGAAATCGTTAAAAAGCAGGATGGATCGAACCTTATCATTTCACTGGAGGGAAGGCTTGACACCACGACAGCGCCTCAGCTCGAGACAGAGCTCAAGCAGTCACTGGACGGAGTACAGGCTCTGGAGTTCGATCTGGCCAAGCTCGACTATATCTCATCTGCAGGACTCCGTGTGCTGCTCTCTGCTCAGAAGACTATGAACAAGCAGGGCGAGATGAAGGTCACCGGCGCAAATGACGAGCTGAAGGAGATCTTTGACGTTACCGGTTTCGTAGATATCCTGAACATCGAATAACGGAAATCTGATCAATGAACAGTGCTGAAGACATGAAGGCTCTCACTGTACAGGCTGTAGACGAGAACCTCGACAGGGTACAGGGAATGGTCGAGGAAATGCTCGAGGGTGCCGGAGCGCAGATCAAGGTCATCTATACCGTGGCCATCGCAATAGAGGAGATGTTCGTGAACGTGTGTCACTATGCCTATGAGGGAAAGACGGGTGACGTGAAGGTGGAAGCGGGCATCTTTGAGTGCGAGGATAACGGTGACGGTGCGACCCATGGTGTACGGATACGTCTGACGGACAGCGGTATGCCATACGATCCTCTGGCCAAGGAAGATCCCGATATCACCCTTTCCGCAGAGGAGAGGAGCATAGGCGGGCTTGGTATCTACATGGTGAAAAAGAGCATGGACAGTGTCGATTATGAGTACAGTGACGGGCACAACATATTTACCATGGAGAAGAGATTCTGAGACTCATGAGCGGCGGTGCAAGACGGGCCGAAGCTGAACGCAGTATCATCAAGCAGTACAGGAAGGACATCTGGTCCAGATTCACACAGGCGGTCAACAAATACGAGCTGATACGCCCGGGGGACAGGATTGCAGTCTGTATATCCGGAGGAAAGGATTCCTTTCTTATGGCAAAGCTGTTTCAGGAACTGTATGCCCACGGTGAAAGGAATTTCGAAGCAGTATACCTGTCGATGGATCCCGGATACAACGAGGAGAACCGGCAGAGGATATGTGACAACGCCGAACTGTTGGGGATAGACCTGACGGTATTTCACTCATCGATATTTGATATTGTAGGAGAGGATGAGACATCTCCATGTTACCCCTGCGCCAGAATGAGACGCGGGGCTCTTTATTCTAAGGCGAAGGAGATGGGCTGCAACAAGATCTCTCTCGGACATCACTATGATGACGTCATAGAGACGATACTGATGGGGATGCTTTACGGTGGGCAGATACAGACAATGATGCCGAAGCTTCACTCGGTCAACTTTCCGGGAATGGAGCTCATCAGACCGATGTATCTGATAAGGGAAGAGAGCATAAAAAAATGGGCGAGCCATAATGATCTGGAATTCATAGGCTGTGCATGCAGACTGACAGAGGCCATGGCCTCGCACAATCCGTCTGTTGACAGCAAGAGAGCAGAGATAAAGGGGCTCATAAAGAAGCTTCATGAGATGAACGGTTATACCGAAGCAAATATTTTTAAGAGTGTGGAGAACGTGAATCTGTCAACGATCATCGCATACAAAAAAGACGGAGTGATCCACCATTTTCTGGATGATTATGACAGCAAGACCAACGGAGGAGTACAGGAATGATCGAAAAAGCGTTGGAGTGTTTTAAGGAGAAGTTTGGCTCCGAAGGTGATATCAGATCTTACTTTGCACCGGGCAGGGTAAATCTGATAGGAGAGCATACAGACTACAACGGCGGTCATGTATTTCCGTGTGCACTTTCAATGGGCAACTACGGTGTGGCGAGAAAAAGAAACGACAGGATAGTCAGATGGTACAACATGACCTATCCTGATAACGGTGTGCAGGAGAGATCGCTTGATGACCTCGCACCGAACGACAACGGACTCTGGTACGACTATCAGCACGGTGTGCTGTGGGCAATGATGAAGTCCGGAGTAGAAATACCCTTTGGATATGATATGGTGATGGTGGCAGACCTTCCTGCAGGATCCGGGCTTTCGGCTTCCGCATCCATAGAGGAGCTCGCAGCCGTCATAGTAAAGGATCTTTGCGATCTGCCGGTGGATATGGTGGACTGCGCAAAATACGGGCAGATATCAGAGAATGAATACAACGGAAGCAATTCCGGTATCATGGATCAGTTCGCATCCGCAATGGGAAAGAAGGATCATGCCATCTTCCTTGATACGGCTGATCTCAGCTATGAATATGTGCCGCTCAATCTGAAGAACGAAAAGATCGTTATCACAAACTCAAGAGTAAAGCACAATCTGACCGAAAACTCATACAACTCATACAACACAAGAAGAAGCGAGAGCGAAAAGGCTCTTGCCGATCTAAAGAGAGTGGCTGATATCAAGACTCTGGGAGAGCTTGATAATGAGGAGTTTGACAGGCTTTCGGAATATATCGAAAACGAGGTAAACAGGAAGAGAGCAAGACATGCCGTATACGAAAACCAGAGGACGATAGAGGCTGTAAAAGAGCTTCGGGCAGGTAATCTGGAATCTTTCGGCAAATTGATGAATGACTCTCATGTGTCACTTAGAGATGACTATGCGGTATCCTGCGACGAGCTGGATATACTGACGGAGGAAGCATGGAAGCTGCCCGGAGTCATAGGCTCCAGGATGACCGGAGGAGGATTCGGTGGCTGTACCGTATCCATAGTGAAGAATGAATACGTGGACAACTTCACCGGATCACTGGGGGCTGTATATAAAGAACGTACCGGTCTCGAAGCCGAGTTTTATATCGCGGATGCATCCGACGGTGCAAGGAGGCTAAACTGACACTGTCCCGGCAATAAAAGGCTATGGAAGAGGAAGTAAAGCAAAAAAGATCATATGAGAGCATCCCGGTCGGTGAGTGCCTGCGTACCATAGGAGGACAGGTGAAGCAGTTCACACCGGCATCCATAGCGACACCCGCAGCCATGATACTCGAGGTCATTATGGAGATGATGATACCTCTGCTTATGGCTGACATCATAGATGACGGAGTGCAGGCCGGCAATATGGAGGTCATCCTTTCAACGGGAGGCAGGATGCTCCTGATCGCCGTACTCGGACTTCTTGCAGGTATCGCGGGAGGTGTGTTCGCAGCCAGAGCGGCCGCCGGACTTGCCATGAACCTCAGGTCCTGTCTGTACAGGAATATCCAGACATTCTCATTTTCAAATATCGATAAATATTCTACCTCGGGACTCGTCACGAGGCTCACTACAGATATCACCAATATCCAGAATTCATACCAGATGCTTTTACGTATGGCTATGAGGGCGCCGATGTCGCTTATCATAGCCATGACTATGGCTGTCATTATAAGTCCCAGACTGTCGCTTATCTACCTGATAGCAGTGCTTTTTCTCGCACTGTTCCTTTCTTTTATCATCAGGAAGGTAACGGGACGCTTCAGAGAGGTGTTCGACAAATATGACGATCTGAATGCTTCGGTACAGGAGAACGTCACTGCAATAAGGGTGGTGAAGGCTTACGTCAGGGAGCAGCATGAGAAAGACAAATTCGGTAAGGCGGTAGACAACCTCTATCATATGTTCATAAGGGCCGAGAGCCTGATAATCAGCAATATGCCGGTGATGCAGGCCACCATATATACCTGCATCCTGCTGATAAGCTGGTTCGGAGCCAATGCCATAGTGCAGGATGAGCTGACTACAGGAGAGCTGATGAGCCTGCTTGCATACTGCATGAACATCCTGATGTCACTGATGATACTCTCGGTGATATTCGTGATGATAAGCATGTCACTCGCATCCGCACAGCGTGTCACCGAAGTCATACATGAAGAGAGCGCACTGAAGTCACCCGATGACGCGGTAGAGGAGATACCCGACGGATCGGTCGATATGGAGCACGTGAACTTCGGATACAATGAGACAGCCGAAGAATATGTACTGAAGGATATCAACCTCCATGTGAAAGCAGGAGAGATGATAGGCATCATAGGAGGCACAGGCTCTGCCAAATCATCACTGATGAATCTGATACCGAGACTGTACGACGTGTCGGAGGGAACGGTAAAGGTCGGAGGTATAGACGTCAGAAGATATGACCTCGTTAAGCTGAGAGATCAGGTTTCCATGGTACTGCAGCAGAATAATCTCTTCTCAGGGACGATACTTTCAAACCTTCGATGGGGCAGGGAAGATGCCACCGAAGAAGAGTGCAGGGCAGCCTGCAGGATGGCCCAGGCTGATGAATTCATAGAGCGGATGCCGCAGGGATACGAGACCCGCATCGAGCAGGGAGGCACCAATGTATCAGGCGGACAGAAACAGAGGCTTTGCATAGCCAGAGCCTTGCTGAAGAAGCCGAAGATCATCATCTTCGATGACTCGACATCTGCCGTTGATACCGCAACCGATGCGAAGATAAGAAAAGCCATGAATGAGGAGATACCCGATACGACGATATTTATCATAGCCCAGAGGATATCCTCGGTCATGAACGCAGACAGGATAATAGTGATGGATGACGGACGCATTACCGATATCGGGACGCATGAGGAACTGCTGAAGACGTCCGAGATATACAGAGATGTATACGAGTCGCAGACAGGCGGCACGGGAGATTTTGATAACCCGTATACCTGAGAGGTTAATAACGGCACCATGTTACGCAACAAGCATCGTCTCAAACTGAAAGACAGTATTGGAGAATATAAGATAAATGGCTGAAGAAAAGATCAAGGAAATAAGAGGACCGGGAATGCGCCGCATGGCGGGAAGACCCAGAGCCAAGGTCAAAAACCCCGGCAAACTCTTCAAACGCACGATGGGCTACGTCCTCTCAGGACACATCCCCCATCTGATCATTGTCATCATCTGCATACTGACAGGCGTGCTGGCATCGGTACAGGGTACGCTTTTCATGAGAAACCTGATAGATGACTATATCGCACCCATGCTCATATCAGGCAGTACGGATCTGACACCGCTTTTGCACGCGATCATGAGAGTGGCTGTATTGTACGCCATAGGAGTGATCTCGACGTACACATATCAGAGGATAATGATCTATGTGTCACAGGGTACCATGCGCGATATAAGAAAGGCTCTGTTCTCACATATGGAGGATCTGCCCATACAGTACTTTGACACACACGCCCACGGTGACATCATGTCGATCTATACAAACGATATAGATACCTTGAGACAGATGATATCACAGGCAATGCCGCAGTTTCTCTCAAGCCTTATCACCATAGCGTCGGTACTTGTCAGCATGCTGATACTCAGCATACCGCTGACACTTGTGACACTTGCCATGGTAGGGATCATGCTCTTTGCGTCGGCACGTATAGCTGAAAGATCCGGAGCGAACTTCGTGGAGCAGCAGCACTCCATAGGCAGGCTGAACGGCTATATAGAAGAGATGATATCAGGACAGAAGGTAGTCAAGGTCTTCAATCATGAGGATGAGTCTGTCAGAGATTTTGATGAAAGAAATGAAGCACTGTACATGGCAGGCTATAACGCAAATAAGTTTGCGAACGTACTGGGTCCGATAAACGCTCAGCTCGGAAACGTAAGCTATGTGCTGTGTGCGGCAGTGGGAGGAGCATTGACACTGAACGGTATCGGTTCGCTTACGATAGGCGGCCTCGCCAGCTTCCTCACATTCAACAAGAGCTTCAATATGCCGATAAACCAGATATCCATGCAGTTCAATTCGGTCATGATGGCACTTGCAGGAGCCGAAAGGATATTTGCCCTCCTTGATGAAGAGACCGAAAAAGACGAGGGATATGTGACGCTGACAGATGCCACGACAGATGAAAACGGAAACATCATACCGTCGAAGGAACACACCGGGAAGTGGGCATGGGAGCACTATCATAAAGACAGCGACAGTACAGAGTATAAGCCCATGCTTGGCGAGATAGAGATGCATGGCGTGGACTTCGGATATACAGATGATAAGATGGTGCTGAATGATATAGAGCTCTATGCAAAACCCGGACAGAAGATAGCCTTTGTGGGCTCCACCGGTGCGGGCAAGACCACTATAACCAACCTGATAAACCGTTTCTATGACATACAGGACGGCAAGATCAGATATGACGGTATCAATGTGAACAAGATAAAGAAGGCCGACCTTCGCAGGTCTTTGGGCATGGTGCTGCAGGATACGCATCTTTTTACAGGGAGCGTGAAGGAGAATATAAGATACGGCAGGCTGGATGCTACGGATGATGAAGTGGTGGCTGCAGCCAGGCTTGCAAATGCCGACGGATTCATAAGGAGACTTCCCGACGGATATGATACTATATTAAAGGGAGACGGAGCGAACCTTTCCATGGGACAGAGACAGCTGCTGGCCATAGCGAGGGCCGCCATAGCGGACCCGCCCGTGCTGATCCTTGATGAGGCGACGAGCTCCATAGATACACGCACGGAAAAGATAGTGCAGGAGGGCATGGACAAGCTCATGAAGGGCAGGACGACCTTTGTGATAGCACACAGGCTCTCTACGGTAAAGAATTCAGACTGCATCATGGTACTTGAGCGCGGAAAGATCATAGAGCGCGGTACACATGATGAGCTTATAGAGCGCAGAGGAAAGTATTACCAGCTTTATACGGGAAATGAGATCTCGGCATAATCTTTGATATCATAGAGAAAGAAGGCGAAAGACATAAAATGAAGATCATCATCATTGGATGCGGAAAAGTAGGGGCTGCTCTTGCAATGACCCTGACCAAGGAGGATCACGATATCACAGTGATTGATACCGACAGGAATGCCGTGAACTTTACGGCATCCAGAGCCGACGTGATAGGCGTTGAGGGCAACGGTGTATCGGTGACGGTACAGCAGGAGGCCGGCATAGACAAAGCAGATGTAGTGATAGCATCCACGGGATCGGACGAAGTAAATCTGCTCTGCTGCCTGATTGCGAGGAAGTCCAACCGCAAGGTAAAGACCATAGCACGAGTCAGAAATCCCATCTACCTCGATGAAGTATCCTTCTTCAAGGAAGAACTCGGACTTACCAGAGTAATAAACCCTGAGAGAGCTGCAGCAAGAGAGATAGCACGTCTTCTGAGGTTCCCTTCCGCTATGAAGATAGATACTCTGTCGGGAGGTATGGTGGAGCTTCTGAAGTTTAAGATAATCCACGAATCACCCATAAAGGACAAGAGGGTGATGGACATCGCCCAGAGTATACATACCGAGGTCCTGATCTGTGCCATAGAAAGAGATAATGATGTGATAATACCCGACGGCTCTACAACACTGCTTGAGGGGGATCGTGTGTCGTTCATAGCTTCACCGCAGAATGCGGCAGCATTCTTCCATGCGATAAAGATCGATACCCATTCCGTAAAGGATACGTTGATAATAGGCGGCGGTAGAGTTGGTTTTTATCTTGCACAGAGACTGCTGAACGTAGGCATAGACGTGAAGATAATAGAAAAGGACAGGAAGAGATGCAGCGAGCTCGATGAGCTGCTGAAGGGTGCCACGATAATAAACGGCGACGGTACGGAAGAGACTGTCGTGATGGAAGAAGGCATAGAACATGCCGAATCGGTCGTAGCCCTGACCAATATAGACGAAGAGAACATCCTGCTGTCACTGTTTGCCAAGAAGCATAACGAGAAGGCAAAGGTGATCACAAAGGTGAACCGCATGATGTTTGACTCCATAGTAGAGGAAATAGAGATCGGCACCATCATACATACCATGAGTATCGTGGCGGATAACGTGGCTGCAGCAGTCAGGGCAATGCAAAACTCAATGGGACGTAGCAGAGTGGAGTCACTCGTAAATATACTCGGGGGCAAGGCGGAGGCACTGGAATTTGTCATAAGGGAGCCTTCTGAAGCTACAAACAAGCCTTTGCAGCAGATGAAGCTTAAGAAGAATCTCCTCGTTGCCTGCATAATGAGAAAGAAAGAGATAATATATCCCCGAGGAGGAGATGAGATAAAGGTGGGAGACAAGGTGGTCATTGTGACGGCACATCAGGGACTGAATGATATCACCGATATCCTGCTTGGCAGTGGAGGTAAAGAGTCTTGAACATCGCCAGTATAGCTTATATCCTGGGCAAACTGATAGAGATAGAGGGCATACTATTTCTGCTGCCGAGTATGGTCGCACTGATCTACAAAGAGAAAGAAGGAGTAGTTTATCTCATATTGGCTGTGGTGTGCTTCCTGTTCGGATTCATTGCCACTAAGAAAAAGCCCGAAAAACAGAATTATTATGCAAAAGAAGGCTTCATAGCCGTGGCAACAGGCTGGATAATAATGTCTGTAGTAGGAAGCATACCTTTCGTTTTGACGGATGAGATACCTGATATCACGAATGCTTTCTTTGAGACGGTGTCCGGCTTCACCACCACGGGATCGAGTATCTTAAGCGATGT
>JAEEGL013339295.1_pt1 | contig 11649 bp, 5 predicted proteins | sample 9134231 | NCBI WGS metagenome assembly JAEEGL01 (sample SAMN16246548, study PRJNA631951) | gut metagenome | biome: gut microbiome; feature: rumen; material: fiber-attached | host: Bos | place: Iran: Karaj | collected 2018-10 | reverse complement strand
TTGCAGGTGGTTGTAGCTTGATTTGCCATAATCTCGATGTTTTTTTATTTCCCTACTGTAGATTTCTCTACTTTCGGGAGTGATTAGAAATTATTTTGCTTCACAAGGTGTTGTGACCATCATCACAATGTTATGGCTCCAAATACAACCCGAATGGTGTGGAGATTTTGAGTCATACCATTGGTTTACCTTGGGTAGATGAAGGAACAACAGTTACCTTTGCAACCTAATTTCATCGTCTCACGAAAGCAGAAACGGCAGATATTAAGAGAGCTTTTTTCAGTTAAAAGGAAAGTGGAATGAGAAGGGGAGAGAATAAATCGGTTCATCTTCAGTAAAAAGAAAAATGTGTTTTTGAGGAAACATTAAGTCGTTTCATTCTGCAAAGTTTAGGTTTACATTTTTTGCAAAAAGGACTTGCTCTTATTTGGGCAGGTCCTTTTTTATTTTTGTGGCCAATGGACATCGGTCAAAAAGGGAGAGGAATGACATTGGCCAATGAGATTCTGGCCGCACAAGAAAAGCAGATTGCAAGGCCGCGCGTGACGGCCGGTTGCAATCTGCTTTGCGGTTGATGGTGGGTGGAAGTTATTCGACGAGGACCTTGCTGACCTGTCCGTCGGCGTGGCGGATGATGTTCAGGCCGCGCTGCGTGGCGGGGAGTTCGTGTCCGCCGATGGTGTAGATGTGCCGCGTGGCTGCCGTGCGGTTCGGGAGAGCCGTGATGCCGGTGGCCTCGGTGGCGGTGGCCTTCGTGCTCAGTCCGCCGAATTCGTTGACGGCCTGGACCTGCCAGATGTCGCCGCCGGATGTCGTAGCCAGGAAGGTGGTCTCGGTGGTGAAGCCGGCGACCTCGCCATTGCGGGTGATGACGTAGCAGATGGCGTAGGGTACGGCATCCCAAGAGAGAACGCCATTGGCCAAAATCACGACAGGAGCGTCGCACGCCTCGCACATCAGTTCGGGCTGCCAGTTGTCGCTGCCGCCGCAGACGTTCTTGATGGTGTATGTGGCGGCTTCATCGGCCGTGAGGGTGTTCTGTACGTTGAAGACTTCGGCCTTGGTGCCTGCGTCCTTGTCAATCCAGTACCAATAGTAGGTCTCACGCTGCGAGAGGTCAACGGGGTTGCCGTTCTGGTCAACGGTGTTGTATTCGGCCCACAGTGCCGGCAGGCCGCCCATCGTGTTGTACCAGCCCTTGGCCGGAATGTTGATGAAGGTCTGCGTGTTGATGAAGACGGTCTTCGGCTGGTCGTGCCAGGGTCGGCCCAGCCAGACGTCGGTGACGTTGATTCCCTTGCGCGGACGGATGATGTTGTTCTGGAAGACGTAGCCCCAACGGGTGTCGGCCGTGTGGCGCGGAGCGACGATGTAGCCGCCGCTGGGACGGTTGATTTGCAGGGTGTCGCCGTCGAGATAGACGTTGCCGTTGTTGTAGATGAAATCGACGGCGCCCTCGATGAGCGAGTTCTTGATGTAGTGGCGTGCTGTCGAGCTGCTGGAGGTGATCCAGGTGTCCTGATAGGAGAGCAGGGCCACGTTGTTGAGGGCCACGCGGTCGGCCTGGGTGTTCAGGGCCAATGCCTGCGGTCCGTCGAGCTTCTCGTATCCGTAGCTGTTTTCGAGCGTGATGTTCTCGAAGAAGGCATCGGCGCCCTTGACCACGACGGTAGCGCCCGGATCGACAGGATAGGCGTTGTCACCGCCGCTGAGCCGGTTGTCGTAGATGACGGTCTTGTCTCGATCTTGGCCGATGATGTGCAGATGGGTCTTGGTCGCGGGGATGTCGATGTGCTCGTTGTAGCGTCCGTTCTTGACGAAGATGAGGTAGGGCTTGGCGCGTCCGGCGGGAGCCGCGTCGATGGCGGCCTGGAGGGTCGTGTAGTCACCGGTGCCATTGGCCGCAACCACAGCATCGTAGAGTCGGGCCTCGGGCTGCTGGCGCTCCATCGTGGTGAAGGTAATCATGGCCGATGCGACCGGCTTGCCGCTGCGGCTCGTGAGTACGCCTTCGGGCATCGAGAAGGTGTAGGCCGTGTTGTAGGCCAAGCCACTGTAGCGGAAGATGGCCGACTTGCCGCTGATGACGGGCTCAATCTCCTCGCCGTTCAGGGTGGCCTTGCCGCTGCCGGCCTTCACCTTGTTGTCGAAGCTGAGGATGACGGAGCCGTTGCGCGAGACGCCTGTGGCCTGGTCGGCCGGATTGCTGGAGACGAGGGTGGCGGTTTCGTTGGCGGCGCCTGTGGCATCGGCCAAGATGAAGATGTCGGCTATGGCGGTGCCGTCATTGTCGCTGGTCACGCCCGTCAGCGGTGATGTGTAGTCGGGCATGAAGCGGATGTAGAGACGGTCTGCTCCGGCGGCATCGGCGGGGAGGTCGAATTCCTGCGAGTCCCAGCCACGGTTGGGCAGGTTGTAGGTGCCGAAGGTCTGGAAGGTCAGGCCGCCGTCGGTGCTGTATTGGGCGAAGATGATGCTGTGGGCGTTGTAGTCGTCGCCGACCGAGGCGGAGAGCTTCAGGTTTTCATAGCCCTTGGCCGAGAATGAAATTTCGAAGTAGTAGTTGCCCGTCAGCGGGCGCCATACGCGGGCGCCGTACTTGCCGTTCATCTTGCCGGCAGCAACGCCATTGGCCAACCAACTCGTCGTCTCGCCGGATGCGTTGCGGAGGCTGAGCAGACCGGCATTCTCCGAGTCGGCCTTGTAGTCGGCTGCACGTTCGCTCTTGGGCGCGTCGTTGTAGAGGTCCCAGCCGACAATGTAGTCTGTGGCCGAGAAATTGGCCGTCACCTCCTTGTCACCGTCCATCCGGATGTCGTATTCGGTGCTGGTGCCCTGGGCATCGCCTTCCCATCCGGTGAAGGTGAGGATGCGGTTGCTTACGGCCGTAATCCGGACGTCGGTGCCCTCCTCGTAGTAGTGGATGCCGTCCACATAGTTGCCTGCGGGCAGGAACTGGACCAGATTCTCATTGGCCCCACCCGTACGTTTCATGTTCAGTGCATAGACGTTGTTGCGGGTGTAGTTGGCCACGAGTGTGGTGTGATGCGTGATTTCGAACGTGTAGGGGTTCTCGGCCGAGATTGTGTTGCCGTCGGTGTCGGTCCATCCGGTGAAGTGGTAGCCGAAGTTCTCGGTCGCGCTGACGCAGAGTGTCGTGCCTTCGTCGAACTCCGTTCCGGCCGGGCTGCACGATACGGAACCGGCGCCCTCAGTGCCCAGCTGCACGCTCATGGTGTAGGCCGGGACGGTTTCGGGAGTGCCCGAAATGTCGCCCGTGACCACCACGTTGCCGAATCCGTATTCTTTGTTTGTGGCCAATGCATAGACCTTGATCTTCAGCGTCAGTCCGTTGGCATCGGCCGGAATGACCGACAGGTCGTAGCTGAGGGCCGAGAACTCGTTGTTGCGCAGGGGGCTGAAGCCGCTGGCAAGCACGGTCTCGGTGCCGCCGGCTGTGGCTGTCACGTCAAATTTTCCGCCGCCGGTGCCCCACTTCGATGATTCGAAGCTGAATGACTTGGGCGTGAATGTGAGGCCTTTCTTCGGCTTGATGACGAAGGTCAGTACGTCATCGTCATTGGCCGTCCCCGCATTGTTGTTCAACGGCTTGTAGAGCGTCTGCAGGGAGGTGCCGGCGGTGCGCTGCGTCGAGATGGTCATGGCGCCGTGGTCGAACTCGGCCACGCTGAACAGGCCGGCAGTCTTCACTTCGGCTGCGGTGGCATCGTCTGTCCCCTTGCCGAGCGGCCATGAGAGGGTGAAGTCCTTTTCATCGACGGGCTGTGATTCAACGGCATTGGCCATAATCATCATGTTCCGTCCGGCCAGATTCCCCTGGGCAGCCGCCGTCCATGGCAGCAGGGCGAGGATTCCTGGCAGCAATCGTGTTGTAAATGAATTGAATTGCATAAGAAAAATCGGTTAGTTGTTATTCGGTCAGTAAACAATCTTTTTCTGGATGCTACCGTCGCTCATCCGGACGATAATCAGGCCGCGCTGCATCCCGCTGCTCTTGCGACCCTCAAGGGTAAAAACGGCTTTTTGGCCAATGGCGTTCGTTGGCAGGAAATTGTGGATGCCGCTTGTGGCGTCGAGGGCCATGCCGTGGATGGTGAGGTCCGAGAGGCAGATGGTCTTGCCCGAGGCCGCGCCGTTGTACCAGGGATAGACGCGCACCAGCAGCTCCTGCTCTCCGCTGATGGAGATGACGGGCTTGGCCTCGACATACTGCATGTTGTTGGCCGGCATCTTCTTCATCTCGAAGATGGTCGTGCGCGTCTCAAATCCATCGGTCGAAAAATAGATGTGGCAGCACATTCCGTTGCCGCCGCAGCCGCAGGCGAACAGGCTGATCTGGTCAATCTTCAGTTCCATGCCCATTGCGGCCTTGATGCCCCACTGGATGTAGCGCTCGGGATTGTCGTCAATCTCATCGGCCGGCCAGGCATCCCCGTTGAGCAGGTTGCGCTGGGTCTTGCGCGAGGCGTCGTAGGCCGTCCATTCGGGCCACACGGTCGCTGCGTTCGGGTTTGAGTAGCGCTGCACGTACATGCCCTGGAACGTCTCGGGCAGCACGATGGCGGGCCCATTCAGCTCGTACGAGTCATCCTGCTCCAGCCGCCAGTAGGCCTTCACCTCGGTGCCGCCCTCCAGCGTGACAGCCTTGGCCTTGACCGGCACCTCGATGGCCTTGTCTCCCTGGCGGACGGTGATGGTGCCCGCGGTCTCGCCGTCTTCGGTGAGCGTGAGCTGGGCGTAGAAGGTCTTGATGAGTGTGGCCGATGTATAGTCAACGCTCAGCGACGTCTGCCAGTCGGTCTTGTCGAATGACAGCAAGATGCCCTCGGTGGCCGAGATGGTCACGCTCCCCTCTTCCGGCACGAGGCCGAAGCCGTTGATGGTCAGCTCCTTCTGCAGGGTCTGTCCCTTGTAGGCCTCGCCCAGGTCAACGGCGGCAGGATTGATGCTCAGGTCGGTCGGCAGGACAATGTCATTGGCCAATATCCCTTGTCCCTTCATCAGACGGGCACACTCGCGGGCCACCAGCAGGGCTCCCGTCGTGTTGAAGTGGGTCGAACCCTGTCCGTCGAAGAGCGCGGCCTCGCATCTGGCCTGGTTGCCGTAGCTCTCGTAGAGCGCCTTGGTTGCCTGGGTCATGTCGATGAAGGCTACATTCTTTTCTTTGGCCAATTGCTCTGAATGGTAGGCGTAGTCCATCGTGTGGTCGTCGGCCGCCAGTTTCGGGCCGTCCACAGGGCCGTTTTCGGTCAGGATCTTGTAGCTGTCGCCCAGGTCGTGGCGTCCGTTGCGGCGGATGGTGCTGCCCGAAAAGTAGCTGCGGCACACGGGCGAACATATAATAGGCGTGGCACCGAGGGCGATGGCCTCGTCCACGATTTTGGCCAAGTTCTCCTTGTAGGTGGTCGATGGGATGGAGCCTCGCAGGTCAACGGCAGCCGCAGCGGTCGCGTCACCGATGCTCTCGTAGTAGGCCTTCAGCTGATGGCCGTCCATGCCCGAGTTCTTCTCGTCATTGTGGCCGAAGGTGATGATGACATAGTCGCCGGCCTCGACATTCTTCTTGGCCGTCTGCCACAGCTCGTTGTAGCCGCCATAGGCGTCGCGTCCGCCCTTGGCATAGTTCACACTCGTCCAGCCGTTGGTGAGGAATTGGCCGAAATACATGCCCCAGCCGCGTGTGACGGTGGCCGACTCGTCGTAGGGCGCCATGGTCGAATCGCCCAGGGTGTGTACTCGCTTGGCATACGATGCCGAGCCGAGCAGCATCGCCAAGACAAACATGGAAAAGAATCTTGCTTTCATCTTACAGTATTTTTACGGTTAGTTGTTGTTGTTTTCTGGCCGCAAAAATAGTGAAAAATGAAGAGGCGAGGGGATGAAAAATGCGTCAGCGAGGGGGAAGAACGCCGCAATGTGGCAAAACTCCATCCTTCTGACGCAATTTTGTGACTTGTTGTTGGCCAATGTCCTTGCCTACCGCGACTTGTATTCCGACGGTGTCTGGCCGATGCGCTGCTTGAAGCACCGGCTGAAGTATTTCGGGTCGGAGAATCCGCACTGGTAGGCCACCTCGGCCACCGAGAGCGTCGTCTCGCGCAACAGCGTGCAGGCGTGCTTGATGCGTGCCTCGTGGAGCAGTTCCTGCGGCGTGACGCCCATCGTCTGCTTCAGCTTGCGTTGCAGGCCCGAACGGCTCACGGCAGCGGCATTGGCCATATCCCCGACCGAGACATTTTCGTTCGAGATGTTCTCCTCGATGAAGGCCATCACGCGGCGCAGCATCGGGTCATATTCCAGCTGTGGGGTCGCCCTTGTTCTGTCCGTCAGTCCGGCCGGGCCGTTCTCCTGCGTCTCCAGCAGGGCCAGATAGGCCTCGAGCGTCTCGCGGTGCCTGCGTTTGATGCGTCTTATATAGACAATGGTACAGGCGATGGCCGATATTGTGGCCAATGCGATGGCCCACAGCAGCAGCCTGCCCCAGACGGACTCCCAGAACGTGGGCTGCACCACGATGACCAGCGTGCGGATGTTGTCCAGCCAGCGGCCGTCGGCGTCGGTCGAACGGATTTCCAGCCGGTAGGTCCCGGGCGCGAGGTCGAGCAGGACGACCGAACGGTTGTGGCCGATGTGGGTCCACGGCGCGTCGGGATGCAGGCGGAAGGCGTAGCTGATGCGCTCGGCCGACGAGAAGTCGAGGGCGGCAAACCGCACCGTGACGCTGCGTTCATCCGGGTTCATGGCCAATGTGTCGGCATAGGCCACGGCCAGATTCTCGCTGTTGCCCTGGATGGAGATTCCCGTCAGCACGAGCTTGGGGCTGTAGGCCTCGCGGCACATCTGCGAGTCGGCGAGGCAGAAGGCACCGTCCTGCAGGCCGAAGAGCCAGGCGCCGCCCTTCACCCGCTGCGGGTGGGCGTCGCTGAAGCGGTAGTCCGAGCGGAAATTGCCGGCATCGAGCACGCGCTGCGCCCCCGTGCTGTCTATCAGTGTAATCAGATGACTGCCGATGGCCATCAGCCCGCCATCGTCCAGCGCCGTGAGTGACAGGACCACGTCGTTGGGCAACCGGTGGTTATCGGCCTTAAAATGACTGAAGACAAGTGCATCGGCCAAAAACGTAGGGCTCTCGATGCGGTCGAAGCCGCCGCTTTCGGTGCTGACGTAGTAGTTGCCGCGCGTGTCACGGGCAATGTCCATCGTGGCGCTGCTGCTCAGGCTTTCGGCGCGGTCGGCCTCGCGCTGGTGCAGCAGGAACTGCATCTGGTCGGCATCGGCCATGAGCTGCGAAACGATGAGGCCCTCGGTGGTTGCGGCCAGCAGGATGCCGTCGGGCGTGATGTGCAGGTAGCGCACGCGCTGGGCCACCTCTTTCGGATAGCGGGCGGGCGTCTTGAAGCGCGGACGCTTGGCCTGCGGCTCGTCGGTATAGGAGAGTCCGCCGAACGTGGCTGCCCAGAGGCGTCCGTCGCCATCGGCCAGGAGGGAATAGACGTTCGTGTCGGCCAATCCCTCCAGATGTTCGACCTGGAAGCGGCCCGGCGCGGTCTCGGTGAGGCGGAAGATGCCGTCGGGCTTGGTGCCCAGCCACAGGGTGCCGTCGGCCGACTGGAACATGCAGTAAACGGCGGCTCCAAACGGCGTGTAGTTCTTGTGCAGATGCCCATCGGCCCCGAGATAGCCCTGGAAGGAAAGGTCATCGGCCATAAAAATCCTGATTGCCGCGTCGTCTTTGGTGCAGACCCAGAGGCGCCCGTCGCGGTCGGTAAACAGGCATTTGACCTGCGCCTCGGGGACGATGTCGAGCCGCGTGGAGAGGGTTCGTTCGGGGCTGATTCTGTCGATGCCGTTTTCGGTGATTGTCCAATGGTTCCCCTGGCGGTCGGTGATGGAGAAACGGCCTCTGAGACGGCTCTGGCGGTACCGCTTCAGGTCATCGGGGGCCTGAAGAGCCTCGTCGGGAGTGAGGTCGCGGAAGCGGTACGTGCGCGTGTCGAAGAGGAAACATTCTTCGTCCACGCGGCACACGATCTGGCCGTCGGGTCTGAGGGCGATGTCGCGGCAACGGTCGGTCAGCATGTGGCAGCCGTCGCCCACCTGCGACTTGAAGGTGCGGAATTCGTAGCCGTCGTAGCGGCACAGGCCGTTCCACGTGGCGAACCAGAGGAATCCCAGCGAGTCCTGCAGGAGCTGGGTGACATGCCCGTGCGGAAGCCCGTCCTCCTCGTCGTAGTGAGTGACGGCGGCGTGCGGTTGGCTCCATGCTGCGGAGCTTGTCCACGTAATCAGCAGGCATGTTATCAGGTGACGAAAAAACTTCATGATCGGTCTTCGGGTGTTGTTGAAAGGTTGTGTTCTTTGTGTTCCGGCTGCAAAAATAGCAAAAATAAATGAAGAACGGTCCATCCCGGGCCGATATTTTTCGTTTTGTGGCCAATGGACATCGGCCAAAACCATAAAAATGACATTGGCCAATGCCTTTTTCCTGCAATTTTTGCCCTCAATGAATAAAAAAGCGGCTTTTTTTGTGTCATTTGAGAAAAAAATATCTCAGTTTTTTCAGTAAACTCTTTGTAGTTTTCGCTGTTTTTTATATTTTTGCGCCGTCAAAACTGATAGTTCGGTTGAAACAAACGACCCAGTTACTTTTTAATACCAATTAAAATATTATATGAGAGTCATCATTGAACCTACCTACGAGCGGATGTCCCAATGGGCAGCCGACTATGTTGCCAAGCGCATCATCGATGCCAAACCTACGGCCGAGAAGCCTTTTGTGCTCGGTTGTCCGACCGGCTCTTCGCCGCTTGGCCTCTACAAGGCACTCATCAAGAAGTATGAAGCCGGTGAGCTGTCTTTCGAGAACGTGATTACCTTCAATATGGACGAATATGTCCATCTGCCGGAAGAGCATCCCGAGTCTTACCACAGCTTCATGTGGAAGAATTTCTTCAGCCAGATAGACATCAAGCCCGAAAATGTGCATATCCTGAATGGCAATGCGGCCAATCTCCAGCAGGAGTGTGAGGCCTACGAGAAGGCCATCGAGGCAGCTGGCGGCATTGACCTCTTCATGGGCGGCGTCGGCCCCGACGGACACCTGGCCTTCAACGAGCCGGGCTCCTCATTGGCCAGCAAGACCCGCATCAAGACCTTGACGACCGATACGATTATTGCCAACAGCCGTTTCTTCGACTACGACATGAACCTCGTGCCCAAGCAGGCCCTCACGGTCGGCATCGGTACGGTGATGGCGGCCAAGGAGGTCCTCCTCGTCTGCAACGGTCACCACAAGGCGCGTGCTCTCCAGCACATCGTCGATGGTGAGGTGAGCCACAAGTGGACGGCCTCGATGCTCCAGATGCACCCCCATTCGATTGTGGTCTGTGACGAGGCTGCCTGCGACGAGTTGACCGTCGGCACCTACAAGTATTATCTCGACAAGGAGCGCGGCAATCTCTAATGAATCTTTGACGAAAGAAAAATAATGAAACCCATCTGCACACAATCCGGCAGGTGGGTTTCTTCTGTGTTTTTGGCCAATGGACCTGCGTCAAGTGGGGAACATTGGCCAATGTCTATCTATCCGATCATCTCGTCAGCGAGAAGCTCAGCGTCAGGCCGAAGTCGGTGTTGACGGTGGGATAGGAGGTCGAGATGAGCGGTCGGTTGATCTGTTTCTGCCAATAGAACTTGAGGTTCAGCATCTTGGAGAACTGGTAGTCGGCCGCGAAGTTGATGTTGACGGCCGAGTTGCCCGACGTGGCCTCGCTATAGACATCCTCAATCTTGCGCAGGATGGCGACCTGCTGCTTGAACGTCAGGTCGAGCTTCAGGTTCAGGTCGTGGCTGACGTTCTTTTCGCGCGTGTTGGAGCTGGCCGGCCAACCCATCTTCGTGTTGAAGTTGGCAATCTTGTAGCCCGTGCCGATGGTCAAGTCCTTCGATATGTTCTCGACAATCTGGGCCGATGACATGTTGAGCGTCACTGCACGCGTCTGCTTGTACTCGGCCTTGGCCGTGATGCCGCTCAGCAGGGTGGCGTTGAGGCCCATCAGGGGCGAGAAGCCTTCGGTCAGCGTCACGGTCGAGATGTTGAATTCGCTGGATGGGACGGGAACGTCATTGGCCACATCGAGCGTAAAACCGAGTCCGTCGGCATTCTCGACATAGTTCGTGTAGCTTGCATAGCTGCCGATGGCGTAGGTGCAGGTGTAGGCGTGGCTCAGTGTGAGCGTCTTGAAGTGGTCGGCCAATTTCGGGAAGAGCAGCAACAGACCGTCGTACTGCACCTTCCAGTTGGGCAGTGCCTTCCACATTTCGGGGAAGGCCGACAGGTTGACGTCCCACGGCGAACCTTCGTTCATGTAGGCCGACAGGAACGCCGGTACCAGCACGTCGCTCGAATTGATGCGGCTCGCGCCCAACATTCCGGTGTAGGGCATTCCGGCCTGCGTCGGATAATCGGCCATAAAGCCTCCCGTCGGATAGTTCGTGCCCTCGTAGCGTGACAGGACGCGGGTGTAGATGGTGTTGCGTGCGGCAACCAGGTCTTCAAAGGCATGGCTGCTGTATTTCTTGCTGCTGCGTGCCCCGCCGAAGCTCGAACCGAGGGCGATGGTCGTCATCTGGAACGAGCCGGACTTGCTCACGGCCAGGTCGTCGAACATGAACTGGTGGCTCTGCTTCTCGCTGCGTTTCCACGTGCCCGTGAGGTTGATTTTCAGGCCGGGCAGCGGTTCGATGGTGGCGCCGTAGTTCAGGTCGCGCGTCTCGCTGTAGGCCGCAGGGGTCGTGAGTGAGTCGTTGACGATGAGCCAGTTGTTGTCGATGGCCTTCTGGGTGAACTCCTCGCCGCCCTCAAATCCGAAGGCGAAGGCCAGGCCCGGCGCGAGCCCGTTGCCCGAGTTGTTCTGGCCGAAGAAGTCGCCCGCGTTCAGCCGGTAGGAGGGCAGGTAGGTGTCGAGCGTATATTTATAGCCGATGTTCACGTTGCGCACCATCATCAAGAATCGGGCGACGGCCTGTGAGGTCTTGTACCAGCCGATGTCGTCCAGTGGCTTGTCGGCCGTGATGTTGAGGCTGAGGCGGAGGCTGTCATTGGCCTTGAAACTGATGGTGTTGGCATCCTTGCGCCGTATCTTGAGGCGGACGACCTTGCCCGTCTCTGCGTCCTTGGTCGAGATGATGAGCCGCTTCGTGTTCAGCTTGTGGTTGAGGGTGAATGTCGAGTCGGGGCGCAGGTCGAGCTCTTGGGAGAACGACTTGCTGTTGCTCTTCTTGCGGGCCGGTTCCAGACGGGCGGGGTTGGACTTCGAGTTCTTGGCAGTCTTGACGTTCTTGTTGTTTTTGGTCGATTTGAAGCGGTCATTGGCCTTCTTCAGGAACTTCGACTTGTTGTAGAGCGTCTCGATGTTGAACTTCAGTTCGCCCTGCCAGCTGCCCTGGTTCTCGAGCGTGCCGCCCGTTTCGGTCGCGTCGTCGATGGTCGTGCCGCGCTGCCAGGTGTAGGTGCCCTTGTAGCGGGCCGTGGCCGTAATCCAGTCGGTGTATGAGAGTTTGTTGATGGGGATGTTCCACGTTGCGTCAAACGACTGGTTGTAATCGACCGGCGTGCCCAGTTTCCAC
>JAEEGL012309716.1_pt1 | contig 11649 bp, 11 predicted proteins | sample 9134231 | NCBI WGS metagenome assembly JAEEGL01 (sample SAMN16246548, study PRJNA631951) | gut metagenome | biome: gut microbiome; feature: rumen; material: fiber-attached | host: Bos | place: Iran: Karaj | collected 2018-10 | reverse complement strand
TCGTGCTGAGCAACGACGACGCCCAACGATACCATATCGCCACAAAGGTCATCTACAACCCGCTGACGCTGAAGCCCGACAGTCCCTCAACTGGTACGTCGAACAAGTTCCTCGCCGTAGGACGCTTCTCCAGACAGCATAAAGGGTTCGACCTGCTCATTGAGGCCTTCCACCTCTTTGCAGGAACCAACGACGACTGGACGCTCGACATCGTGGGTGAAGGTCCTGAGGAACCGCTCTACCGCCAGCTCATCGAAGACTACGGACTGCAGAAGCGCATCACCATCCATCCCTTCACCAACCATATCCAAAGGTACTACCACGAAGCGCAGGTCTATGTGCTGAGCTCACGCTGGGAAGGTTTTGGCCTGGTATTGGTCGAGGCGATGGCCCACGGACTGCCCGTTGTCTCGTCGAACCTCCCGACAAGCTATGAGATCATGGGCGACTTCGGTCTCTACTTCATCAATGGCGATGTCAAGGGCTTGGCACATCAGATGCAGGCAGCCACCCAACTGGACTGGGCTGTAGTGTCGCAAAAGGCCATCGAGACAGCCCACCGCTTCGATTTGAAATCAATCTGCCAGCAATGGCATCAACTCATAGAACCATCTGTATGAAAGACAAGGAGCAACTACGGGCAGGGCTCAACGCCTCGCCAAGACTGAAGAGATGGCTGGACTACCTCATCATGAACCAGCGCGATGCACGTCCTCGGTGGTATATCCGACTGTTGGCGCCCCTCTATCAGCATCGTGGCAGCCACTCGAAGATATACGGTAGCGTACGCTTAGACACGCCACCCTACCGCCGCTTCTGGCTGGGCAGGCGCAGCGTCATCGAGTCGTATTGCTGCATCAACAATGCGGTGGGTGATGTCATCATTGGCGACCACACCCGTATCGGCATCCATTGTACCGTCATAGGTCCTGTATGCATCGGCAACCACGTGAATCTCGCACAAGGCATCACGGTCACGGCTCTGAATCATAACTTCGACGATCCTGAGAAGCGTATCGACGAACAGGGCATCAGCACCAAGCCCGTTGTCATTGGCGATGATGTGTGGATTGGTGCCAATGCTGTCGTCCTGCCTGGTGTGACCATTGGCAGCCATTGCGTCGTTGCAGCGGGGGCTGTTGTCACCAAGGATATGGAAGACAACACTCTAGTCGCTGGTGTTCCAGCCAAAATGATCAAAAAGCTATGAAGATAGGTATCGAGGCACAGCGTATTTTCCGCAAGAACAAGCACGGCATGGATTATGTCGTGCTGCAGGAGATCAAGGAGCTGCAGCAAACGGCGACGGGCGACGAGTATTTCGTCATCGTCAAGCCCGGTGAGGACCGCTGTCTGGAGGAGTCTGCCAACGTTCACGTGATAGAACTGAAGTGTCCCTCCTACCCGCTTTGGGAACAGTGGGCGCTGCCTCGTGCTGCCAAGCGCTATGGTGTGGAGCTGCTCCACTGCACCAGCAATACCGCTCCGCTATGGTGTGACATCCCCTTGGTGCTCACCCTTCACGACATCATCTTCCTGGAGCCACGCGACAAGAACAACAAGTCGCTCTACCAGAATATGGGCTGGCTCTATCGTCGCCTGGTCGTGCCCCGCATCCTGAATCGTTGCCAACGCATCATTACCGTCTCCAACTTCGAGAAAGACAACATCATCCGCAAGCTGGGCATCCCCGAGGAGCGCATGGCCATGATCTACAATGGCTATAACGATTGGTTCCGCCCGCTAAGCTCCCCTCCTACGGAGGGGCTGGGGGTGGGTTATTTCTTCTTCCTCGGCAACACCGACCCCAAGAAGAATACCGAGCGGACGCTGGTGGCCTATTCCCGCTATCTGGAGCAGTCGGATGTGAAGCGTCGCCTGCTGATGGCCGACCTCGATAGGGCATACCTCAACGATATCATCGTGCGCAATCATATTGAGAATATCCGCGACCATATCGACATGCCAGGATATATTCTCAACAGCGAACTGCCCAAGATCTACAACAACGCCTTTGCCTTCCTCTACACCTCCCTGCGCGAGAGTTTCGGCATCCCCTTGTTGGAGGCGATGGCATGCGGCACACCCGTGATTACCAGCAACACCTCGTCGATGCCTGAGATTGGTGGTCCCGACGCCATTCTCATCAATCCTGAGAAGAGCGAGGAAATCACAGAGATGATGCTTCGTCTGGAACGCGACGAGGCTTTCTATCAGCAACAAAAAGCAGTGGGATTAGAACGTGCGAAACTGTTCTCTTGGCGCAAGACGGCAGAACAGCTTCACCAATTATACCATCGTATCAAATAGGTCGAGCGAGAGGTCCTTGGGGGCTTTCTCCTCTTCTTTGGCAGGCTGCTGTTCTTCACGGAACTGCAACAGCAGCTGGCGTGCATCCGACGAGCCTGTCATATTCAGGCGGTAATAGCCCCGTTGTCCCGTACTCTCTATCAGCGACTGGTTGGATTTGGAGTTTTTCAGCAGATACTGCTGTACATAGCTGCGTATCTCCTCATAGTCAGGAGTGACGAAGAACGTACGGTTCATATTATAGACGTGCTTGCATATCACCTGCACGCTAATGCCCCGTTCGCCTGCCTCAGTCAGGATTTTCAGTATCTGTTGGTCGTAGTTCACTATGCTATCATCGACGTAAAAAAAGGCCGGCACGCCCTAAAGCTTACCAGCCCTCTTTTATGGTTCTTAACTTGTAGATTAAGCCAATGTAATCTTCTCGTCAGCAGCAGCCAGCTTGCCCTCCTTGAAGAGCCAGCCCAGACCCAGCAGAGTCTCCTCTTCGCTGATCTTAGCAGCCTTAGCGATTTCCTTAACAGTAAGAGCCTTGCTAGCAGCAGCCAGAGCCTGATAAACATCACCAGCCTTGAAACCAGCATTCTCAGCGTTAATAACAACAGCTGCCTTCTTAGGAGCAGCAGCCTTCTTTACGGTTGCCTTCTTCTCCTCAGCCTTGGGAGCAGCGGCCTTCTTCGTAGTTTTCTTTTCTGCCATAGTTCTTAAATTAATATGCGTTGATAGATTTATCTATTTCTGCGGTGCAAAATTAACGACTTTTTCGAAATTTGTTATCGCAAACAGTTCGTTTTAAGGAACAAATAACGCATTTCTTGATGTAAGTCAATCGCTTAATAACCAAAATGTTAAATTCCAGTTTTATTCACCCTCAGCAGTCAGTTCCACCTTTAGTTGAAGTTCTTCCAACTGTTTGGGGTCGAGCTCACCAGGAGCATCGAGCATCACATCGCGTCCGCTGTTGTTCTTGGGGAAGGCAATGCAGTCGCGAATCGAGTCGAGACCAGCCATGATGCTGACAAAGCGATCAAGACCAAAAGCGAGACCAGCATGAGGGGGAGCACCATACTTGAAGGCATTGATGAGGAAGCCGAACTGTGCCATAGCCCGCTCGGGTGTGAAGCCCAGAATCTGGAACATCTTCTCCTGCAGTTTACCATCGTGGATACGCAGGGAGCCACCACCTACCTCGATGCCGTTACACACGAAGTCATAGGCAACAGCACGCACCTTCTCGGGAGCTGTGTCGAGTAAGGGGATATCGTCAGGATTGGGCAAGGTGAAGGGGTGGTGTGTAGCCATCAGACGCTGTTCCTCGTCGCTCCACTCAAAGAGGGGGAAGTCGACAATCCACAAGCACTTGAAGACATCCTTGTCACGAAGTCCAAGACGGTCGCCCATCTCCAGTCGAAGGGTACAGAGCTGAGTACGCGTCTTGTTGGCCTTGTCACCACTCAGGATGAGTACCAGATCGCCATCCTTGGCACCTGTCTTCTCCTTGAGTTTCAGCCATACTTCAGGCTCATAGAACTTGTCGACGCTGCTCTTGACAGTACCATCGGCATTGAACTTCACGTAAACCAGTCCCTTGGCACCCACCTGAGGACGCTTCACAAAGTCTGTCAACTGGTCAAGCTGCTTACGAGTATACTCGGCACAGCCAGGCACCACGATACCACCAATATATTCTGCCTCATTGAATACGGGGAAAGTTCCTGTTCCCTTCAGTACGTCCATCAGTTCGACAAACTCCATGCCAAAGCGCAAGTCGGGCTTGTCGCTGCCGAAGCGGCGCATAGCCTCGTGCCAAGTCATACGTTCCAGCTTGGGCAACTCGACACCACGGACCTCACGGAACAGGTGACGAGCCAGGTCTTCGAAAATTTCCAATACGTCTTCCTGGTCAGCAAACGACATCTCGCAGTCTATTTGTGTGAACTCCGGCTGGCGATCAGCACGCAGGTCTTCATCACGGAAGCACTTGGCAATCTGGAAATAGCGGTCGAAACCTGAAACCATCAGCAGCTGCTTCAAAGTCTGAGGACTCTGGGGCAAAGCATAGAACTGTCCGGGATTCATGCGTGAGGGGACAACAAAGTCGCGTGCTCCTTCTGGGGTGGAACCGATGAGGATAGGAGTTTCAACCTCTATGAAATTCTTTGAATCGAGGAAGTTACGAATGAGGATGGTCATGCGATGGCGCAGTTCCAGATTCTTGCGTACGCAGGAACGGCGCAAATCGAGGTAACGATACTTCATACGGATATCGTCACCACCATCCGTATTGTCTTCGATGGTGAAGGGAGGTGTCTGGCTCTCGCTCAACACATTCAACTCGTCAGCCAGAATCTCGATGTCACCTGTAGGCATCTTCGAGTTCTTAGACTCGCGCTCGCTGACAATACCTTTTACCTGTATACACCACTCACGACCCAGACGATTAGCCTGTTCGCACAGGGTAGCATTCTTTGACTCGTCGAACACCAGCTGCGTCAATCCGTAGCGGTCGCGGAGGTCGACAAAGGTCATACCACCCATCTTTCTCGTTTTCTGTACCCAGCCTGCCAATGTTACATGCTGGCCAGCATTGGCAAGTCTCAGCTCGCCACAAGTATTTGTTCTATACATTATTATAATTGATTTTTCTTACAGCCTGCAAAAGTAATAAAAAGAAATGGACTGACCAAATAAGTCTGCCCACTTTTAGCGTTTATTATCCTTCCTGTCCGTGAAGCGATTTACGGAAGGCTGAAACGGACTACCAAGGGCAGATGGTCACTGAAGCCGCGCTGGTAGCGTAGACCGTTATAGGTGCGAAGAGGTTTCACGCCTCCATAGCGGCCATCGTCCTCCAGCAGGAAGGGAGCATCGTTGACAAAAGACTGCTGGACACACTCCTTCAACGCTGCACTGACCAGCACATGGTCAATGCTCTCCCAACGGCCCTCATAGCGATAGGTGCCTTGAGCCCCATGCAGGCCTTGAGCCCGGGCTGTCACATTGCAGAGGCCGTTGTCTGCGAGATACTGCAAAGCGGGAGAGTCGGCATAGTCGTTAAAGTCTCCTGCCACAATGACTTTGGCATCAGCAGGCAACTGGCGGATGAAACCGACCAGACAGTCTGCCACCAAACGGCGATTAGGCCTTGTGGCGCGCTCTCCCCCGAAACGACTGGGAGCATGGACAACAAAAACATGTAGTGTGTCGTGGTTCTGGGTTCTCCCCTCGACATAGAGAATATCCCGAGTAGGCCGCATACCCTCTATCGGTTGGACAGACAGATAGTCATAACAGATAGGACGGAACGAGAAGGGTTGGTAGAGCAATGCCACATCAATGCCACGAACGTCAGGAGACTGGGTCATGAGGTACTCGTAGCCAGCGTTGCGCAAGAGAGAACGATGGGTCAAGTCAAACAGGCACGAGTCATTCTCCACTTCGACAAGTGCGACAAGGTCCGGCAAGCCATCCTCCCGACAAGAAAGAATCTCCTGCCCGAGATTGTTCAGCTTTCGCCAATATCGGGCAGGAGACCAATGACGTTTTCCGTCGGGAAGCCACTCTGTATCTTGCTTTCCTTCGTCATGATGGCAGTCGAACAGATTTTCACAATTCAACTCGACCAAGGTCAGCAGCGATGCAAGGAGCAGGGTCAGCATACTTTTTCAAGTCGCTTCATCATAGCAAACATGAATACTGCAGCTATCAGGCAGACACCCATGAAGACACTCCAGCAGAGCCACAAAGGAACAGCCCCCCAGAGCAGGCCGCCTACAACGACAAGCTGGTTGCCAATGGCAGTAGCCACAAACCAGCCACCCATCATCATTCCCTTGTACTTGGGAGGTGCCACCTTTGACACAAAGGAGATGCCCATGGGGCTGAGCAGAAGTTCTCCGAAGGTCAGCACCAGATAGACGGTGATGAGCAGGTTGGGGGTTACGTCTGCCACGTGAACTGCCACAGGATTGCCGTCAGCACCTAACTCAGTCTGCGGCATGGGCAGTCCCATAGAGCTAAATGCCATCAGCGCATAGGCTACTGCCGCAACTATCATGCCATAGGCAATCTTACGCGGAGCAGAGGGCTCCTTGCCCTTGGCGGCCAGCGATCCGAAAATCGCCATAGACACAGGTGTCAGCGCTACCACATAGAAGGGGTTGAACTGCTGGAAGATAGGAGCAGAGACTGTGACACTACCATCGACACTATTGTATTGGAAGCAAAGGAAGCAAACAGCCAGTGCTATGACAACAGCAGAAATGGCTTTTGCCTTGCTTGTCTTCGACTGGAACAGTGAGAATAGGGCATAAACGATAAAGATGACTGCTACCAGATTCCACACATCGAAGCACATGGCCTGCATGCCTTCTGCAGACTGGGCGGTGAACTCGTCAGCAAAGTAAGTCAGCGAGAGTCCGTTCTGGTGGAAAGCCATCCAGAAGAAGATTACCACAGCAAAGACCAGACAAAGAGCTACGATGCGCTGCTTGGTCTCTTCCTTTGTCAGTTCGGGCTCGCCGCTGGTAGCATCAGACTTGGCACCAACCTTCTTGGTTCCGCCCTCAGTATGGCGAAAGGTTGAGCGGAAGATGTAATAGATGGCAATAGAGAGAATGAGCGACGCACAAGCCACAGCAAACGAGAAGTGGTAGGCATCGTTGCTGCTATAACCCAGAGAAACTTCTGCGTACTCCTTAATCTTAATGGCTGCCGTCGGAGCAAACAGGGCACCGATATTGATAGCCATGTAGAAGATAGAGAATCCGGAGTCGCGCTTGTCGGCATATTTGGGATCGTTGTAAAGATCACCCACCATCACCTGGAGATTGCCTTTGAACAGTCCTGTACCAAAGCCGATGAGCAGCAAAGCTGCCAACATCACGACAAGGGCGAAACTATCTCCTCCCAAGGGTACACTGAGCAGCAGATAACCTGCAAACATAATGATAATACCCGTCGTCACCATTTTGCCAAAGCCAAACTTGTCGGCCAGCATACCGCCAAAGAGCGGAAAGAAGTAGACGAACATGAGGAACGCACTATAGATGGTGCCTGCCAGAGCGGGCGACAATCCGTAGTTTGCTCTCAAGAAAAGGGCGAAGACGGCCAGCATGGTGTAGTAGCCAAAACGTTCACCCGTGTTGGCCAGAGCCAACGCAAATAGTCCTTTCGGTTGTCCTTCGAACATGATACTCTTTTAATTATTGATGATTAATGATTGCCTGGATTATTTTATCTTGTCGTTTTTGGTCTTGATGATGTCGAACAAATAGGAGGCTTTGATGATAATCGTGCTATTGTTAGACTTGCCAAAATAGTCTTGCTTGCTGTTGCCAAAAATATTGCCAAGACCAAAATAATAGCGCGCCTCCACCAGGAAGTGTCCCAGTTTTGGCAGAGAGAGTTCAACACCAGCGCCTCCCGTAATACCATAGTCAAACTTCTTCTCGACAGGCATGGTCTCCTGGGCCACAATGCTCGAAGAGCGAGGGTTGACTGTGCCATAGCCCGGCTGGATATTGGTGTTTGTAGACTCGCTCAAGACAAAGCCCAGCTGGGGTCCTACTTGGATGAAAGCCTGAACACCCCGGCGTTCCCTACCCCAGCCCAATCTGGCCAAAAGGGGAACCTGGACGTAATTGATACGACGCTCGTAAAACAGCGGATTATCGGGGTCGTCCTGATAATAGACGGGGCTGTTGTTGATATCAAAGATATTTTCCTTCCAACCCATCTGTCCATAGTTCACCTCGGCAGTAATGGCACAGATGCTGCTGAAATACTTCTCGCACGTATAGCGGATAGTAAGACCACCCGTCATACCACCCATATTCGATTGAGGCACCTCTGGCTGGAAACTGATTCTGTTCATCATATAGCCGCCATTGACACCTATTGCCAAATCAGTACGATACTCACCAACCTGAGCATTGGCCATCAAAGGGAAAAGGGTAAGAAGCGCGTATATAGAAAGACTCCTTAGCCGATGGTTCCGATGATTATGGAAAAGTATTCTCATCATTCTTCTAACCTGCTATTTTCAAAAGTTAACGGTTTCAATCCTCTGGTCACGCTGGTAATGTACGAAAAGCAATGAGCGATTCTGCATACCTCCATTACCAATACGCTCAAAATGCAGAGGCGACTGGATGGGCGTATAGCCAACCATACCAGAGCCCCCCATGAAGTTCTTGCCATAGAGGTGCAGTCCCTTGATGAAGAAGTAGGCATGGTCGAAACCAGTGACTGCAAAACGTTGGGGATAGGATTGCATGTCCTGATGGAAATTCCAGCGGTACTTCTGCTTGATTCGCTCTGAACGTGTCGAGAGAGGATTCATATAATAGGTAGAAGGCACATAAGTATCGAACTTATAGAAATTCTCCAGATGTGAACGGGTGTACTGCAACCACTCCGGATAGCCAAACAGGGATATCTGGAGTTGGGGGCTGTTTAGCATCATGCCGTTGAGTTTTGCAAAGGCCACGCTCAGTTCGGCAGAACGGCTGGTATTCAGGATGACCACGTTTCGCTGGGTTGTTGAGAAGCATTTCTGGAACAAGCTCTCGTTCGACTTCAGATTGGTAATGGAGTAAACGATACCCTCCTGTTCTAACTTGCGGCGAAGAGCAGCAGTAAATGCTCCTTTGGTGCTGGTGGTGTCATTACAGTCAATGATGACTGGATGACAGTTCTTAAAACGCTGGTTAAAGCGATAGATGACCGCCTCGTTCAACGTATTGCCGTTCTGATATACCTGAAACAGGTTTGCATTGTCGTAGACCTCAGTAGAATTTATGGAGAACGGAATGAGTACACGAATGTTGCGGGCTCTGGCAAAGTCGCCCAAGGCTTTTACCTGCTTGCTGTAAAGCGGACCGATAATGAGATCGCGTGTCGCTGCCTGAGGGTCCTTCAGAATCTGGTCAATATCAGTATCTTCTGCCACATTCCAGGCACGGATATCGGTAGAGACACCATTTGCCTTCAGGCTGTCGCATGCCATCAGCACACCACGATAGTATTCGACCATGCGCTTGCCGTCACCATTCAGTTTGTGCAAGGGCAGCATAATGCCGACGCGGATTTCACGCTGGCGCATATCGACGGAAGCCTGGGCATTAGTGGTCTTCGACGCAGAAGGTGCATAGTTCTCCTGGATAGCAGCCACCTTCTCACCTTTGCGGAAAGGTATCTTGATGACAGCACCTACCTTCAGCTCATAGCCTGGAGTGTTCATTTCGGGATTGGCATCTAACAACTCCTGGACTGTCAGGCCATTATCCCGGGCAATACCAAAGATGGTCTCCTTGCGCTTTACCTCATGCAGGTCCTTAAAAACTTGTGATTGTGACAAAGCTGTCTCCGTCATCAGAGAGCAGACGGAAAACAGCAATAAATATCTCCATATTTGTTTCATAAATCGACATTTTTCAGTTTTGCGCTACAAAATTACAAAAAAAGTAGCGGAAGTTCTACTTTTTTCAGTAATTTTGCAAAAATAATCATATTTCAAGATGAAAATTAGCAGAATTATCTCATTATTAATAGTCTGTTGGATGCCTATTGCCATTTGGGCAACCATAACACCTACTGCAATCTATACAGACAAAGACGGCAACGAAATCAGAGAAACGGAAAAAGTAGAAGGTGACGCTCCGCTGCATGTCCGTTTCGTTGCCAATGCCGAATCGCTGGAAGCAGGCTCCTCACTGGAATGGCATTTCATCCATGTCGGTCCTGACGGTACCAGCGAGATCACCCGCTATGAAGAAAACACAGAGTTTGACTTCAGAGAGTCTGGAGAGACCACAGTTACACTACTGGTGAAAATCGCAGACGAAGTGGTTGAAGAGGGCAGTCTCACTGTCGTCATCAGCGACAGTCATCTGGAAATGCCAAATGCGTTCTCACCAAATGGTGATAATCACAATAACATCTATGGTGCCAAGGGAGTCTGCAATCCTGAATCAACAGGTCGCTATCGAAGCATTGTAGAGTTCCATGCGTACATTTTCAACCGATGGGGACAGAAACTCTACGAGTGGACAGACATCAGCTCGGGATGGGACGGAACCTATAACGGGTCGCCTGTGAAGGACGGTGTCTACTATGTCCTGGTAAACGCACGAGGGGCAGACGGCAAGGTATACAATATCAGAAGGGACGTGAACCTGATACGAAATTTCAATTCCGTAACCAACAGCACAGGAGGTGAAGAATGAGTAGTGACAACAAAATTAATGTCTTTGGCGCGCGCGTACATAATTTAAAAAATATAGATGTCGAAATACCCCGCCACTCACTGACCGTCATCACCGGACTGAGCGGAAGCGGAAAATCCAGTTTGGCATTCGACACCATCTTTGCTGAAGGACAGCGCCGGTATATTGAGACCTTCTCGGCATATGCCCGCAACTTCCTCGGAGGCATGGAGCGACCTGACGTCGACAAGATTACAGGACTCTCACCAGTCATCAGCATCGAGCAGAAGACCACCAACAAGAATCCGCGTTCTACTGTTGGCACCACTACCGAAATCTACGACTACATGCGTCTGCTCTTCGCACGGGCAGGCAAGGCTTACAGCTACATGACAGGTGAGCCCATGGTGAAATATACGGAGGAGAAAGTCATCGACATGATTGTCAACAACTATGCCGGCCGGAAGATTCTCATCCTGGCACCTTTGGTGCGAAGCCGCAAGGGACACTATCGCGAGTTGTTTGAAAGCATGCGACGCAAGGGATACCTGCATGTACGCGTAGACGGAGAAGTACAGGAAATTACCCGAGGCATGAAGGTTGACCGATACAAGAATCATGATATCGAAGTAGTCATTGACAGGATGGCAGTAAAGGACACAGCAGACGAACGGCTGAAGAAGACCATCCAGATAGCCATGAGACAGGGCGAGGGGTTGCTGATGATTATGGACTTTGAAACCGGCCAGGTCAAGCACTTCTCGAAACGACTGATGTGTCCTACTACGGGTATTTCCTATTCCGACCCAGCCCCAAACACGTTCTCATTCAACTCGCCACAGGGTGCATGTCCGCGCTGCAAAGGACTGGGATATATCAACGAAATAGACATGAGCAAGGTCATCCCCAACCGAAAGCACAGCATTCATGAGGGGGGCATTGTGCCACTTGGCAAATACAAAAGCCAGATGATATTCTGGCAGATTGACGCCATCCTGCACAAATACGACTGTGACCTGAAGACACCCATTGCCGACATTCCTGAAGAGGGACTGAACGAGATCCTCTACGGTTCGTTAGACAGGGTGCGAATTGACAAAGAACTGGTACATACCTCCAGCGACTACTTTGT
>JAEEGL011076008.1_pt1 | contig 11649 bp, 14 predicted proteins | sample 9134231 | NCBI WGS metagenome assembly JAEEGL01 (sample SAMN16246548, study PRJNA631951) | gut metagenome | biome: gut microbiome; feature: rumen; material: fiber-attached | host: Bos | place: Iran: Karaj | collected 2018-10 | reverse complement strand
TCAAGGTCTGTGCCGGGTTCGCAGAAGAACTCTAATTCCATCTGCTCGAACTCTCTTGTACGGAAGATGAAGTTGCCGGGAGTAATCTCGTTTCTGAAGGATTTACCGATCTGGCATATACCGAAAGGAAGCTTCTTTCTTGCAGAACGCTGAACGTTTGCGAAGTTAACGAAGATACCCTGGGCTGTCTCAGGTCTTAAATAAACTTCAGATGTAGCATCCTCGGTAACACCGATGAATGTCTTGAACATGAGATTGAACTTACGGATATCTGTGAAGTTGTGTCCGCCGCACACAGGGCAGGGAATGTTGTTCTCCCTGATGTAAGCAACCATCTCCTCGGGACTCATACCCTCGACAGGTACGTTCTCTATCCCGTTCTCCTTATTCCAGTCCTCAACGAGATTATCTGCTCTCTGACGCGCCTTGCACTGCTTGCAGTCGATAAGAGGATCGGAGAATCCGCCGACGTGGCCTGAAGCGACCCATGTCCTGGGATTCATGATTATTGCCGCATCAAGTCCTACGTTATAAGGACTTTCCTGGACGAACTTCTTCCACCATGCGGCTTTAACGTTATTCTTAAGCTGAACACCCAACGGGCCATAGTCCCATGAATTAGCAAGACCCCCGTAGATGTCAGAACCCGGATATACAAAGCCTCTTACTTTTGCAAGAGAGACTATCTTATCCATTGTTTTCTCTACTGCCATATTAAATCTTATTCTCCCTTGAGATTATTCTTCATCTTCTGAAGTATCTTCTTCAGCGTCGCCTTCGTAAACGATCTCCTCTTCCTCGGAAGAGCTGTCGCTTGCAAGTGCATCTACGAGATCATCAAGACCTTTGGAGTTGAGACCGCCTGCAACTGACATTCTCTCTGCTCTTTCTTCTTCGAGCATTCTTCTCTTGTTCTCGGCCTCTTCTCTTCTTCTGATCTTCTCTTCCCTGGTGATCGGAATAACTGCCTCGTCCTCAACATCACCCTTGACTGCGACTACCTTACCGGCTGCGACTTCTCGGCAGGCAAGCGATACAACGTTTGCTGCATTCTCGTCGTCGATCATGGGCTGTGCGCCCTCTGTCAGTTCTCTTGCGCGCTTACTTACCAAAACAGTAAGATCGTAAGGACTTGCTGACTTTTCTTTGAGTTTCTCGATTGAAGGATCTGTTAACATCTTTTTACCTCTCTTCTCCTTTTATTCAAGTTCTTTAACTGCATTTATATTCTTCGAAGCTTTAAGCTTTTCAGCGGTGATTATTGCCAGAATGTCTCCGGCTGCTCTTTCGACATCGTCATTGGTTATGATGTATTCGAATTCTCCTGCCCGTTTGATCTCGTTCCTCGCCTGTTCCATGCGGAGCCTGATCTTTTCATCCGTCTCTGTGCCTCTTCCGCGGAGTCTGTTCTCAAGTTCCTCCATCGAAGGCGGCAGGATAAATATCGTTACCGTATCGATATCAAACTTCCGGTTCAGAGCAAGGCTGCCTTCGATCGTGATATCGAAAAGAACATCCTGTCCTTTGGCGAGCATCTTTTCGAGCGGTTCGGAAGGAGTACCATAGTAGTTATCGACATACCTGTCATACTCAACGATACGTCCGTCTTTTATCATCTGTTCGAACTCTTCCGTAGTCCTGAAATAATATTCCACACCATCCTGCTCTGTGCCTCTCGGTGCTCTGGTGGTTACCGAGATCGAATGACCCACACTTCCGGGATTGGCCTTCTCCATAAGTTCTTCGACTCTGGCAAGCACTGTGCCTTTGCCGACACCCGAAGGACCTGAGACTGCAACTATCAATCCGCGAAAAATATTCATCCGAGTAACTCCTTTAATTCAGAAGTGGTAAGCGCAGAAGCAAGCACCATTCCGCTGTCCGTCACGATCACCGACTTGCACTTCTTGCCCGCACAGCAATCGACAAGCGTTCCGCGGTCCTTTGAATCCTGCATCATGCGTCTGACAGGAGATGACTCCGCCGATGCCACGCAGATAATGCGAGAAGCCTGAGCAATATTTCCAAAACCGATGTCAATAAAATCAGATGCCATCTGTCCGCCTTCCGTTATACAAGATTCTGTATCTGTTCTCTGATCTCTTCGACGAGATTCTTCATCGCGAGGACCCTCGAAGTGATCTCTATGTCATTTGCCTTGCTGCCTGTCGTGTTGACTTCGCGGTTGATCTCCTGAACGAGGAAATCCATCTTCTTTCCGACAGTCTCTTCTTCTGCAAGGATCTTTCTTGCCTGTGAGAAATGGCTCTTAAGCCTTGCCATCTCCTCATCGATCGCACACTTGTCCGCGAAGATCGCAACCTCTGCAGCAAGTCTGTTATCGTCGTAGAATTCTCTTTGATCGCTCGTAAGGATGTCATTGATCCTGGCGCTTAATTTCTGCTTATATGCCTCGACAACCTCAGGTGATCTGGCGACGACTTCCTCTCTGATCGTTTCCAACGAAGTGATCTTGGTAAGGATCGTTGATACGAGGTTATCGCCCTCTCTCTTTCTCATCTGGAGCATTCCGTCTATAGCAAGGTTTAACGTCTCGAGGAGTTCTTTTGAAGCTGCTTCCTCGTCTATCTCATTCTGGGTAACGCTTAATACATCCTGGAACTGTGTAAGCCTTGCAACACCAAGGTCATCGGTTCTTCCGGTAATGGCACTTAAAGCCTTCGCAGCTTCAGAATATTCCTTTGCAAGACCGGAATTGACGGTAACAGTCTGACCGGCTTCACCCTGGTCCTCATAATTGATGAAGACATCGATCTTGCCTCTTAAGAGTCTGTCGGTTATTACACGACGGATATCGCTGTCCGCATAGTTAAATATCCTGGGCATCCTTATGGAAATGTCGCAGAATCTCGAGTTAACGGATTTGATCTCGATATTATATTTTCTGGTGTCGTAAACTTTCTCGCCGCGGCCGAAGCCTGTCATCGAGTATGCCATGTGATTACCTCTGATGAAGATATAGACAAAAAGAGCCGCCGCAAATGGGATTATCCCACTGCTTCGGCTCAAAAAGTATTATATATTATAATATAAAAACTGTCTATCAAATTAATTTTATCTATCCCGCAAACGCCTTTATTTATTGCGTTTGCGGACTTGAAAAAATTTTTGAATCCGCTTTTTACCTTCCAAGATAAAGCCCTGTCATGGCTATTATTGACATGACTGATCCAGCAGCGAAAATAATGATTCCTGACCCCTTTATGATCACTGCATGAGATGATATCTGTTCAAGGCTCTTTTTCTCGAGTTTTTTAGAGAAGAGCTCGCAAATACCGGCGAACAGCATTACGACCAGGGGTGTCATCGGGCGGAAGTACCGGCCCTGAACACCCATTATCAGCGTATATTCCAATGGCGTATCCTTAAGGAGCATGGAAGGTGCGCATATAAGAAGCAGAACACAGGCAATGACAAAAGATACAGCCTGCGTTTTCGTGACTTTGGAAACCTTTTTCGAAGACAACACAGTAAGATACATTCCGGCGATCATGATAACGATAACGATCCCCGGAATAACGGCTTCGTTCCAGCCTTCCGATCTTCCGACACTGTCCGTGATTATCTCGCCCGAGTATGCAAAGAGCGTCGACACGCACATCACAAGGTACCGGAGAGGGTGCTGATAAGCAAAGCTCGTCTCATAGAATCCTTCCCCTCCCTTGAGCTGGAAGAGCTCTTCTCCCTTAGGCTTTAGGATGAAATTGCTTAAAACAAGTCCCGCAAACGCAATGACCGTAAGAATCAGCGGCAGCAGATTCTTCTTATCCATCAAAGGTTTTCTTAAGAGCATAAACACCATCGGGATCAGGATCACATAAGCTCCGCCCTTGACACTTCCGATGAGGAAGAACCAGATGAGAGCTTCTGCTATGTTACGCTTCTTCCAGAATCCCTCATCTTCCTTAAAGCAGAAGAGCATAGAGATTCCGCATATAACATAAGTTAAGACCGCACCGTCGTAACTGAAGGCAGTAAGGTATGCAAGAGACATCGGAAAGAGCGATACAAACGTCAGAAGATATTGGACATTCTCGGACTTCACTCTCTTTATGGCACGCCATGTCAGGTACACGAACAATGTCCCCTGTAAGTATCTTGCCAGATGGATCATGTACATCGGCGAGAGATTTATAAGCCTTCCCAAAGCCATGCCGAAAGAAAGCGGGAGGTAGTTAAAGATGCCGTAGAAAACCATATATGCGTAGTCTCCGCCGTCCGACTGTACCATATTGGTCTTATCGGCTGAAACAAAGATCCTGTTATTGAGGATTGCCGGAAGATACATCTCATTCGTAGGGTCTGGTCTGTAACCGCCTTCAAATACGAAGTTCTTCCACGAACCTCTGAAGAAATCAACGTCACATTGTCTTGCGATCCATCCGCCGCCTTTTCCGAGCAAATAATTAGAGAACCTGTACGCAGCCTGGAAATGCGCATCAGCATCGTGCGAACACCATGCAGGAAACAGCACGGGATAAGCACCGAGTCCCAGAGTAACGGCACCAATGAGATAGAACTTGGAAGGTGTCAGATTATCAGTCAGATAAGCAAAGCTCGTAAAGAATACAAACAGCGCCGTGAACAGGACCAAAAAGGCAAATACCATGCTGCCGGGACTTCCCTTTTTGTAAAGAGCAAGGTCGACTGTCCCGCCTTCTTCCTGCTGCTCTATCGCCTCATAGATCTCCGGAGCCTCGAGCATTACCTTAAGCACGTCATCACCGGTATTAGTCATGGTGAGGATGTAAGCATCCTCATCAAGCTTATCGACTTTCGCTTCGTATTCCATCGAAGGCGAATCCGGATACAGCGACACACTTAATGAATCAAATTCGGTAAACGATCTGAACGTGACATCGATGCTTTCGCCGGGTGCGATATCGAGCGAACCGACAGGGCTCTGCGGCGCATATATGGCAGTCTTGTCAGGGAATACGGGCTTGAAAACAAACATAAGAAGGACCGCCATAACGGTCAGGATCAGCGAAGCGGTTACCGCTCTCGAAGGTTTGCTCAAATAACTCTTAAGTCCTGACAGTTTCATAAGATCCTCACCGGTTTGAAATCCACATAATCAGAGGAAGTACAGATGAATCTTGTCCCTCCGAAATCACCTTCAAATACCTTTTTGTGAGCCTTGCCGTGAAGGTGTCCGTAGACACAGATATCGATCCCGCCTGAAGAGATCATCTCGGCAAATTCAGTAAATTCCTGTTTTGCGGTTATGGGAGGATAGTGGAGCATCAGGAGATGATTCTTTTCATGACCGGGATCTGCTTCGTTAAGCTTATCCAGGCACATTCCGATCCTTAATTTCTCGCGTTCGTAGATCTTCCTGTCATCAGAACCTTCGATGCTGCTCCCGGACTCTATCATCCAGCCTCTTGTACCTGAGATCAGGCAGTCTTCTGCTTCAAGGACATTGGTCCTGACAAAGCTGATATTTGTAAAACCTTTCTTGGCAAAGAATTCTTCCATCTTTTTCATCGTGGTCCACCAGTAATCGTGGTTGCCGCGTATCATTAATTTTCTTCCGGGAAGTTCGGATATAAAGCGGAAATCCTCTTCGGCTTTTTCGATATAAGTAGCCCATGAGATATCGCCGGGAATGAGCACAGTATCAGAATCCGTAACCGTACTTTCCCAGTTCTCTTTGACCCTGGTGATATACCCGTTCCACGAATGGCCGAACACGTCCATTGATTTGTCGGGATTGCTCAGGGCAAGATGAAGATCTGCCAAAGCGAATAACGCCATTAAGACTCCCTGTGAAAATGCTGATAAATTGCTTCGGCATCTTTACCGGAAATGCCTTTTACAGCTTTCAGTTCTTCAACTGATGCATTTTCAACAGCTTTTATTGTACCAAAATGTGAGAGCAGATTCTTGCGCTTTGAAGGACCTATTCCTTCTATCGTCTCAAGCTTATATCTTATGTTGCGCTTGCCGGCAAGCTTGTGCTGATAGGAGATCGCGAATCTGTGGACCTCGTTCTGGACAGTGGTAAGGAACCTTAAAAGACCAATTTCACTGTCTGTCAGAGTTCTTCCTTCAAGTCTTATCTCGCGCCCGTCCTCGAAAACGATCCCGGCGGTCTTATGGCGGTCATTCTTAACCATTCCCGCAAGATAGATATTCTCTGTCCCCTCAATCGATCTTACGACGGAAGCGACCGCTTCGAGCTGACCTTTTCCGCCGTCAACAAGGATTATATCGGGATACTTGAATCCGTCTTCCTCGTTGTGAGAAAAGCGCCTTTCCAGCGTTTCTTTCATCGACCGGTAGTCATCCTGGCTCTCGACTTTCTTCATCTTGAACAATCTGTAGGACTGCCTGTCTGCCCTGCCGTCTTTGAACACGACCATTCCGGCGCAGATATCATCATTACCGAGATTGGAGATATCGAAAGATTCAGCTCTCGAGATCGAACCCTCCGGAGCACCCAGAAGCTCTTCAAGATACCTTAAAGGTACCGACGGATCTGCATTTGCATTGCCGCCCCTTAATATACGGCGGACCATCATCTCGCGAGCGTTGGAATTCGCAAGGTCCTTAAGTTCACGGAGCTCGCCGCGTTCTGCAACATGGAGCCTGCAGTTCTTCCCCAGTTTTTCCGTAAGCGTTTTTTCTATCACTTCGAGATCGTCTTCCTCCATCCTGAAAGGCACCAGGATGAGTGGAGGAATAAATGGTGCATCCTCGTAGTACTGCATTATGAAATTCTTTAAGATCTCTTCCTTATCGGACTCTTCACCTGTGAAGAAATAAGTCGATGAACCGACGATCCTTCCCTGTCTTAATTCGAGTTTTCTGACACACGTCTCACCACAGTCGGAATAAAGTCCGATAGCATCAACATCTCTTTCGATATCAAGATATACACGCTGGTTCCGGCGGATCGCTCTTAATGCATACAGCCTGTCTCTTAATGCCCCTGCCTTCTCGAATTCGAGATTTGCGGAACACTCCTCCATCTGCTCTTTAATATCTTTTTCGATACCGTCGTACTTACCTTCAAAGAAGGCCACGATCTGGCCTATCATGGTGCGGTAATCTTCGCTGCTTACGGTTCCGAGGCACGGTGCCATGCACTTTCCGATGTGATAGTTAAGGCACGGCCTTTCCTTGCCGATGTCTCTCGGGAAGACCTTTTTGCACCGCTTTAAAGGGAATATATCGTTTATGGCTTTGAGTACTTCGAAACAGTCGGAACCCATATAGGGACCGTAGTATTTCGCGCCGTTTTTACGTGCTTCGGGATCAGGTCTGAACGCCTTGAATACTCTGGGATATGTTTCGTTTAAGGTGACACAGATATAGGGATAGCCTTTGTCATCACGAAGCAGGATATTGTAGCGCGGCTGGTATCTCTTTATAAGATTGTTTTCGAGAAGCAGTGCCTCAGGCTCGCTCCCGACGACAGTATATTCGAAGTCGGCAACATGAGATACCATTGCCCTTACTTTCGGGCTTGATATCACTCCTCCGCCGAAATAGCTTTTGAGCCTGTTCCTGAGTTTTTTTGCTTTTCCCACATAAATAACACAGCCCGAAGAGTCCTTCATAAGGTACACTCCGGGGCTTAACGGGACAGTGTCCAGCCTGGCGTCAAATTTACCGGCGGGCATTACACTGCGATCTTAGGATTCTTGAGATGTGCAAGAAGTGCTTCGCAGGCTTCTTTCTCATCGTCGCCGTTTGCTTCTATCTCGATCTCGGCGCCATTCTCTATTCCAAGGGACATAACACCCAAAAGGCTCTTCGCATTAGCTCTTCTGCCGCTGCGGACGATATAGATTGTGCTGCGGAATTGCGAAGCTTTCTGGATCATGACCGCAACAGCCTTCATCTGCAAAGCATCTTCACAATCAAAAACAATCTTTTCTTTAGTCATAATACAGGTACATCCCCTCATGAAATACGACATAAGTATATTTTTGAGTCTTTTGAAAATCAACCAAAAACAAAGCGTTTCGTCTATTTTCGACTTTTTAACCCAAATGGAATATTTTTGGCAAAACCTTTTGGTAAATTTATCAATCAGAGTTCTTTTCTCATGAGGACCGCATCCCTGCCGGCTCCGTAATATCCGCGTCTTTGACCGTATCTTGCAAATCCGAGCTTCTCATAAAGACTGAGAGCGGGCAGATTATCGTGTTCTACTTCCAGGAAGACTTTCTTTATACCGTTGTCTTTCAGATCTTCCAGAAGTGCATTCATTAGAACAGAGGCAAACCCTCTTCCCCTGTATTCCTTATCAGTTACGAGATTTCCTATATTGCATTCGTCCAGCACCGTCTCAGAGCCGGCATAACATACAACTTTACCGTCAAGAACGGCAACCAGGCACTTTTTACGGGGATCGGTAATAAGTGTCCCGATCTCTTCAGATGTCCAGGGATGGGCTATCGAACCTTCTTCAAGAGCCATGATGGCCTTGATATCGCTGATATCAGCCGGCCTGATGTGAAGTTCCGGTTCAGTCATTTTTCTTCAGTCTCTCAGCCTGTGAGACAGCGCAATAGGATGCTTTAAGGTCTCTTGCGTCGATCAGTTCCGGATTTGCAAAAGCTGCGAGCGCTACTCCTTTGGGCATAATGGCTGCTCCGGGCGCATAATAGATATTGAGTTTTGACTCAGCCTTTTCAAATGCCTTTTTCATAACGGTCGCACCGCTTCCGACCACGATTATCTGGCGCCTTGCGCCGTAAATGATCTCCGGAATCTTCTCAATGCGCTTTACCAGATCATCTGCATCATATGCATTCTCAAGCAGTAACGGTTTTAGAGTGTCATCTTCTGCCGCCTGCGCGAAGACCCTGTTATTCCTTGCATCGATCGCAGGCACGATAAGAGTCTCACTCTTGGGGGTCATCGTTGCATTCTCGCAGGATCTTGCCAATGCTTCCGTGGAAGATACAGCTATGCATTTTTTTCCTGAAGCAAGAGCCATTCCCTTAACTGCCGATATTCCTATCCTTATTCCTGTAAATGAACCGGGACCTGCGGTTACGGCATAACCGTCAAGGTCTTCATGCTTCATCTTCGCCTTCGTCATCACCTTGTGGACCAGAGGCATGAATGTCTCGGAATGTGTCAGCTTCTCAAACGAGAGTTCATAGCAGATCGCTTTGCCGTCTTCAAAAACACCGGCACTGCAGTTTGTATTGGATGTATCACAAACAAGTAGTCTCATTCTTCGATCAAAGCTCCTGCCTTAACGGCCGCGTTTTCCAGATGCTTTATATGATTTTCCGAACAGTCGCATTCAAACGTTCTTATATTGCCGTCTCCCTTTATCGTCATCTTTATGGTTCCCTGAGGGAGAAGTTCATCAATGATATCACTCCATTCAATGACACATACTCCGCCCCTGTAAAAATATTCGTCAAGACCGCTCATAAGAAAATCATCAGGTCCGGAGAGCCTGTATGTATCAAAATGGAACAGCATAAGCCTTCCGCCGTCATATTCATTTACGATGGTAAAGGTCGGACTCGATACATGAGATGTGGAGCCCAGCCCTCCGGCAATACCTCTTGTAAGGCATGTCTTTCCTGCGCCGAGATCGCCCGTAAGAGCGATAACGTCGCTGCCTATTAATGACTTTGCAAGTTCATATCCGAACTTTTCTGTCATTTCAGGAGATGTTGTCTTGAACCTGATCATGCCTGTCCTTCCTTTGCGTAGTAATTGTACATTCAAGAAAGCCAAATAGCAAAAGATCTGATAAATCCGATGCACCGTATACAAATGAAACAGGCCTCCCGAAGGAGGCCCGAAGATATTTTTCTCTTTCCTGATCAGGGATTCTGACAAACACCGTTGCTGTCAAAGGTGTAAGCCTTTCCGCCGATCGTCTTTGTGCCCGTGATCATCGAGCCGTCAGTATCTAAGTAATACCACTTGCCGGAAAGCAGAAGCCAGCCGGTCTTCATCGCGCCGGAGGAATGATCCATGTAATACCACTTACCTGAACTCTTCTGCCAGCCGGTGAGCATCGCACCACTGCCGTTAAAGAGATACCAATTGCCGGAGATCTTTTGCCAGCCCGTGACCATCGCACCGCTGCCGCTAAGGAAATACCAATTGCCTGATATCTGCTGCCAGCCTGTTACCATCGCTCCGCTGCCGCTGAAGAAATACCACTTGCCTGAGATCTGCTGCCAGCCTGTTACCATCGCTCCGCTGCCGCTGAAGAAATACCAGTTCCCGGAGTCGTACTTCCAGCCTGTAATCATCGCGCCGCTGTCGCTGAAGAAATACCAATTGCCGGTGATCTGCTGCCAGCCTGTAAACAGCGCACCTGATGAATCCAAATAGTACCAGTTGCCGCTGTCACTGACCCAGCCGGTCTTCGATACCTTATCTTCGTCAAAGAAATACCACTTGCCGTCGATCATGGTCAAGCCTTCTGCAAGTTTGCCATCCTCATTTACATAGGACAAACCGCCTCCTCTTTCTATCCATCCGTAACATCCGTAAGGATTGCCTTCACCTTCGAAATTAACAAGCGAGAGCCAGTAATCAGCCTTGGCTCTCTGCCCTGTAGTCCATCCAAATACGTAATAGGTTTTGCCGGTCTCAAAGTAATAGAACCTGTTTTCCTCAGGCCTGCTCATGGAACAGAAATGAACATTTTCGGAAGAATAATCCACTTCCTGATAATCCTTAATCTTCTCAAAATCTATAATACCTACCAGGTAATCCGAACTCTTGTTACTAACATTTATCTCATAGATACCACTTGCCGTTGGAATAAACCTGTAAAGATCCAAGTCATTGTTTTCATTGCTCAATTGAATATGCTTAGGATCATCGTAATTCATTTCGTCAGCTTCATCAAATTCGAAGTCATCTCTGATTATAAAGTTACTACCCCATATAGAGGGTACATGTGCTGCGGAAACATGCACACCCAGCAACATCGCGGTTGCCAAACCTATTATCCCTGCCGTTTTCAATTTGTTATTGATCATTTCTTATCCTCCTTCAAGGGGAAATACGGGTTCTCAAGTGATCAAGACCTTCACTTCCTACGATTCCCAATATATATAAATTCGTTTTGATTTTGTATCACCCGTTTGTACCATTTTCGGGCAAAAAAGACCGCCCCACGAGGGACGGTCTTTGTAGTTTTGCAGTAAAACCGAAATAAACTTCCGATCAACGCTTTGAGAACTGGGATGCCTTTCTTGCCTTCTTGAGACCCGGCTTCTTTCTTTCCTTCATACGTGCGTCACGTGTGAGGAATCCGTTCTCCTTGAGAACTGCCTTGTAGCTCTCTTCATCAGCTTCTACAAGAGCTCTGGAAATGCCATGACGGATAGCGCCTGCCTGGCCGGAGATACCGCCGCCGATAGCCTTAACGATAACGTCGAACTTATCCTCTGTCTGTGTAGCTGCGAGAGGCTGACGAACGATGAGCTTTAATGTATCAAGACCGAAATACTCATCGATATCCTTACCGTTGATCGTGATCTTGCCCTTGCCGGGAACCAAACGAACGGCTGCTACTGCGTCCTTACGACGGCCTGTGCCGTAATAATATACTTTGCTGCTTGTTTTCTTTGCTGCCATTATTAGTTAGTCCTCCGATTAGAATGTGTAAACTTCAGGCTTCTG
>JAEEGL010666746.1_pt1 | contig 11649 bp, 8 predicted proteins | sample 9134231 | NCBI WGS metagenome assembly JAEEGL01 (sample SAMN16246548, study PRJNA631951) | gut metagenome | biome: gut microbiome; feature: rumen; material: fiber-attached | host: Bos | place: Iran: Karaj | collected 2018-10 | reverse complement strand
GGCCGGTCGATATCCGTCGTGCACTCCATCAACAGTTCCGCCGGAGGTTCCGGTCCGAAATACGGGTGGTGGAGAAAGGCAAGCGCGCTCTCGAATGAAATTTGTGGGTTGTGTTCAACAATCGCCTTTGCCTGGCGTTCGTACCACTGTTTTCTCAATGCAGAGTACTTGAACCAATCCACGTTGCGATTCTTGCGGAACGTGAACACCAAATCTCCAAAAGGCCTCTTGTGGAAGTCCAGTAAATCATATCCATCGGAATGCATACTCCCGATGACATAGTAACGCATTCGTTCTCGGTCGTTCCTCGGCACGAGTTCCACTACGACCTCAACTTCCCTGTCGGAAAGCGGAGTTTCTTTGCAATGGTACGGATATGTGGACAATCGGAGCATGCAGCGCCTGGGGTTTGGTTAGCGGGAGGAATGGGGGCGACTCTCCTGAATCATCCCCGCCAACACCTCCGCAAGGAAGCGGCGTGTGCGTTTCTGGATGCCGCCCGACTTGCTTTCGCGTGGCCCGGCGACATTCAGCACGAAAGGCACGGGACGTTCCGGGGCGAAGAACTGCCCCAGCCAGTTCCGCACCTTCTCCACGGCGGCGGGCTCGCCCAACGAGACAACAAAGTGCGGACGATTCGCCTCTTGTGCGAAAAAGCGAGTCTGCAGCGTGCCGCCACTCAAGGGATAGGTGCTCACGACAATCAGCGTAGCGTGGGAATCCAGCACATTCCGCAAGGTTCGCCCTTTGTAGCTCGAACTTGCGTGTTCCCGCATCTTCGCACGGTAGTGCGGCGGTATCGTCCCGTTCTCCGCATGCCATCCCTTCGGCGCCCATCCGCCCCAGTCGATGCCGAGGTCCATGGCCGCCTGCAACGCGCCGCAATCCACTCCGGTCTGTCCGCCGGACACGATTTTCAGTTCGTTCTTCGTCATTCTTTCCTCTCTGTTTCCGCAGCGCGGACCCATGCGGCTTCCACGGCCGCGACGAGCGCTGGCAGGTCGCCATGCACGTCGCCAATGGCGGCGTATAGGAATCGGTCAGGCTGGCAGGGGAGCATCTTCACAACACCCCCATTATACCGGCCGTCAGAAGTTTTTCACCCCCTACGGTTCAAACTGGATTGCGAGTGCCGTGGTGGTTCCGCGTCAGGAACGCGCCATGGCGGCGGCGTGTGCGAGTTCGTCGATGTTGCCGGGCTGCATCCCGTGGTAGTTGATCTCAACGGCGTCCTCGCCGGCGAGCCACTGGCAGAGGCGATTGAGCGCGGTGGCGTCAAAGCGGGTCATGGGCTTCTCCTGAGTGGTGTATGGCCACGCGGCGGGGGCCATCATGAGAAGGCGCCCTGCGGCGCAGGCCTCAAAGTAGCGCCCTGGCGGCTTCTGGAGCGGTGAGAAGCCCTTGTTCTGGAGAGTGACGAGAGGCAGGTTGCGCAGTAGCGCTTCCCTGGCAATCTGGCGTTCACCATCGGAGATGCAGGGGCTCAGGATCACAGCGCCGTGAGCGGCGGCATCGAGGGCGGCCTCTAGCCGCTCCTCGTAGTCGGGCGAGGTACGCTCGACGATGGGCGCGCCGGAGGCGTCGCGGGCGATCTTGAGCCCGCCGCCCGGCTTTGGCTCGCGCCGGTAGGCGAAGAAACTGCGCGAGCACTGCACCTGATGGAGCGGCCTGCGAAGGAGATGGCGGTTGCCGATGGCCTCGAAATGGCCCGTCATCCGACCGCCGTCGAGAGGAATCGCAAGGTTCGCCACGCGACGAAAAAGTTCGGGGTTTGCGCGCTTTTCGGCCAGGCGATCTGGATTGTCGTGGATGTAGTTGGTCATCGCCGCGAGCTGCCCCTCGCGGAAGAGGATGGTGTCTTGGAAGCCTTCGGACCAAGCAGGGATATCGGGGCAAAAATGCCCCGGCACAGAACTACCAGACGTGCCGCTACTGTTTCGTGCCTCGCCGTTTCCGGCGAGGTTGTTCCGTGCCTCGCCATTCTTGGCGAGGTTTTTCCACCGCTTTGTTGCCCCGGCCTTGAAGCCCCGCACCAGTGCGCCCAATGGCTTCGGCAAAGGTGCTGTCACGAACACGATGAAATGGAAGTGTTCGGGCATCAATTGCCGGGCGAGGATTCGCACCTGCGGGTAATGGAGCGGCATTTCATCGAGCGCTTCCAGCACCGCTTTGCCGTAGGACGTGGGGGCGATGGCCCACTCGCTCACGTTCCGTGCCCCGCCCGCGTTCCGTGCCCCGCCATTCTTGACGAGATGCCCCAGCCGCTCCCGTGATCGGTCGGCCAGCGTCACGGTCACCATGTAGATTGCCCGTTGGCAGTAGTCCCAGCCATGGAGCCTCCGCGTCATGCGGTGCTTGATCGGCGCTTGTATATGCCATTGGTCCTGCGTTCGGTCCATTGTGGTGTTCCCCTTGGCACGGGCAGTCTACCAAAACCGTCCCCATAGTCGTTTCGTTCGATTCTCACGGCATTCTCCCAGATGCAGATTACTGTAGAATTCTACATATTTTCGCATAGGGCGAGACACTACCAGATAGGGGCGTCCTCCGCAACCATGGATTTCCCGTCCCCTCATCCCAGCAAATCCCCGAACACCGTCATGTGCAAAGGCAGCGGCCGGGAAAGATCGAGTATCCCGTTCCCCTCTCGCAGTTCCATCAGGACGCGGCTCTCTCCGCGTATCTGATCCGACGACACCGCCCCAGTATCTCGGCCTCGTTCATCGGCACATGCAGACGCAAGCACTCCAATGCCGCCAATATCAGATACGGCTCGCTTGCAGACGGCCGGGAGCGAATGAAGGACTCCACGGTCACGTCCGTTCCCTCCAGAAACACTTTTCTCAGTTGTTCCAGCATCCTGCCATCCGTGTTGGCGAACGCGCTGTAGGACGGCCAGAAGTCGGCGGGGACACCGCCCCGCGCCCGCTTGAACTCGACGGCCGCGTTCTCGCTCTTCTTGACAAGGCTCTTGATTTCGCCGCTATTCATCTCAGTTCCTCCTAGGGAAATAATACCGTCCCCTGACCTCGTCCGCGATCCCTCCAGTTCCACATATGACGCCGACACACCTGGCAAAGGCACTTGTCGGGGCAAACTCTTCCCCTTGTCCGATCTTAGCCATATTATCGCGTTTCATGGTCACATTCTCATTTCTTCCGAGCATCCTTTATGCGTTTGATAATGGATTCAAGAAGGTCAATGTCCCCCTTCATTTCATCGGGCAATGGCACAGGCTCATTCGCTTCGGAAGCGTGATCGTGACCTTCAAAGACATCGCTACACTTGCCGAACAAGTCGTGCAGATCTTTGACAGCATTTGCATCAAGAGGTGACACCTCTTTTAGCTTGGCCATATTAATTTTATCCTCGAAACGGTGAACGGTTCCACGAAGACATTCTTCCTGCGCAACTAGTTCAGTTGTTGCCCGGAGCCTACCATAAAACTTCCTAATCTCCTCTTCCTGTTGAACGCTTGGATAGTCCGTTATTTCCTCGTACAATCTTTTTTGCAACTTCTTTAGCTCCTGTATTCGCGACTGGTAATTTTGGCGTTCCCAAGGTATTCCCGGCATGACAACTCCACAAGAGCCATTGCTCCACATCAACGATAAAACCGAGGACGCCGCTCCGACCTTTGAACACATATTAACCAATGCCGTTACAAAAACAGGTTCATGTGAAAACACAATTACCTGACGGGTCAGCGCCTCTTGCGCAAGGCGGAACGCGACCTTGCCACGACGCATGTGATCCAAGGATGTCATCGGATCGTCAAACACAACGGCTTGTTTATGCCCCGAGACACGCAGTTCGGCCATAAAAGAGGCTATGGCTATCGCCTTTTGCTCGCCTTCGCTCAGAACTCTACCGATTGGCGGTGGATTTGCCACGCCCAATTCAAAGGCATTGAACAGTCTTCCCTTCTTTCCTTTCGAAACCAAAGACGGACGAAGCCTCATCTTCTCAATGCCAAGAATCTTGAATTCTTCATTGACCGCAAGTCGAAGAGGCTCGCTTATGGCAGCCTCGGCAAGTTCTTTCACTTTGTTTGTAATATGCTGTGTTGTTATACCATGTGTGACAGCATACAACTGGTTTCTCAAAGTTTTTCGCTCAAACCACGACTCAACAGACTTCATGATCTGGCTTAATCGATAGCGAGCCCGCAGTTCATCACGCTCCTTCTCCAAGGCTTTCTGATTGCATGCCGTCATCGCCCGTTGCAAATCGGCGTTTTCCTTTTCGAGACGAGCCTTGATTTTCTGGATTGTCGTGAGGATTTCTGTACTTATCGAGGGCAGGTTGTCCCACGCCCTGTTACCAGCCATCGCGCTTCGAATCGCCTCCTTGCGCTGACCGCATGTCGTGACAAATCGCACATACTGTTCCTCCCCTCCTGTAACATAATGTTCAATCTCGTCCAGATTGGCATGGTTCTTGATTACATCTTCCGAAATTGCATTGATCTTCTCTTCTGCCGTCTTTCTAGCCCGTTCACACGTCTGGAGTTCTACCGAAACCCTGTCTGCGACATATTGAGCGAACCGTTTCATTCTTGCCCGCGCCGTCGCATCCATCTCCTGCTGGCACAAAGGACACTTCGCAAAATCGGCAATCATGGAACCCGGCTGATACGCGCTGGCTATGTATTCCTGCGCCTTCAAGAACATCAGCTTCCACGCCTCACCGCCCGTTCCCAAAAGAAGGTCTTCCCCGCTTCTCAAATTCTGAGCCGCAAGAGTTTCCGCGTTTTTCGCTGTACGCCATCGCTCAAACACCTGTTGCCAGCCCGCAACATGCTCGTCATTCAAGGCGATGACCGCATCTTCCATGCCCGTAATGAACGAAGAGAAGCGGCGAATTGCAAAAGTTTTCTCCTCAATCCGTGCAGGGTAATTGTTGTCTGCCAGAAACTTGGAAAGATACTGGCCACGCTCCAGATCCTGTTGAGTCCATGTGCCCAACCTCCGAAGAACTTCCAGACTGGCATTTGAGAGATTCGCAAAGAGCTTCCCGACTTCCGTATCACCTTTTAATGCGCCGAAAGCATCCTCCGAGAGGTCGAGGGCCTTCCATTTGTCCTCAATGTCTTGTTTCACCCTTGGAAGCACAACAGAACCCAATGTGCTCAAGATATCCAAGCCATAGGGAATGTAATGCGGCTCCTGCCCGGAATCCAGTACAATCCGAGCCGATTTTGAATCAAAGACGGAGATGTAGGCGAGTTCGGGGCAGGCGCAACCATTTCTCCATTCAATTCGCTGGCTCACTCCGTCATGCTCGACCTCGAAAGTCGCCTCGGCGACCTGATTCCGATCCTTTTCGATTTCGACATCTGGCAATACATCTTCGCCAGCATCCCGACAAAAGCAGGCCTTCTTGAATACACGCGCATAGCCGGATTTACCCGATCCATTATTGCCAAAAATGACCGTCAAGCCCGTCGGCGAGAACGAAATCGTTTGGGACGGATCGATCTTGTTGACATGCCGCAAATTCCCCAATGACTTCAATGTCAGAGTATGACTGGAGGCATTCTGCTGGAGTCGCGCCGGATCCATAGGCACCGGCTTCAGCACATCTTCAGGAGCCAGTCCATTCTCCTTGAGGGCCAAGCGACACAGTTCCTGATAGTCTTTATCCGTAAGTCCGCCTGGATTCTCATACAAACGTCGGGCGGCATCCTGCTGCCATGCAGGAAGGGTGCCAACCCAATCAAAGATTTCCTTCAACAAATTCATTCCACTGGTCTTTCCGAACGAAGGTTATCCACGACTCCTTCTCTCATTTCCTGTCATATTCACCCGCAACACCTTCCGCCGCACAGAGTATGTCTGGCTCGGCGACAGGGACGAGATAGTTCTCGGCTTTCTTGGCGGGTGCGGCGATTCCGGCGAACTCGCGAATGGCCTGGCTCAGCATCAGGGAGGAATTGATGCAATTGTCCGGTATCAGAAGGTAATTCCACGGCTTCGCCCCCGCTGCGGCATGGTCGTTCGCGCAGCGGCACCACTTCAAGGCGGCCTCCTTCTTGGCCTGGACGGTGGGATCGTTCACCTCGGTTGTCGCCTTGACTTCGCAAAGGAATTTCCCCGTCGTCGTCTCGAAGACGAAATCGGGGGTATATTCGTTGGGACCATAGTAGAGGCGGAGATTGCTCAGCGTCGGCTTGAACCATTTCAGGACCTTGGAATCGCGTTCCAGCAGTTCCGAAAACGCCCGCTCGGGGTCGCTGTCGAACTTCTGCAGCGAGAAGAGGCATTTCCGGAAGCCGGTAAACACCATGTTGCGGATGCGGGATTTTTCGCCCGGCGCGAGCGGCGTGTCAAAAGGACGCGGGGTTTCGCCTGCGTCGAGCGTCAATGTATTGGCCTTCAATATCAGGTTCCCAGGCTTGACATCCACGTTGTCATTGCCCGAAACGTATTTGGCATGTTCCAAAATCTGGCTGCGTATGCTTTCCGCCAGCGAACGCAGGTTGTTTCTCATGCAGTTCGCCATCTCGGCTGCAGTCAGTTTCGTGGTCAGATAATGGATACACTCTTTGCAGAGTGTCCCGACCAGTTGGAAGTTCCCGTCATAGTCGATGTTGTTGAAGCCGGCCACTTCGCCAACCAATTTGCGGACATAGCCGTCAATGTCCTTTTCGGCAAGCTCCCCTGCGGCCGATTGGCCCTTCACGTCACGCACACGCCGATCCGTCACGAAGTCATAGACGAGTCGGTCGTCCCGAAGGGCATATTGGACCTTGCCCGAATCAAGCTCGAATTCAGGCACTCGCATCGATGTCGCACCGGGCGAAATGGTGATGCGGGGAATCTCGATCATGGCCGCATTAATCATGCGCAGCGCGGTGCTGACACCGGCCTCGACATCCTTCGGGTCCGGAGCAGTTCCGGCAGCCGCCAGCGTTTGTGTCACAGCAGCCGCAACCTGTTCCCGCACGGCCAAACTCGTCAAGTCCACTCCCTGCGGCGTGGTGTCTGCCTCGACCATGCCACCAATGGTCCGGATTGCCGCCTGCGCCGCGATTTCTGCCGGCGCAGCCGCTGGAGCGCCATCGGTGTTCGCAGCTTTTTCGCCATCCGAAGGCGAAACGACAGTCGGCACGGCCGTGATCGTCCGCTTCGGGGCGGTCGGCACCGTCCGCTCACGCATTGTGATCTGCATGTTGCGCGCCGCCGCTATGATTTCATCGAACTTGTCGTGGGAAACGATGGAAAGCGTGTCGATTTCCAGAACGCCGGTCCGCTTGCCGTATGGCAGCCGTAACCCTCGCCCAATCGTTTGCTCTACCAGATTCGCGGAGTTCGCCGCCCTCAGCGGAACAATCGTGTAGAGGTTCGTCACATCCCAGCCCTCGCTGAGCATGTTGACATGGATGACGATCTCGACCTTGTTCTCGGGGCGTTCTATGTCAAGGAGCTGGGCGATGGCTTCGTCGTTGCTGCCCCGCGCCTTGTAGTCCACCTTGATGACGCTTCCCGCATATCGGCCGCCGTAGAAGTCGGCGCTCTTCAAGTACGCCTCGATTTCGCCGGCATACGCCGTGTCCGGCGCCACGACAAGCACGAACGGCTTCACCTTCTGGACGCCGTTCCTGAACGCATACTCCGACAGGGCGGTTTTCGTGGCCTCGTGCACAAGCATGGCATCCTGCAATTTCTGGCGGTCCAGCTCGTCGGCCCGGTTCACATAGTCGTCGTTGCGGAAGTTCTGGCGCCGGACGACGGCCGGCTCCTTCACGAAGCCGTCCGCCATCGCCTTGGCAAGGCCGTATTCGCAGAGGATGTTTCCGAAGCGTCTGCCGGCAGCGCGCGGAGTCGCCGTCATCTCGACGCCGAGAACCGGCTGTAGCTCGCCAAGCGTCTTGGCCGCCTCGCTTGCACGGTAGTGGTGCGCCTCGTCCATCAGTACCACGAGGTCCTCGCGGCTCCGCAGATAGTCGAAATAGCTCTGCCCGATCCGCTCGTTCAGGCGGCGGATCTTCGCCACGTCCTTCTGGTTGTTGTCGTGCGAGTCGCCGCGCTCGTTTAGCTTCTGGATGTTGAAGATGTTGATGGCGATGGAGTGGCCGAAAAGGGAGGGATCGTCCATCATGCCCGCGCCGCCCTGGTAGGTGTCGCCGGTGACGATGACCGGCTTCTTCGTGGCGAAGCACGCGAGCCCCTTGAAGACATACTTGGGCGAGCCTTCCGTGAAGTCGGCGATCAACTTCTCGTACACCGTCTTTCCCGGGGCGACCACGACGAAATTCCGCAGTCCCTTCACGCGATAGAGATAGGCGATGATCGCGCCCATGAGGCGTGTCTTGCCCACGCCCGTCGCCAGCGCGAAGGCGAAGGAGAGAAACTTCCAGTCGAAGTTCCCTGCCGGAGGAAAATCGACCTCTGGAAACTGGTCATGGGGGAACAGCGCCCTAACGGCGGCGAGCTGCCTTTCAAGCGCCGCCTCGTTCGCACCCTTTTGCAGTCCGGCGGCATCGACCGCCTTGGAGAGCCGTTCCAGGGATTCCCTCTGCGGCGGCCTCAGGCTCAGGCGCTTGCAGATGTCGTCGAGAACAAAGTCTTTGTCTTCAGCCATGGCGAAACCTTTCTACATGCCAAGATCGAACTCGTCCTGCACCGGATCCTTGGCGGCCATAGGCAGGTTCGACACATTCAAACTGTAGTCGTCGTGGCCGTATTCGCACTTGTCGAGGACGGCCTTCGGGATTTTCTTCACCGTGAGGTTCGGCACCTTGACGCCAGAATCGAAGCCCCTGCAGCAGACGAGGAGCGAGCGTTCCGGCCCCACCAGTTCACCCAACGCACGCAGATGCTCGGCTTTGAGGTAGTTCGTGGTCACGTAGATAAAGTCGCGCTCCGTTGATTTGCCGTGGATGAAGTATTCGCTTTCGCTCGGCGCGTAGGTGAAGCCCTCAAGCTTGCAGACCGCCTCGGCCAGCATTTCGGGATTGAACTCCGAATTGATGATCGGCTGTCCCCATTGGTCTTTCGTGATCAGCGTGGGCGCAAGCTCATAGAAACGATATCCGCCGCCTCCCTTCCAGCCGACGGACTTCGTAATGCCGCCTGGGTCCTCGCCGTCAATCACCTTGTCGAGCCGCACCTTGCAATGCGTGTAGCAGTGATCACCAAGTTCCACGCCGATCCACCGCCGCCCCATCTTATGCGCCACCGCCGCCGTCGTGCCGGAGCCGAGGAACGAATCAAGGACTAAATCGCCGGGGTCGGTTACTGCTCCAAGTAATGTTTCAATCAACAACTCTGGCTTTGGATTTTCAAAGGCTTCTTCGTGACCGAAGAGAGCTTCGCTCTCGGCTGTTGCGTCCTCATTTGTAGCCATTTTATAGTGAGCTATGCTTAATAAGTTTTTCATCTTCTTTGGGGCCCCGCCATCTTTGATGTGATTTGGCCTAAACGGAATTTTGCTTATAACTAGTGCCTCGCCGGCAGAAATAAGAGCGTCTAGTTTTTTTTGCGAATACCGCCATTCGCCCTCAAGAATGAAGCTGTTTTTATTTGTTCCATTCTCTATCGTCACGTCAGTGATCAAGCGCGTAACAATATTGCCACCTGACATGTCTTGCGCAGGAACGACTTGATCTGCCATTCGAAAAACGACACTTCCTGGGGGGAATGTTAACCTTGCAAGTGTATTCCCCGCGTAACCGGTCAGGAAATGGGGGTGGGGTGCTGAACCCGCGCTGAAGGACGAGACGGGGAACTTCCCCCGGCGGAGATTCGGCGGCGGATTTTGCGGGCTGGGAAAAAAACGCTTGACATGAATTATACCTTTTAATATAATGCGCCCCCATGAAACACACAGCTCCCGGAAGGAAGGCCCCGGAAACGGCCTTCGCGAAGAAGGCGGCGGCCCTGTGGCCGTGCGCGAAAGGGTCCCTCACGTGGGTCCGCAACAAGTGCAGGCGCCCCGGCTGCAAGCGGTGCGCCTCGGGCGAGGGGCACCCGGCGCTGCTCTACACGTTCCGCAAGGACGGACGGCAGCGCGCGATGAGCGTGCGGCCGGAACTGGAGGGCGCGCTGCGCCAGGCGATCGAGAACGGCCGGGCGCTGGAGGCGCTGATGGTCGAGTGCGGCATCGCGACGGTGCGCGCGGGAAGGACGGGGCGATGAAGTGCCCGGCCTGTCCCGACCCGCGGCACACGGGCGGCTGTGCCGTCGTGCTGAAGCTGGTGGAGAGAATCGAGCGCCTCGAGGAGCAGAACAGGCTCTACAGGGACAGGCTGCGATACCAGGAGCGCTCCGGCAGGGAGGCGCCCTTCGGCAGCTCGACGCCCAGCTCCAAGAGGCTGGTCAAGGCGAACAGCACGGAGGAGAACCGCGCCAAGAAGGGCGGCGCGGCACCGGGGCACGAAGGGCACTTCAAGGAACGCGCGACGGAGGAGACGGCGGACGCCGTGGAGGAGGCCTGGGCGCCGGCGACGTGCCCGTGCTGCCACGAGCCGCTGGAGCCGGTGGACGCCGGGAGCGAGCGGACGCTGCTGCGCGCGGAGCCGACCGTGGTCAGGACCGTGCTGGTGAGGCGGCACGCGGCCAGGTGCCCCCGATGCGGCAAACTGTACAAGGGCAACGCCCGCGGCGCGCTGCCCGGCGCGATGCTGGACAACCGGCTGGCCTCGTCGATGGCCTACATGCACTACGCGGAAGGGGCCACGCGGGGGCACCTCTCGCGCCTGTGGGGGATTGCGGAAAGTACGCTGGAGAGCACCTTCGAGCGGCTGGCCGACGTGCTGGAGCCGTGCATGGGGCGGCTGCTGGAGGAATACCGCGCGGCCCCCGTCAAGCACGCCGACGAGTCGGGATGGTCGTGCGACGGGCACCACGGCCACGCCTGGGACTTCGTGACTCCGCGCGTGTCGCTGTTTTCGTTTCCGGACAGCCGCCGGGGGGAGGTGGCGGCGGGCGTCTTCGGGCCGGGGCCCCACGCGGGCGTGCTGGTGACGGACCGGTACGGCGCCTACAACAAGACGTGGGCAGGCGACCACCAGTACTGCTTCGCGCACCTGCTGCGCCTGTGCCAGGACGTGGGCGAGGAGCATCCGGAGGACGCGGAATGCCAGGCGTTTCGCGCGGAGGCCTCGCCTCTGGTCGCGGCGGCCATCACGCTGCGCAACCGCGAGACGGACGAGGACGCCTACCGCAAGGAGGCCCTCCGGCTCCGGGACGCGATCATGGAGGTGATGCGGCGCGGGGCGCGGCATCCGGCGGTGCAGCACGCGCAGGACGCCTTCCGGGACGCCGAAGGGCTCGGCCGGCTCTTCCACTGGTGCCGCAGCCCGGACATCCCGGCGGACAACAACGCGGCCGAGCGGGGGCTGCGCCCCATGGTGATCGCGCGCAAGGTCAGCTTCGGCTCGCAGTCGGAACGCGGACTCAAGCGCCGCGAAATCCTCATGAGCGTCTTCGGCACGCTGCGTCTGCGCACGGGCGACCCGATCGGCGCGCTCGTCGCCGCGCTGGACCGCAAGTCCGAAGACCCGGAGGCGGACATCGTCGAACTGCTCTTCGGACCGAAGAAAACCACCGTGGCCTAGACGCAACTCCCGCCGCCGCATCCCCGCCGGGGACAGAATCCTCTCGCCATCCAGCGAGGGGCCAGCAAACCCCACCCCCATTTCCT
>JAEEGL010615085.1_pt1 | contig 11649 bp, 10 predicted proteins | sample 9134231 | NCBI WGS metagenome assembly JAEEGL01 (sample SAMN16246548, study PRJNA631951) | gut metagenome | biome: gut microbiome; feature: rumen; material: fiber-attached | host: Bos | place: Iran: Karaj | collected 2018-10 | reverse complement strand
CTGCCCGTCGGGGAAGAGCTCGCCGATGCCGGCGGCTCCCATATCAAAGGCGCGCTCCGCTTCGCGCACTGCATCACGCGAAGCCGGAGGTACAACCGCAAGGGGCACTATGCGCCCGCCGCTGTTTTTTGCCGCTTCGAAGAGATGATCGTTCATCTCCCGGCACAGCGCGATATCCCGGAAAGCAAAAGTAGTAGCAAACGAGCGTTCGACGCCGGATGCGTCCATCGCTTCGATAAGCTCACAGGCGGTGCCCCATTTGTGGAAGCGCGATGACGTAAGCATTTCGAACCAGGGCTCGCGCGCGGCTATCCTGTCACGTTCCTTTTTCAGAAATTCAGGGTATATATGTACATGTGAATCGATCATTTTCATCTTTTAATTTCCGCCTTTATGCCTGTATTGCCGCTCCCGGAGATTCATGCCGGGAAAAACGTCTATATTCAGACTTTACATGCCATATATCATAATATATGATTTTCGGTTGCACGCGGCAGAACGCCTGCGATAGAATATGCCGTGCATCTGCTGCGAAAAACCAATATATTCGGGTGACGATGTCAAATGTCAGTTTCACGGGGCGCATCTCAGCAAAAAAATAAAAAAATAATACTGCTTGCGATCGCCTTCTATTTTAACTTCGCCTGCTCGAACGTTTCTTATCTGCTGCCGGTATATTACGCTCACGCGGGTTTTTCCGCAGCGCGCGCAGGAGCTCTCGTTTCCGCGTTTTATATTGCCTCTCTGATATTCCGTCTGATACTCGGAAGCTTCATCCCGCGCTTCGGCTTTAAAAAGCTGCTTGCCGCCGGCGGCGTCCTCTCTACAGCAGGGGCGCTTGCCATAGCTTTCTCGGGAGGCTCCTTCATCCCGGCTTTTGCGGCGCGTCTTCTTTTCGGCAGCGGCACGGCTTTCACACAGATCGCGCTTGCCGCATACCAGTCGCTGGCGTTCCCGAAAGAAGAACGCGGACGCGCATACTCCTTTATAATGGCAGGGGGCCTTGCCCCGATGCTTACGGCGGTGCCGATAGCGGACGCGCTGCTTGCAAAAGGGCATTTTACCGCGTATATCTTCATTCCTGTGCTTCTGTCTGCCGCAATGTCGGCAGTCACTATCTTCGCGCTTGATACCGGCGACGTCTCTTTAGACGATGTCCCGGCCTCTGCCTCGCCCTTTGCGGGTATGGGGGAATGCCTCAGGATACCTGCAGTCGTGCTCTCTGTCCTTATGATGATCATCTTTTCAACAGTCGACGCCGCTTCATCTTTCATGTCCTCGATGACGGCGGTCTTCGGCCTGATGTCGTCCTATTTTCTCTCTTCGAACGCCGCGGTCGGCGTACTGGTCCGCCTGTTCCTGGGCAGGGTCCTTGACCGCTATCCGCGCAGCAGGCTGTCCGCGCCCATAACGGCTTCGATGGCTGTTCTGCTCCTGCTTGCGTCTGTACATCCGAGCAGGATCTCCCTCATGATACTGGGCTTTTTCTTCGGCGTCGGCATGGGCTTCGGCTTCCCGCTGCATATTGCTCTCGTCTCCGACTATTCGCCGCGCCGTCTCCAGCCTGCCGCTGTATCTATGGTGTGGTTTGCGATAGCGGTCGCTTTTGCCGTCGTGCCGTTTGTCTCTTCATATATCACAGAAGCCACCGACCCTGTATTCGGCTTCCGCGCCGTGGTGATTTTCGCGCTCGTCTGCTGTATCCTGACCGCCGCTGTATGGCGCCGGCTTGAACGCCGCGGGATGCTTTACGGCCGGAGGAAGGAAAGCTGATGGAGACCGCCGCACTGGTACCACCGCCGCATACTGTGCTTTTTTTGAAGCCGCTGCACAAAAAAAGGACCTGCAGAGCTGCAGATCCCATGTTTTGCGAATGTGTCGCGGTTTTCGCTAACCCGCCGCGCTGTCCGAGTTTTTCTTGTTGATCCACCAGTTTTTGAGGCTTCCCCAGACTCCCTGCGGCAGCCATATTATGAAGCATATCAGCGATATTCCGTAGATAATGAGGCGCAGCGCTCCTGCCATACGCAGGAACTCAGGCAGTATACTGAGCAGTATCGCGCCGAAGACCGGCCCGAGCAGCGTGCTCATGCCTCCGAATATGACCATGACAAGCACGTTTATCGATTCGCCTATCGTAAAAGTCACGGGGCTTATGAAAAGTATGTAGTGTGCGTAGAAAGATCCCGCAAGTCCGGCAAATGCGCCGCCTACCGTAAAGGCGAAGACCTTATTCCTCATCGTGTCTATCCCCAGCGACTTGGCAAGCTCTTCATTCTCGCGCACGCCGATAAGGTTGTCGCCCAGGCGGGAGGTCGTTATTCTGTACAGGAACCACGCCGACGCCGCTACGAAGAGAAGACCGAGATAATAGTAGTGCATACGTGTTTCAAAAACGATCTTCAGCCCGAAGAGATTTATCGGCGAGGGACGCGGTATGCCAACTATCCCCATCGGTCCGTTCGTAACGGGGATCCAGTTGACCATTATGACATTGACCAGCACGCAGAAGAACGCCGTCGTGATGGCAAGCACATGTCCTCTGAGCCTCAGCACGAGCCTGCCGGTGAGATAAGATATCAGGCCTGCAGCCAGCCCAGATATCCAGAAGTTTACCCAGAAAGACATTCCCAGCCTTGTGCTGAGTATTGCCGAAACATATGCGCCTATCCCGTAAAATGCGGCATGCCCCATCGACACCTGCCCCGAGAAACCGACGATGAGAGCAAGCGACATGGCAAGCACCGCGTAGATTTCCGACATTACAAAGATATGCATATAATAGTCCATCGTAAACAGATGCGGCAGAACGAGCAGTACCACAGCCGCAGCTGACATTATTCCTAATTTTGCGGTCTTATTCATCACTTTCCGCCTCCCGCAAGTCCTTCAGGCTTTAAGATGAACAGCAGTAACATAAGGATAAACGGGTAGGCGTCCTTGTAGGCATAACTGATGAATCCGCCGCCGAGGCTTTCGACCAGCCCTATAAGTATCGCGGCAAAAATTACGCCCTTTATCTGACCGATGCCTCCCAGAGTGATGATAATGAAGGATTTAAGCGTTACGGCGAGCCCCATATCGGGCTGCACATAAAACATCGCGCCGACCATCGTGCCGGCTGCTGCGGCAAGAGCCCCGCTTATAGCAAAGGTCACCGAGTAGATGCGCCGTACATTTATGCCGGCCAGCTCCGCCGCGGTACGGTCCTGAGCTATGGCTCTCATGGACTTGCCTGTCCTGGTGTACTGTATGAACCATGAAAGCAGGCAGACCAGCACAACGCAGAGCACCAGTATGGAAAGCCTTTCCGCGGTCATGAAGATCCCGCAGATATCAAAATGGAATTCGCTCAGGCCGGATTCGATCTTCCTGGGATCGGGCTTGAAAAGGAAGAGCGCCAGGTTCGCAAGCGCGGTAGAGAGCCCGAAGGAAAGAAGCATGCTGTTTATCAGCGGTTTTCCGACGATCGGACGGAATACTATGCGTTCTATGACTGCGCCCAACACCCCCATGCCGGCCATCGCCACCAATATTGAGATAAAAAACGGGAGCCCAAGCAGCGACGTGCTGAAAAAGCCGATAAAAGCGCCTATCATATAGAATTCCCCATGCGCAAAATTTGCGGTCTCAAGGATTCCGAATATAAGCGACAGTCCCAGCGCGATCAGCGCGTAAATGCAGCCTAAGATGATTCCGTTCAGCGTCTGTTGAAGAAAAACTGTCAGCATCATTGCGACCCACTCCTTACTGAGAAACGGCTGATTCCATTTTGGTCCCTGTAAAGGGCTGCGCAAAAGCGCAGCCCTTTATAAATTGAGAACCTTTTCTCGGCTATTCGCCGGATATCGGGCCTGCTATGGCCTCGATCTTGCCATCCTTTACTTCTACTATGTATTCACCGATCTGGAGCTGGTTCTTCTCGTCGAAGTGAGCTTTGCCCTGCGGCCCCTCATACTTGACGGCTGCGAGCGCGTCGCGGACAGCGGCTCTGTCTGTCGAACCGGCGTTCTTGACCGCGAGAGCCACCATCTTCATGCAGTCATAGCCTGCCTGGGCGTACTTCTCAGGATCGATCTTGTAGAGAGCTCTGTAGTCTTCTGTGAACTTCTTGGCTGCGGGGGTCGGGATGCTTGCCACAAAGCGGCTGGCTCCGACTATGCCGTTGGCGTTTTTCTTCGCGAGTTCGAGGAACTTGGCGTTGAATGTGCCGCTGGTCGGGTCCATAAGAAGCATCTTTCCGCCGAGGCCCTGCTCATAGAACTGGGCAACAACGCGCGAAAGGTCTACGGTCTCACCGAACATGCAGAGAGCGTCGGCACCTGAGGCCTTCAGCTTCGTGACTATCGGGTTGTAGTCGGTCTCGCCCTGGTTGAAGTATTCGGTGAAGACAGCCTTCGCGCCGTTCTTTTCCAGCTCGGCGTTGAAGGACTCGACTGAGCCGCGGCCATAGTCTGTGTTGATCGCTATGTAGGCCCATTTCTTAGCGTTTTTGTCGTTTACCGCCCATTTCGTGAATGCCTTGGCTATCATCGAGGAGTTATCGCAGCCGCGGAATACCCATTTGTTGCCGGACTCGGTGATCTTCGGAGCCAGCGATATCGGCGTGATGACCAGCGTCTGGGATCTCTCTGCGACAGGCATCATAGCCAGCGTGCAGGAGCTTCCGAAGTCTCCGATGACTGCGGTGACTTTCTGCATGCCGACCAGCTTTTCCATCGCCGCTACTGCGGTCGCGGGGACGTTTGCGCTGTCTTCGATGTAGAGCTCAAACTTGCTCCCGTTAGCGCCTCCGGCCTTGTTGACCTCATCCAGAGCCATTTTGATTCCGTTGAGCATCAGGCCTCCGTCATAAGCGATCGGTCCTGTCGTCGGGACGACAACGCCGATCTTGATCGGGTCCGCAGCGACAGCCATCGGAGCGCACATCAGCGCAACGAGCAGCGCCAGTACAAAACATGAAAGATACTTTCTCATTACTGATACACCTCCATATAATATATCCTACACTCCAAGGTAGGATTTGCGCACACTGTCATCTTTGAGCAGATCCGAGCCCTTGCCGGAAAGCACCACGTGTCCCGTTTCAAGAACATAGGCATAGTCGGCTATCGACAGGGCCATAAAGGCGTTCTGCTCGACGAGAATCACAGTAGTTCCGCCGTCGCGGATCTTTTTGATGATCTCGACGACCTTTTCCACTATTATCGGGGCAAGTCCGAGCGACGGTTCATCAAGCAGTAAAAGCTTCGGCCCCGACATAAGAGCCCGTGCTATCGCAAGCATCTGCTGTTCCCCTCCGGAGAGGCTGCCGGCCAGCTGTTTTCTTCGCTCGGCCAGTATAGGGAAATTCGAAAAAGCCATATCCAGCCGTTCGGAGATGACCTTCGGATCCTTTACCGATATGCCCCCCATTTCAAGATTCTCTTCCACTGTCATTTTCGGCCAGACCCTGCGCCCCTCCGGACACTGCGAAAGGCCGGCGGCGACTATCTTTTCGGGATGCAGGCCCTGGATGAACTGTCCGTCGAATTCGATAGTGCCGGACGTCGGCCGGAGCACCCCTGACAAGCACATCATAAATGTGCTTTTGCCGGCGCCGTTTGATCCGATCAGCGTTACTATCGATCCCTTTTCCGCCTCTATCGAGACGTCATGCAGAGCCTGGATACGGCCGTAACCGGCACAAAGGTTCTGGACTTTAAGAAACATTGGGCTGGAACCCCCTCCCTAAATAGGCTTCTATGACTCTGGGATCCTTAGCAACCTCACTGGGTATGCCCTCGGTCAGCTTCTCTCCGTAACACAGGACTGCAAGCCTGTCCGAGATGGATACGACAAGGTTCATATTGTGCTCGATCAGGAACACCGTTATCTTCAGTTTGTTCCTTATATTAAAGATAATATCTATAAGCTCTTTCGTTTCCGTCGGGTTGAGTCCCGTAGCAGGCTCATCCAGCAGAAGCAGCTTAGGGGAGGTAGCCAGTGCAAGCGCTACCGACAGCATCCTCTGTTTGCCGTAAGGGATGTTCTTTACGAGATAATCCTTCCAGTCGTAAAGGGCGCAGAACTTCATTATCTCTTCGGCCTTTTCATGCACATCTGCATTTTCCCTTCTGACAGAGGCGCTGTTCCCGAGAATGCCGATAAGGCCCGCGTGCCTGTGCTGGCCGAAGCCGATCCTGATGCTGTCGGCAACGGTAACATCGGCAAAGATATTGGTCTTCTGGAAGGTCCTGACCAGCCCGAGCCTCGCCGTTTCATGCGGCTCCATGCCGGTGATATCCTTCCCCATGAATTTGACCGTGCCCGAAGTCGGTTTTAAAAAACCGCTCACCAGGTTAAAAAAGGTCGTCTTCCCGGCGCCATTGGGTCCGATAAGAGACATTATCTCTCCCTCTCTGACGTCAAGATCGACATTTTCAACGGCTTTCAGTCCTCCGAAATGAATAGAAAGAGAACGCGCTTCCAACAAAGCATCCATTTCTGTTGTTGTTCCTCCCCCCGGTCAATCCACGCTGTTTTTCCTGTTGTTCGTCAGCCTTTTTACGATCGCATCAGCCGAGGATCTCAGCAGCGATTCAAAAAGAGCAAGTTTGGGCTCCACATCAAACTTCGGCCCTGCGATGCTCAAAGCGGCTATCAGGCTGCCGTCCGCGTTAAATAAGGGAACCGCTATCTCAGCTGCTCCCAGAGTCATCTCTTCAACGCTGATCGCCTTCTTCTCGCCGCGTATCTTTTCTATCTCAGCACTTAACTTGTCGGGGTCGGTGATCGTGAGCGGAGTATAGGCGTCCAGCGGCGATCCCAGTATATGGTGCTGCAGACCCGGGTTAGCGAAAGCAAGCAGTATCTTTCCGCATGCGGCAGCATGAAGAGGAAAGACCTTTCCCATTTCAGCGACCAGCTTTATCGTCCTTTCCGGTTCGACCTTGTCAAGGCAGATGCCGCGGTACCCGTCAAGAACCAGCAGCAGTATCGTCTGCCGGCTCTCGTCACAGAGCCTGATCATCTCGTCGTGCGAATGTCTTGTAAGCTCAAGACGGAGTCTCCACGAGTTCGTCATGCTTAAAAGTTTGAAGCCTATCCGATAGCTGTGGGTCTTGCCGTCCTGGCTGACCCAGCCGTTTTCCTCGAGAGAGTCCAGAATGCGCTGCACAGAACTCTTTGAGATATCAGTCTTTGCGGCAAGCTCTCTGATACCTATATTTCCGTCCGTTTCCAGCAGGACCTCTATCAGGGCCATTACTTTTGCCGGAAGACTCATACTCACAAGCACTCCCCCCACGATAATAAATGGGACACCTGACCTGTTTTCCGGAAGCCTTTACAGCATTATTATATACCCGCAAGCGTTTGTCAACAATTATAATTAAAAAAAAGGATAGGTTTCAGCAGGCGAAAGAGTACGGCAGGACATCCGTGTTCACGCAAAAAAACGCCTTCCCGCATCTCATTCCGCAGCCGATTTGCCTTGTGCGGCGGCACGCATCAGCCTGCGTTCCCCCTTGCAAGATCTTTCAGCTCCTGCAGAACGCCGGGGGCTATGCTCTTTGAAAAATAGGAACAGTAAACTGAATTATTTTGAAGAAGCGGCTCAGTCCTGAGCTCCGGAAGCAGCCTTGCCGCATCCTCAAAATACGGCGTACCCGGAATAGGTGAGAATTCCGCAAGCTTAGGCACTCCGCCGCATTCCCGCACGAACATTATGCTCTCTCTCACTGACCCGATATCCTGTCCCGGAAGTCCGGCAAGTATATAGGTCTCACAGTCGGCCGGTGCGTAGCCTGCCGCAAGAAGCGCTTTTACCGCGGAAGCGTACTCTTTTGCCGCCACCTTCGACGAACTGTCATGCGCCACCCTGGGATCGATGCTCTCAAGAGAGAGCCTGATCGTTTTGAAGCCTGTCTCAAAGAGGATATCGGCGCACCGCGCGTCGATCTGTCTCACGTGCAGCCCGTTAGGCGTGTGCAGACGCAGAGCCCCGCGGTAGCGGTCACGCACTTCCCTGCAGAGCGGATAGAAGAGATCTTCCTTGTCCAGCAGCAGCGCGTCGTCGTAAAAGGCAAAATCGCGCGCGCCCAAAGACGCCTGAAAATCTATCTCTTTAAGCACAGCGTCCAGAGGACGTCTGTGATAACGCGGCCACAGAACGCCGGACGCACAGTATCTGCATGAAAAAGGACAGCCGAAGGAGGTCATCACGACGCCGTATCCCGGCGCTTTGTACAGATCCATAGCGGGGTACGGCGCAGCCGGTTCGCAGCGCCCGCATACGATATAGTCCGCCCCCAGCAGAGCGGCATGCTCCGGCATCAGGCTCGCATATATCCCGCCCAAAAGTATCGGGACGTCCGGAAATATCTCCGAGAGTCGTTCTATCGCCCATCTGACGCCGGGATACCAGTAGGTCATCGCCGAGGTGACGAGAATTACGTCCGGAGCGGGCATCTCTGCGATATATTTTTTTATATCGCCGCCGGTGATGCCGAAATGATGGTAACGGCGCGGTATGCCGCGGTAGACTTCGGGCTTTTCGATCTCTGTCTTTTTAATTTTTGACCGCCCGAAACTCTTTTCGCCGCAGGCGGCAAAGGCGACGCAGTCAAGCAGCGAAACTTCATTATCCGCACGCAGCGTCTGCAGTATATACAGAAGCCCGAGCGGCTTCGACCACAGATCCATAAAAGCAAAATCGCGGACCGGGGGGTTAACGCCCAGGACATTGAGCCCCTTCAGGGAAAGAAGCGTCCCCGTATCGATCTTCCCCGGCGCACCGCCGCGTCTTTTGCGCAAAGTTAAATTCATCTGCCGTACACTTCCCGCCCGTCACATAACCTGTATATATGGAAGTTTATTATAAATAAGCGCCGTTTAAAAGCCTGCCGCCAGAAAACCACGGCGGGCCCTGACTGCCATTCGGAACGGACCGCCGCAGCGTACATTATTTCATATATTAAACAGCGTCATATACCGATTCTGCCGGAGGAGGGCCGCCGCCCGGCTGTATAACGACAGCGCATGCAGGAAACAGGCCGTTTTGACATGGTGTAAAGCATTGGTAAGACCATTTGTGAAATCTTTATTTAATTATGTTTTTATGTTTTTTATCCATGGTAAAATTCATTATAACAATAAATGACGCAATAACAAACGAAATAAAAAATACAGTAATATCAGCATTATACACTGTTTTCACAAAATATCCGATGTTATAATTCTAATAAAATAATTTTATAATCTGAAAATTTAGAATACATTAAAAGACTTGCAAGGCTATTATATTTGTATTATAAAGTGTACTGGGCAGTCCGCTAAGGGGGTTTTTTCACAATGACTGAAGCTCCTGTTCAGAAGGGAACAAGAATCTACGAAAAAGTTGTAGAAAAACTGAAAAATGAGATCTCGGCAGGCAGTCTGCTGCCTGGGGATCCGCTGCCTTCCGAACGTCAGCTTATGGAAACGTTCAGCGTGAGCCGCAGCTCTCTGAGAGAAGCTTTCCGCGTCATGGAACTGCTGGGGCTGATCGAATCTATTCCCGGCAAGGGGCGTTTCGTACGCCATCCGCGCGCGATATCCGAAGATAAAAGCACGATGCAGTTAGAGGATTCGGCAATACTGGAGCTTATGGAGGCGCGCCGCATACTTGACCCCGCCATCATAGCCGAAAGCGCGATGAGAGCCACTCCGTCGGATCTGACGCGCATCCTGCGCAATATCACATATACCGAAAGAGCCCTTTCCAGCCCCGATGAACGCGCGAGGGTCGATTTTGAGTTTCATCTGCTGCTTGCGGAAGCGACTCACAACTTTGTTTTTATAAATCTCACCAGAATGAATTTCGATCTTATATCGGCGACGCATGAGCGCATATATAAACTGCTTGATGATAAAGACGCGTTTTTGAACGAGCACAGAGAGATATACGAGGCCGTACTGGACCACGACGTGGAGAAGGCCCGCGAGGCCGCGTCGCGCCATATAGACAGGATATACCGCACGCTGCACAGAGGCATTGCGGCAGGCAGGTAAGACAAAAACAGAAAAACAGAACTTATAAGCAACACGTTTTTAGATTATAATTATAACGAACTATAAAATTCAAATATAAACATAACACACAAAAAACTTACGGGAGGAAATGCTATGGAGAAGAAGATCAGAGAGCTGCTGCCGGAGATCGAATGGATCAAGGACAAGGAACTGCAGGCAAAGGTAGTCGCGTCGTATGCCGACGCACTGAAGACCGGAGGCTGGGATCCTGAAGATATGGACAAGATACCCTTCACGCTCCTTATCCCCGACTGCCCGTTCTCCTATCTCGAGCACGTGCGCGGCGTAACGCGCGTGGCAAAGCAGGCAATGGAGGAGTTCAACGCCATCTATTCAAAGAAGGACGCGAAATTCACTCTCGATAACGATCTGCTCGTGGCAGGCGCTCTGCTTCACGACGTAGGCAAGCTTGTCGAGTATGAGAAAGACCCCTCGGGCAAGACCGTAAAGTCCTCGATGGGCAAGAATCTCCGTCACCCCTTCTCGGGAACCGTTATCGCGATGCGCAACGGCTGCTCCGACGCTATAGGACACATAATCGCAAATCACGCCAAGGAAGGCGACGGAACTCTCCGCAGCCCGGAAGGCGTTGTAGTAAACAAGGCGGACTTCATCAACTTTGAATCTGTGAAGTCTTTCCTCGGCATGAAATAAGAAGCTGTTCTCCACAACTAAAACGGAGGGAAATCAAAATGGGCAAGACATCTATCGTTAAGATCATGGAAAGAGCTTCCGGCCATCCTGTAAAGGTCGGGGACCGCGTCTGGTGCAACATCGACTGGGCTACCTGCCGTGACTTCGGCGGAGCCAATGCGGTCCTCCTCTTTGAAAAAGAGATGGGCAAGGAAGCCAAGGTCTGGGACCCCGACAAGCTGGCATTCACATTTGACCTGCAGGCCCCCGCACATTCCGAGAAGGTCGCAACAAACCAGAAGATCATACGTGAATTCTGCAAGAGACAGGGTGTAAAGCGCGTATTCGACATCAACCACGGCATCGGTCAGCACGTCATGCTCGAAGCCGGGATGATCAAACCCGGCGACGTTGTGCTCGGCACCGACAGCCATATGAACCTGCTTGGTTCCGTCGGAGCGTTCGCTACCGGCGTCGGCAACTCGGACATCGCAGCTTCCTACATAGCCGGCAAGAACTGGTTCCGCGTTCCGGAAACGATGAAGATAGAAGTGACCGGCAAATTCAAGAAAGGCGTATGCATGAGAGACCTGCTCACGCATATCATAGGCGACCTCGGCGCCGGCGGAATGGACTTCCTCGCTGTCGAATTCACCGGAGAGACTATAGAGAATTCTTCGCTGAACGAGCGCATCACGCTCTGCTCGATGGTCACCGAGATGAGCGGCAAAGTTCCTCTTATCATGCCGAACGGCGAAGTGCTCAAATGGCTCGTCGAGCGCGCCGGCCCCGAAGTTGAGAAGCTCGCGAAAGAGCTCAAGGCCGACCCGGATGCAGAGTACTGCAAAGTCCTGCATTATGACGTCACAGATCTCGAACCGCTCGCATCCTGCCCGGACGCCCCGGACAATGTCAAACCGGTGCGCGAGATAGCCGGCACCCATGTCGACCAGGTACATATCG
>JAEEGL010276741.1_pt1 | contig 11649 bp, 2 predicted proteins | sample 9134231 | NCBI WGS metagenome assembly JAEEGL01 (sample SAMN16246548, study PRJNA631951) | gut metagenome | biome: gut microbiome; feature: rumen; material: fiber-attached | host: Bos | place: Iran: Karaj | collected 2018-10 | reverse complement strand
GTAGCGGTTGCCGAGTTCGTCGGCCTGGGCGCCGATGGTGGAGAGATAGACGGTGCCGCCGTTTTTGGCGAAGTCGCGGATGGTGGCGAGGTCGGCCTGGGAGATGCAGCCGTCGCCGAGGAGGGCGAGGAACTTGTATTTGGCGAGTTGCGTGGGGTTGAGGGACATTTCGCCGAGGAAGTCGTACTGGACATGCATGCGTTCGAGAACCTGGGCGAGGCCGAAGAGTTCGGGGACCATGCCGAGGTCGGAGTTCCAGTCGCGGCTGGCGCGCGAGAAGAGGAGGGCGACGCGGGCGACGGGGGTGGACTTGGTGGCGTCGATGTTGTCGGGGGAGGCCTGGAAGGCGCAGTAGTCGGCCTCGCCGGGCTTGATGGGGTAGCTGGCGACGCCGCACTGGGCGGTCATATTGCAGGCGGCCCAGCCGAAGTAGGTGCCGGGGTGGTCGGAGCCGTAGATCCATCCCCAGATGGGGGTGCCGTAGGCGACGCGCAGGAGGTTCTTCATCTTGCGGTAGGGGAGGAGGGCGCGTTCGGAGTAGAGGCAGTTGCGCGTCATGATCTCGGTGCCGAAGAAGTTGATGGCGCGGGCTTCCTCGGTGAGGTCGGCGCCGAGGCGGAGGGAGGCGGCGGAGGAGGTGAAGCCGCCATGCGTGGTGTACATGCAGAGGGTCAGGTGCGGGTTGATTTTCTTGGCCTCGCAGCGGAACTCGACCCACCAGTTGCCGACCTTGGCCATGCGCCAGGCGAGGAAGGTCTTCCAGAGGGGGGCGCGGCGGTTGAAGAGGCGGGGGTCGAGTTCGTTCATGGGGAGCTGCCAGCCTGTGTCCTGGCGGAAGGCCTCGCGGCAGTGGCGGCAGCCGCAGCCGTGTTCATAGAAGGTGAGTTCGTCGCACTGGAGGCCGTCGACGCCAGCCTTGACGACTTCAAGGAGATAGTCGCGGTAGGTGCGGGTGAAGACGGGGTTGAGGATGCAGAACTGGGAGCTGGGGGTCATGTCGACGAGGCCGAGGACGAGTTCGGGGGTGCGCTCGGCCATGACGCGGAAGCCGGCGCCGCAGTTCCAGAGGAGGGTGGCGTCGTTGTGGTCGATAGCCTTCATGCCGGCGGCGTGGGCGGCCTGGGTGTATTGCTTGATGGCGTCGAGAATGCGCTGGCGGTGTGTGGGATAGGTGTGGCGAGAGAGCAGCCCCGACATCATGAGGACGGTGCCGCCAGAGGCACGGGCGTCGTCGACGAGGCGCTTCAGGCGCTTCGGGTCGGTGTATTCGGTCCAGTCCGAGGAGTTGTTGCCGATGTCCCGAAAGACGGCGTTGTGGATCCAGGCGAGTTGCGGGGCGTCGGGATCGGGCTGTTCGACGGGGCGCGGGAAGGGCTTCATGGGGCCGATGGCCTCCTGGCCAGGGACGGGGAGTTCGACGAGGTTGAGGGAGCGCGCGAGTTTGACGGGGGGGTAGTCGGCGTTGCGGAAGAGCTCGGCGGGTTCGTAGCCGTCGGAGACCCAGAAGCCGCGGTCGAAGGAGAAGTCCTCGGCCTTCGCGACGATGGGCTGCACGGCGATGGTGGAGACGAGGAAGTCGCCCGCGAACTTCACGGTGGCGGTGCCGTCGGTCACGCGGACGGGGATGGTGGCGGACTGGAGTCTGCCCTTTGGGACGCTTTGCATCGGGGCGGCCTCCTCGCCGTTGACGGTGACGGAGAAGCGGTTGGCGAGCCCTGCGAAGTTTCCAGAGGTGACGGTGACGAAGTGGAATCCAGGGATGAGGCCAGTGATGCGGAAGGCGGCGTCCCTTCCCGAGAAGGCGGCGTAGTATGCGCCTTCTGGGGCGTCGACATGGCGGCGGAGGGCGGGGGTGCCGATCCATCCGAATCGTCGGTCGGCGTCGAAGGGGGCGTCGTCGGCGGTGGTGAACTGGCGGCCGTGCTTGAGGGCGCCGAAGGAGAATAGGTGGGTGGGGATGAGTTTTGCGCCGTACTTGTAGGTCGCGAGGGCGTGGTGGGTGGAGTAGTCGGATTCCATCCTGCCTTCGCGGATGACGATTTTCGCGCCAGTGGTGCCAGCGGCCTTGACGGGATTGTCGGGGAGGATGGCGCCGCCGTGGAAGACGAGCCTGCCGCCTTCGCGGGCGATGTCCCAGACACCTCGGACGGCGCCGTGCTTGTACATCATGATGTAGTCGCCTGCGCCGATGGGGTTGAGGTCGAAGACGAGGTCGCGGCCCTTGCCGTCGGAAAGGCAGAAGTAGCGCCAGGCGTCGCTGCCGACGGGGCCTTTGGCGGAGGAGGCGAGGAGGCCCTGGGCAGGGACCCAGCGGCGGCCGTTGACGGCAAGGCCCTCGTATTTCATGCCCGCGACCGCCGTCCAGGGGAGGACCAGGGTGATTGTGCGCTTCAGGTTGGGATTGTAGGCCTTGGCGGAGCCCAGCATGGAGATCTCGACCTGGCTGCCGTCGGGGGCGAGGGCGATTTCCTGGCGGATGCGGGTCTCCGGGTGCTCGCTCCACACGTTCCAGACGCGCGTGCCGTCGGACAGGGTGGCCTCCGAGCGCTGCGGATTCTTGCCGAGCGCATCGGACAGCGCGACGCTCTTGACCGATTCGACGAGGACCTCGCCGCGGTGGTGGATGGCGAAGTCATCGCCATGGGGCACCACCGTGAACGGGCCGGCGGCGGCCGCGAGCGCGGCGGCGAGGATGAGGGCGGTGATTGCTTTCATGATGGGGGGGCTTTGGGGACACCGGGCGGCCGCGCAGGGCGCGGCCCTCCCATTGTTTCACAAGACAAAACTGGCCCAGCCGGCCATGCCGACTCTGCCGACAAACTGACTATGCCGACCATGCCGACTCTGCCGACAGACTGACCATGCCGACTCTGCCGGCTCTGCCGACAGAATGCCCACGCCGACCCTGCCGGCTCTGCCGACAGACTGACCCTGCCGGCCATGCCGACTCTGCCGACAGACTGACTATGCCGGCCATGCCGGCTCTGCCGACAGACTGGCCCTCCCGTTTGCGGCCGCGCGGGAGCGCGGCCTCCCTACTTGACCCACACGATGGTGTAGGCGTGGAGCAGGGATTTGGGCAACTTGGCGGTGAGGCGGCCGCCCTGGATGGCGAACTGGAGTGGCTGGCGGCCGGGGAAGTCGGGGGAGACGGCGTAGACCTCCTTGGCGTTGGGGCAGGGGAGGGTGAAGGTGATGTCCGCTTGGAGCGGGGGCCAGGCTGGCTTGGGGGCGGCGGCGGTCATGATCTCGCCCTTCTTGAGGTTGGCGCCGGCGGCGTTGAGGAAGTGTATGGCGATGGCGTCGCCCTGGCGGTAGAGGGTGGTGTAGACTCTGGGCGGGGCGTCGGTCTGCCAGTAGAGGGCGTCGGCGAAGACGGTGCGGTAGTATTGGCGGCAGAATGCGGCGAGGGTCTCGTCGAGTTCGAAGGTCCAGGGCTTGTTGGTGACGCCCTCGGTGGCGTAGAGGGCGGCGGGGAGGGCGGTGGTCTGGTAGAGGATGCGTCCTTTGCCGTAGGGCTTGGCGATGAGGGCGGGGAGGGCGTGCCCGGCATCGTCGAAGAGGTAGAGCGGGCTGTTGGCGGCGGGAGTCTTGAGGGGGATGCAGACGCCGAACGGGCGGGCGATGGGCCTGGCCTGCGCGGGGTCGGTCGTCGTGCCGAGTTTCCCGAAGAGCGGCTTTCGCTGGGGGGTGGGCTTGAAACCGAAGAGTCCGGCGAAGGGCCATTGGTCGCGGCGGTTGCCGAGTTCGTCGCCCATGGCGGCGAGGGTGGCGAGGTAGACGGTGCCGCCGTTTTTGGCGAAGGCGCGGATGGCGGCGATCTGCTGGTCGGAGAGGCAGGCGCTGGAGCCGACGAAGAGCACGGAGTATTTGCCGAGTTGGTTGTTGAGGAGGGCGGCGTCGCCGACGATGTCGTATGGCGCGTGGATTTCCTCGAGGGTCTGGGCACATCCAAAGGCCTCGGTGATGACGGAGGTGCCGAACTGCCAGTCGCGGCAGTGGGAGGAGAAGAGGATGGCGATTTTGGCGATGGATTCGGCCTTGCCGCGGTCCATGTTGTCGGGGGTGGCCTCGAAGGCGAAGAAGTCGGGGCCCTTGGCGTTGGCGGGGAGGTAGGCGAGGCCGCACTGCCCAGTCATGTTGCAGGCGGCCCAGCCGAAGTAGATGGTGTCGTGGCTGGTGCCGTAGAGCCATCCCCAGATGGGCGAGCCGTAGGCGAGATGGAGGAGGTTCATCATCTTGCGGTAGGGGAGCAGGGAGCGGGCGCTCTGCAGGCAGTTCCGGGTCATGATCTCGGTGCCGAAGAAGTTTCCGGCGCGGGCCATTTCGGTGAGGTCGCCGCCGAAGTTGATAGCGGCCCAGCCGTCGGTGAAGCCGTAGTGGGTGGTGTAGGCACAGAGAGTGAGGTCGGGGTTGATGGCCTTGGCCTCGCGGCGGAACTCGACCCACCAGTTGGCGATCTTGGCCTTGCGCCATTCGACGAAGGTCTTCCAGAGGGCGGACTGCTTGTTGAAAAGGCGCGGGTCGCACTCGTTCATGGGCAGCTGCCAGCCGGTGTCCTGGTAGAAGGTTTCGCGGCAGTGGCGGCATCCGCAACCGTGCGGGTAGAAGTAGAGTTCGTCGGGCTGGAAGCCGTCGACGCCGTTGCGGACGGATTCGAGGAGGTAGTCGCGGTAGGTGCGGGTGAATTTGGGGTTGAGGAGGCAGAAGGATGGGTTGGGCATGAGGTCGACGAGGCCCTGGACGGATTCGTCGACGCGCTCGGAGAGGACGCGGAATCCGGCGTCGATGTTCCAGAGGAGGGTGGTGTCGTGGTGGTCGATGACCTTGAGGCCGCGCTGGTGGGCGGCCTGGATGATGTCGCGGATCATGTCGAGGCCGCGCTGGCGGCTGCCGGGGTAGGTGTGGCGGGAGTGGAGGCCGGAGACCATGAGGGCGGTGGCGCCCTCCCGCTTGAGGGCGTCGAGGCGGCGGTTCAGGACGGCGGGCTCGTGGAACTCGTTCAGGATGCACGCATTGCCGCCGAGGTGGCGGAACTTGGCGTTGCGGGTCCAGGCGAGGCCGGGGGAAGCCGGATCGGGCAGTTCGATGGGGCGCGGGACCGCCTTGGCGCGGCCGGTCGCCTCCTTGCCGGGAATGGGGAGGCGGAGGCGCTGCTGGAAGGGCTTGAAGACGGCGGCAGGGCGGTAGTGCTCGTTGCGGTAGATGGCGGCGGGCTCGAAGCCGTCGGAGACCCAGATGCCGCGGTTGAAACTGAAGTCCTCGGCCTGGGCGAGGAGGAGGAAGTCGCCGATGGCGGAGACGAGGAAGTCGCCCTGGAAGCGGAGGTCGAGGAGCCCGTCGGCGCCGACCCAGATGGGCAGGGTGGCGGAGAGGAGTTCGGCTTTGGCGACGGAGGTCGTCGGGATCAGCTCCTTGCCGTTGGCGATGACGGAGAAGCGGTTGGGGCGGCCGGCGTAGTTGCCGCAGGCGACGGTGACGAAGTGGACGCCGGGCACGAGGCCGGAGATGCGGAAGGCGGCGTCTTTGCCGGCGAGGGCGGAGTAGTAGGCGCCCTCCGGGGCGCCGTGGACGGGCGTCAGGGCGGGGGCGCCGAGCCAGCCGCGTCTGGCGGCGGGGGTGTAAGGGGCGGCGTCGGCGGTGGTGAACTGCTTGCCGTGCTTCGTGGCGCCGAAGGAATAGAGGTGTTGCGGCTGGAACTTGTCGGTGTAACTGAAACGGCGCAGGGCGTGGTGGGCGTCGTAGTCCTCGAGCATGGCGGCGGCCTCGCGCAGGACGACCTTGGAGCCGGTCATACCGCCGTTGGGACTGGTGCCGGAGCCGCTGAGGAAGCGCAGTCGTCCGGGCTGCGCCGTCACGCCCCAGATGCCGCGGACGGCGCTGATGGTGTACATGGAGTTCTCGTCGCCGGGGCCGATGGGGTTGAAATCAAAGACGACGCCGCGGTCGGCGCCGGCGGGCTTGAAGAGGAGGTAGCGCCAGGCGTTCTGGGTGAGGACTCCCTTCGGGGATTTGGCGTCGAAGACGCCCTGCATAGGCTTCCAGGTGCGGGCGTTGATGGCGAGCCCCTCGAAGGAAGCGCCGTCGATGGCGGCGAAGGGAATTTGGAGCTGTATGGTGCGCGCCTGGGTGGGGCCGTAGGCGTAGGCCTCGCCGATCATGGTGATCTCGACCTCGGAGCCGTCGGGCTTGAGGGCGATCTCCTGGCGGATGCGGGTCTCCGGGTGCTCGCTCCACACGTTCCAGACGCGGGTGCCGTCGGGGAGGGTGGTCTCCGAGCGCCGCGGGTTCTTGCCGAGCGCGTCGGGCAGCGCGGCGCTCTTCACCACATCGACGAGGACCCGCCCGTGGTATTTGATGGCGAAAGCGTCGCCATTGGGTTCCACGGTGAAGGGGCCGGCGGCGGCCGCAAGCGCGGCAAGGCAAAGGGCGAGGAGGGTGGTTTTCATGAAAGAGGTACGGTCTTGCGGGTGGCGGCGCGCCATTCCGCATGAGGGGCGGTTTCATCGCCATTTCGTCATGTCGGGGGAGCCGCCATAAGGCTGTTGAACTGCGGACAGGTGCCAGGTAAAGTTAGCATGGATTTGCAGTTCTGCCTGTCAGGGGAGCGTTTTTCGCGGCCTTTTCGGGGAGTTATGTTCCCCCTACGGGGCGGCAATCGCCACTGTTTGCATACCCGAAGATGTTGCCACGGCGGCCTCGCCGTGGCGGTCCGCCGAGCATGCGGTGCCCAATCATGCTCGCCACCAGACGCAGCCAAAGGCTTCGGAATCGACCGCAGGTCAATCACCGAGCCGCCACGGCGGGGCCGCCGTGGCAACCATTTTCGGGCCGCTTTGTTCGAAATTGTTGCGACATGGCAACCATTATCGGGCCGCTCTGTTCGATGTTGCGAGCCGCGCGTTGCCGCGGGTGGAATCGGGCTGCGCATCCTCACGCAAGGGTTGCGATGCGGTAGGCGTTCATGCCTGTGCCGATGGCCTCCAGTTTCAGATATCTCACCGCCTCGTCGAGGGCGGCGATGCGGATGCTGTCGGCGACGTTGTCGCCGTCCTTCAGGGTCAGCAAGGACACGTTCGTGCGGACGGTGTCGTTTGCGCAGGCCACGGAGGCGAGTTTCACGGCATGGTGGTTCTCGTCGTAGAAGGAGGCCTTGACGGAGCCAGCCTCCATTTCGAGCGACAGTCCGCCCTGCCACGCGGAGAGGTCGAGGTAGTCCAGGGGGTCGGCGCCGCCGCCTTTTCCGAGGCAGCCCTGGAACTCGCCGTCAAGGGCGGTGGCGGCATTCCATGTGTTGTTGGCGAGGCCAGTGAACACGCCGAGTTCGTCCATATTCACGGAGTAGTGGCTGTTCCTGCCCTTCTTTGCGCCCGTGGCGGTGACCTCGAGGACATAGTTCCCGCCGCCCGCCAGCATGAGCGGGCCGGTGGAGGCCGTGTCCTTCGTTGCCGTCGCGGTGACGGACTTCACGCGCTTGAGGCTGCCGTTTGCCGCGACGGAATAGACCGTCAGCTTCACGTCGTTCTCCACGCCCGACAGGCTGAATGAGTAGAATCCGCCCTTTTCGTCGACTTCGATCGCGCGGTAGTCGACGGCGTCGCCGATGCCGACCCAGTCGTCCTGCTTCGCGCCGCCTGCAATGGCGGGTGCGCCGCGCCAGGCGTCGTCGGTGTTGTCGCCCTCCGTGTAGAAGACGCTGTCCGCGCCGACCGACACCGTGTATTCGGCATCGGCGCCGCGGGCGGCGTTGGTGGACTTGACCGCGAGGTAGTAGGTGCCCGCCTCCAGCGCCACGGGCCGGGTGCTGCACACATACTTCCCCGACGCCTGGTCCAGTCTGGCAGTTGTGCCGGACAGTGTCCTGGCCGCATACTTGCCCTGCCTGCCGGAAAGGGACAGGATCTCGATCCGCGTGGCGTCGGTGGCCTCCAGGTCGAACACGACCGATGCCGCGCTGTCCAGCGTGAACGCCTTGTAGTCGACCTTGTCGCCGAAGCCGACCCAGTCCTCCACGGCCGGGGCGCCCTTGCTGTCCTCGCCGAGGAGCCCCGCGTCGCCGACCGCGCCGTCCGCGCCCATGGCGTTCCGGTCGCCCCAGTCGTCGGAGTGGTCGCCCCTGGCGTAGACCTTCTCCGGCGTCAGCGTGAGCGTGAAATCCAGGTTCCTGCCGCCCTTCACCTTTACCTTGACTTTCGTCTTGAGCGAATTGTCCAGTAGCACGGGCTGGCCGTTCCTGAAGTACAGCACCCCCTTTTTCAACGTTCCTATGCCGACCATTTTTAAGTCGTTGTACACGGCCACCACACCAGTGATGTTGCCAAAATCGCCGCCCAGCGCGTAGGCGCCGGCCACGGGCAAGTTCGCCTTCAGCGTGGCGGTTCCGCGGCCCTCCAGGACGATGGGCTCGACGATACTGCCGACGGCATAGCTTGTGATTTCGGAGGTGTTCCCCGCCGCGTCCGTGCCGCGGAAATACACCGTGCCATTGTCGCGGACCACGACCGGCTCCGTGTAGTCGAGCCAATCCTCCCCGTCCAGGCTGTATTCGCGGACGACGCTGTCGTCGCTGAAGGCGGCCGTTACCGCGACCGGATCCACCGTCCAGGTGGCGTCCGCCGTGGCCGTCGGCGCCTCCGGCTGGACCTTGTCGATGTTGTCGACGACGACGGTGGCAATGTCGGAGACGTTCCCGGCGGCGTCGGTGCCCCGGAAGGAGACGGCGCCGTTCTCGGCGAGCACGACGGGATCCGTGTAGTCGCTCCATTCCGCGCCGTCCAGCGAGTATTGCTTCACCTCGCTGTCGTCGCTGAAGGCGGCGGTCACCGTGACGTCCTGGTTGGTCGGTTCGGTCGTGCTGGCCTGCGCCGTCGGCGCCTCTGGCGCGATCTTGTCGATGTTGTCGACGACGACGGTGGTGACCTCGGATGCGTTCCCTGCGGTGTCGGTGCCCCGGAAGGAGACGGTGCCGTTTTCGGCGAGCGCGACGGGCTCCGTGTATTCGCTCCAGGTGCTGCCGTCCAGCGAGTATTCCTTCGCCTCGCTGTCGTCGCTGAAGGCGGCGGTCACCGTGACATCCTGGTTGGTCGGTTCGGTCGTGCTGGCCTGCGCCGTCGGCGCCTCTGGCGCGACCTTGTCAATGTTGGAGACCGTGTAGGAGACGGGGTCGCAGACGTTGCCTGCGGCGTCCGCGGCGCGGAAATACACCATGCCGTTTTCGGTGAGCACGATGCCCTCCGTGTATTCGCTCCAGGTGCTGCCGTCCAGCGAGTATTGCTTCACCTCGCTGTCGTCGCTGAAGGCGGCGGTCACCGTGACGTCCTGGTTGGTCGGTTCGGTCGTGCTGGCCTGCGCCACGGGCGGCTCGGGCGGGGTGGTGTCGGGTGGCGCGAGCGTCAGGAGCAACTGGCTGTCCTTGACGGTGAGCGAATAGGCGAAAGCGTCGCCGAGCTTGGTCTCGCCGACCGCCAAGGTGAGATCCTCCGCGCCCCCGCACTTGACGGTGACGCTGCCCGTGAAGTTCGCCGCGCCCTCCGCCAGCACATAGTCCCCGATAGACTGGGTGGTGGAGACGGTGGCGGTGTAAGTGGGGGTGCCCTGGATCAGCGACAGGTTGTTCACCAGCGCTTTGTAGCCTGGCTCCAGCGGCGAGATGTCGAAGTCAATGATGGAGTCCGCATACGCCGAGACAATGGCGCCGCTGTGCATGGTCAGCCAGCCAGTCGCCGTGCCGCTGCCGTAAACGTCCAGGCGTCCTCCGCTGGAGACGGTGGCGTCGCTTGCCATGCCGCCGCTGTTAACGAACAGGTTGCCTCCGCTGTTGACGGTGGCGCCATTTGCCATGCCGCCGCTGTTAACGGTTAGTCTGCCTCGGCTGTTGACGGTGGCGCCATTTGCCGTGCCGCCGTTGTAAACGGTCAGGCTGCCTCCGCTGTTGACGGTGGTGTCGTTTGCCGTGCCGCCGTCAACGGTCAGGTTGCCTCCGCCGGAGACGGTGGTGTCGTTTGCCGTGCCGCTATAGAAGATGTGCATATAGCCGCCTTGGGAGACGGTGGTGTCGTTTGCCGTGCCGCCGTCGGAAACGAACAACTCGCCGTCATTGACGGTGGTGGAGTTCGCCGTGCCGCCGTCAACGCACAGGTAGCCTCCGCTGGCGACGGTGGTGTTGTTTGCCGTGGCGTCGTCGTTGACGAACATAGCGCCGTCGGAGGAGACGGTGGTGTTGTTTGCCGTGCCGCCGTCAACGGTCAGGTTGCCTCCGCTGGAGACGGTGGTTTTGTTTGCCGTGCCGCCGTCGTTGACCTGCATCTTGCCTCCGCTGTAGACGGTGGTGGAGTTTGCCGTGGCGCCGTTGTTAACGTCCAGGTGGCCTCCGCTGTAGACGGTGGTGTTGCTTGCCTTGCCGTCGTCGTTGACCTGCATCTTGCCTCCGCTGGTGACGGTGGTGGAGTTCGCAGTGGCGCCGTTGTAAACGCACAGATCGCCTGACGAGTAGACGGTGGTGTAGTTCACCGTGCCGCCGTTGTAAACGTACAGATCGCCTTTGACGGTGGTGTAGTTCGCCGTGCCGCTCGGGGAGACGAACAGGGCGCCCAGCCAGTTGACGGTGGTGGAGTTCGCCGTGCCGCCGCTGTCAACGTCCAGTTGTCCTCCGCTGGAGACGGTGGTGTTGTTTGCCGTGCCTTGCGAGGAGACGTACATTATGCCGTTGTCGTTGACGGTGGTGTAGTTCGCCTTGCCGCCGCTGTAAACGTCCAGGCGTCCTCCGCTGGAGACGGTGGTGTTGTTTGCCGTGCCGCCGCTTTCAACGTCCAGGTGTCCTCCGCTGGAGACGGTGGTGTAGTTCACCGTGCCGCCGTTGTAAACGTACAGATCGCCTTTGACGGTGGTGGAGTTCGCCGTGCCGCTCGGGGAGACGAACAGGGCGCCCAGCCAGTTGACGGTGGTGGAGTTCGCCGTGCCTTGCGAGGAGACGTACATTATGCCGTTGTCGTTGACGGTGGTGTAGTTCGCCTTGCCGTTAGCGGAGACGTACATTAAGCCGTTTCTGTTGACGGTGGTGTAGTTCGCCGTGCCGCCCGAGGAGACATGCATATAGCCGTTGGTGTTGACGGTGGTTTTGTTTGCCGTGCCGCCCGCGGAGACGCGCAAAACGCCGAAAGAGTTGACCGTGATGTCGTTGACCGAACTGCCGTTGGCAACGATCAACGTGGTGTCGTTTTCAATGATAGTCGGCATGGTGGCTCCTTGTTTTTATCAGATGCTTCGGTTGCCCAAGATGGCCGTTAAAACCGCCATTTCGGGGGGAGAGTGCCTTCGGGGGCAATGCACAAACGTGGGTCATTGCGCGACTGGATGATAATTTACCCCCCCCCCCGCATAATTAGCAAGTCGTGCGACTTGCTTTTTTTCTACGGATTCGGTTGGGAAAAGTGAAAGGCGCTGTTCCCCAAGAGGGTCGGTAACAGCCCCTCATAATGCCGACACGCCAGAAGCGTGCAGGTGGGGCGCGATCCCCGAAAAGATGCGCGGCATTCCTGCCTGGGAAAGCCCCCGGGGGCGTTGGACCATAGCCAGGGGTGGAGGGCGCGTCAGCGCCCGGAACCCCTGGGGGCGGGATCCTGTTTTCCAGAGCCCTGCAAGGGCGGAAGG
>JAEEGL013620672.1_pt1 | contig 11650 bp, 11 predicted proteins | sample 9134231 | NCBI WGS metagenome assembly JAEEGL01 (sample SAMN16246548, study PRJNA631951) | gut metagenome | biome: gut microbiome; feature: rumen; material: fiber-attached | host: Bos | place: Iran: Karaj | collected 2018-10 | reverse complement strand
CAGGTACTTCATGACGCCGTTTGCTGCACCCAAACCGTAGGCACTGCCGCCCGCCAGAACAATGGCATGAATCTGCCGGGCTGCCATCAGGGGATTGAGCAGCTGGCTTTCCCGGCTGGCAGGGCCGCCTCCTCGCACATCCAGTCCGGCACGCATGCCATCCGGCGCGATGAACACCGTACAACCGGTGGCAGCTTCAGCATTTTCGGTTTGGCCGATACAGACAGAACCGACATCGATTACGGGAATTTCACGCATGTTATAACCACCTTCCGCCAATGAAATGACCGACAGCAGGAGCGCTGCCAGACAGATACAGATCAGGCTTCTCACAGCCATTTTTCTTCGGGTGAAGCTGATTTGATTTCCGCATGATTGCATCCTCTTTTCAAGCCATTAAGGGTTATTTCATCACAGCCCGGAGGATCTCCTGCATGCATTCATTTGAGTATTGGTCCCCCGCAACGGTCGGGTGCAGCTGGATCAGATAGATATTGCCGTATTTCCTTGATTTCGCATACAGGTTATACGCCTTGTATATGTAGGTTTCGCCGCCATGATAAAAGCTATCGGAGTTGGGCCTGGCCTGCACCCATCCGCAGCCGTATCCCTTGTCGATATGGAACATTTCGGCAAGGGATTCTTCATTGATCAGCTTTCCTCCGATCAGCGCCCTGTCGAAGAGGAGCAGATCTGCTGCGCAGGAATGGATATCCCCAACCCCTCTTTGAGGTTTGATCAGCTGCATATACAGCGTGTCAACAATCTCATAAGGATCATCGTACGGAGAATCACCGTCCGGGGCAAACTCGGGAATGCTTGTGACGTCACCTGTGGTCATGCTGCTCGAATGTTCCATGCCGCATACTTCGAAAATGTTTTTCTGCACATATTCCGCGTAGCTTTCTCCCGTGACCTTTTCGATAATCATCGCGAGCAGCGTATAGCCTGTGTTGCTGTATGAAAACCTTGTTCCGGGCGTGAATTCCAACTCTCCTGTGAAAAGCATGGAAAGCAGCTCTTCGTCTGTAAATCCGTCGTAATAGTACCGCCTGAATTCCTCCGCATCCGGATTTCCGTTTTCATCCAGGAAGGTTTCGTCGCTGACAAAATCCTTCCGGAGCCCTGACTGCATATGCAGAAGATGGTAAACTGTGATCTCCTTCCCATACTCGAACTCAGGAAAATAAAGGTCAAGCGTGCTGTCCAGGGAAAGCTTCTCCCGCTCACACAGCTGAAACACCGCGGTTGCGGTAATTGCCTTGGTCAGCGAACCGATCTCGTATGTAGTATATGCGTCGACCCTGTTTCCGTGGATGTCGGAAGAATTAATTCCGCCGATGAAAATGATCCGGTCATCCGTAGCCAGGATATATGTGCCCCTGATCAGGGGCGACTTTGCACATTCACGTTTCATGATACCGACAAGCTCTGTCAGATCTTCATCCCCGGCTGCCCAGGTATTGTCGGCCTCATCGTATATCAGTCCCTCCGTAATATCGGCATAAGCAAAGCCGGAAGCAGACAGCAATACCGCTGCAGCAAGTACAAATAAAACATAAAATGACTTTTTCACGCTGTGCTCCTTCTCCATTGAAGTATATCGATCCGGCTTTTCCATATGAATCACAGGAATTTAAAAAGGAAATACTAAACAGGTCACTCTCAATGTGCAAAAAAGCTGATAATGCTCTCTATCCCCTGCATTGCATTTCTGTCATCAGAGGCTGGTATTTCATTTGTATGATGGCTGGATACCAGTTCATGTATGGTATGGCAGTTCATATGATGCAGAAGAATACAGGCTGTACTGTACGCTTTATCCATCTGTCCGTCCCCGCCTCCAACCAATATTACCGCACCTTTTTTCTTTTTTGGGATGGGTGTTTCTTTTCGGAAAGCGGCAGAACAGTAATACGTCTGGAGTCTGCTTCCCAGGTCCAGAAGTTTTCCTGTCAGTTCCGAAAAATATACCGGAGATGCAATTAAAATGTTGTCGCACTCCTGAATGTATTCATATACCTCCTGCATTTCATCGTCTATTGTACACCCGTTGTGATTCCAGCAGTACCGGCAGTCAATGCAGGGAGATATATTGCATCTGTACGCATTGATGATCTTGTATTCTCCGGCTATTCCTTCTGTCACTTTTTTGATGAGACTGGCAGTATCCCCGTTTTCCCTTGGAGAGCCATTCAATATTAAAGTCTTCACAATACCTCCATATCAGTACAACACAAATCCTATAAAGCTGTCACTGATGACGCGCGTAACAATACCAGTGGATTCCTTTTCCGTATCCGATCTTCTCATAGAACGGATCCCCGCCGCCGGTCATATGGGTTGCTCCCAGCGGTTTCAGGCGGCGGTAATGCTCTGTCAATGCAGCTGATGCCAGTCCCATTTTCCTGTACTGCGGAACGGTGCAGAGCGGCTCCATGTAGGCCAGGTGGTCTTCCGGAACCCACCACATCCCTGAATAGCAGGCATACTCCCCGTTTTCATCCGCGATAATGACGGTATACTCATATGTCGAATGCGGCGGAGGATTCCGGAAGTCTTCCAGGATTCCTTTATAGGATGTGGCCGGAGTCCATTCCTGCGATTCATCTTCCGCTGTCCAGTTTTCAAACTCTCCCTTGTCCAGGTGATGATTGAACCCGTACCAGCAGCATTTCGCCAGTTTCAGGGGATCCACATCCGCCTGTTTCACAAAGTGGAACCCGGCCGGAAGCTCATAGTTCAGTTCCTTTGAAAAATCGTACTGCCTGTCTTCATAATCATACTGCAGGGTGAAACCCCGTTTTTCCGCAATCTCCATGAGGTATTCCTGGCCGTTGAACAGCATGAAGCGCTGCGCGTTTTCAAAATCAGGCATCTGTTCCAAGGCGTAAGTAACCATTTCCTCCGCCAGGAATTCATATCCCGGACGAATCTTGAAATAAATGTCTGTAACAGGGGCTTCATGGAAGACAAGCCCGACGACTTTCCGCCCGTCCAGCCAGAGGCGGTTCAGATGCAGACAGCTCTTATCCATCCAGCTTGAATACAGGGCATATTCAAAGAACGGTGCAGCAACACCGCCGCCCTTTTCCCGGTCATAGATTTCCACCATGAAATCCCAGACCAAATCCAGGTCCGTTTCCTTCCGGAACTGTTTTGTCGTAATTTCCATACGCGCTCTCCCGAATCTGTTTTGTTCATTATTCAGCAGGAAGTTTTATGGATTCCCGTCCGGGAGTCCGGCGATATATTTCCGGATGATCTCCGCGGTTTCTCCGGGCGTCTGCTTCTCATTGTCAATAAACAGCTGATACTTTCCCCGGTTCCGGCCGATCCACTGGTTATACTCAATATGCGGCCGGATGATCTCATCTGAAGTGAAACCCCTCTCCTTCGGCCTGGCCCGCAGGCGCTGGTAAATGACTTCATCCGGTGCCCATAAGGCAATATAGTAGGTGGCTTTCACTTCTTCCGGAACCGTGGTCTCTGTCATGTAGTTCTGCGGCGTCAGGCAGGAAACAAACACAAGATCCCTTCCGCCGGCCATCCGGATGGCTGCGTTCAGCGTATCGTTCCCATACTGTGATTCATGGTCTGTGCCGGCGTAATCCCACCAGTTCAGGCCGGTTTCGTCCGAATCAATACAAGCGTATTTCCCCGGATCCAGCAATGCGTTCAATTCATCCTTGATCGTTGACTTTCCGGCCCCGCAGGTGCCGGTAATGATATACAGTTTCACAGCCCTTTCCTCCAATTCTATCGACGGATGACTTTGCAGTTTTTGACATATTCACCGTATTTCTCCATGAAGTCATCCCGTTCCGCTTCTTCCGTGATCCAGATGATTACCCAGGCGTTTTCAATCCCCAGGTTTTCATATGCCTTATGGCGGTGGTTTCCGTCATTCAGTTCGAATTCACCGTCCACATAATGGACCATGAGCGGCGGCATATCCGGTTCCGTCCGGACAGCCTTTTCCAGTTCCTTTACCTTATGCTCCCACCAGTCCGGATCAATCCGGTATTTCATTTCCGGTTCCGGTCCGGCGCATCTTTTGAACAGGCTGACCGGAAACAAGGCCGGACTGAAGTAGTACCGGTCGAACAGTTTCAGGCCGTCTGAAAACGGAATATTCCGCCCGTCCTCGTTCAGATACAGATGAATCCAGGCATCCAGTTTCCCTGCATCCGCATATGCCTTCGCGGATGAGAGGGTTGCGCTGTACTTTAACATAGCGATCTCCTTCCTGCTGTACACAATCCGTTTGATGGAATCGTAGGAGAGCGCGTATTTATCCATGAGTTCGTCAATCGCCTGCCCGGCTGAAAAATCCGCGCGGATCTTTTCGTTTCTTTCCCGGATAAACTGCTGATATCCGGATGTTTCGCCCCAGGCTTTTCTTTCATCCCGGGCCGGAATATAAATCGTCTCACCGGACACATACCGCTGGATCTGTTTCAGGAGACCCTCCGGAAAGATCTCCTGTGCGTTCCGGTATCCCATGGCTTCGCCCTCCTTTCGGGAAGGATTATAGCCCGACAGGCAATCCGGGGATATACCATGTTCGCATGTACGTGTTTTTGACACAAAGCTTTCTTTTTCAGAGTGAAAAGGTATCCCCAGGCTCCGGTTAAAGCGTTTTCCGGAAGCAGATTACCCGGTTGGCTTCTTCGAATCCCAGCGCCAGATGGAACCTTAAGCTGCTTTCATTGTCCAGTTCACAGTCACTGGCAAACTCCGTGCAGTCCTTTCCCTTCGCCCACTTCTCACATTCTGCCAGCAGCTTTGCCGCAAGCCCCTTCTTCCGGTAATCTTCCGAGACGAAAATCCCTTCAAGATATCCGACGGGAGAACTTTCAGTTCCTTCAACGTAATCATAGCGAAGCTGGCACTGGGCAAACGCAACCGGCCTGTCCTCCGCAAAGGTGATAAAACAGACAGCGTCATCCTTTTCCACGATCTCCCGGAACTCATCTGCCAGTTCCGCCACTTCATGATCTTCCCACATCTGTATCGCGAGCAGTGCGAGCGTTTCCGCGTCTTTGACCTGTGCCCGTCTGATCTTTTCCATCTCTTCACCCCGTCAACTGCTGCATCTGTCAGAAAGAACACCCTTCCCTGGCTGATATATACTGCTTCATTTCCCGGGCCACTTCCCGGATACTTTTCCCGTCCGTGTCGATCACGATATCTCCGGGACAGGGAGGAAGCTTCAGCCAGTAATCATTCGTTTCCCCCGGATCGCCGCGTTTGTCGTGCCGCTTTTTCAGCGTTTCCAGCGAGCATGTCAGCGTGAAGCTGACCGTTTCAAATCCTTCCGCCGTAATCCCTTTCAGGATCCCTTCCCGGATTCCCGGATCCGTCAGCACGACGGATGTGAAAAACACATATGCAAAGTCCGAGTCCAGATAGTTCGAAAGGATAAAGGACATGCCTTTATCCCCGTTGCGCAGCCGTTTGTCCGCCACGGAAAAGGGATGAACGCACCAGCACCAGTCCCCGTCCAGGTAGGCACTGTTGTCAAAGCTTTCAAACAGCCGGGTGCCGACAGCGGTTTTCCCGACGCAGGGGGATCCGCTGATGAGGATCAGTTTCTTCTGCATGGTCAGCCCTGCTCCTTCGCGGTAAACCTGAACAGCGGATCTCCGTTGTCTTCCGTACCGTACTGCACCATTCCGCCTTTTTCCATGGCACGCTTTGAAGCGATGTTTTCCCTGTCACATCCTCCATGAACGCTGTGCAGTCCGAAATCCTCTGCCGCCATCCGCAGCAGCTCCTTTACGCATTCGGTTCCATATCCTTTATTGCGGTATTCTTCATCCAGCAGGATAAAGATTTCCGGCTCTGCATGGTCCCGCCTGCCATCCAGCCCGCACCAGCCCATGATCGTTCCCGGATCCTCCGCCCTGCAGACCGCCAGGCAGAGATGGCAGATGCTGCCCTTTGTGTTCTTTTCATAGTTGCCGCGCATATAAGCAATCGCGCCGCGGGCTTCCTCCCCGGAAGCAGGCCGGTGATCGGAAGGCCATGTCCTGGCCACTTCCGGCAGATCGTCTTCCGTGACAGTGCGAAGAATAACAGGATCCTTTTTCAGCAATTTACACGCCTCCGGTATCCGTTTTTTCCAGTGCGGTTACCATTTGTTCCGGACTTTCTCCGCAAATCCCATAAGATTATGAATCTGCAGCTTCCGGCCGTCGTCCAGGGTCACCGTGCCGGAGAATTTCCCGAACACCTGGTGCTGATCGGAGCAGATCACAAACAAATCAATTTTCGCGCTGCGGTCCATGACCGGTTCAAAGGTCATTTCAAACCGGCCGTCATCGCTCGAAAAGCGCCAGGGGGAAAGATAGTCTTCCTTCCCGTCCTTCATCGGGATTTCAAAGCGGACCTGGCTGAGCTTGTGAATCTTTCCGTTATAGAACAGCACGTTTTCGCTGGCGGCGGAAGTATCGCCGAAGCCATAGCCGATATTGAACCCGAAGGGAACGCCGTCCGCCAGGCCGGAAGCGGAACCCCAGTACCAGGTATTGTCATAGGTCCATACGCCGCGGCCCCAGTCCAGCACGGCAAAGGTATCCTCCGGCCTGCAGAGGTACTCCTTTCCCTTATGCCGGATCCACCCGGAAACCCGCATGCAGTTGATTTTCTGGTTATAATAGAACGCTTTCGGATGATCCTTATAGGGAGTGACGATCACCATGGATTCCTCCGGCGCGTCGGTCAGCGTCAGGTCAAAGGTGATGCCGTCCTCCTTCGAAAAATGATCCATGTGGCCATACAGATGGCGGCACGTTCCGTCGTTGTCAAAGGAGATAGCATAGTCTTTTCCGGAAACACGGATATCCCCTTTCTCGCTGGTCGGCGGAAGGAAGCGTTTCGCGAAGGCAGGAAGGTTGATCCGTGACGTCGTGATCTGGCTGTTCGTTTCAAAATCCAGCAGGGAGATGCTGTCCATGGTCATATAGCCATTATGATCCACGGTCAGGGCCAGCGCAAACCGGTCGGTGCAGACGGCGTAATAGTCCCATTCCTTGATCCGGAACGGGCGGGCGGCTATCCGGCTGCGGTCATAGGTTTTGATCAGGCTGGTGGCATATCCGGTTTCAGCCAGGCGCCCCTTCTCGTCATGAAGCGGCCCGGGAGTGACAATACGGTGCTGCATGGGTTCTTTTTCCTCCTTCAACCCGCCTCAGTCATAGGCTTTCTTTTTCAGCCGCAACTCAAAATCTTCCTTCGGAAGCGGCTTGTCGAACAGGTATCCCTGTACGGTGTCGATGTTGACACTTCTCAGGAAATCCACCTGGTCCCAGCTTTCAACGCCCTCCGTGATGACGCTCATATCCAGTTCGCTGGCCATCTTGGCCACGTTCGCCACCACCACGCTGTCGCGCTTTTTATCGGTATGCCTGTCAATGAACGATTTATCCAGTTTCAGCACATCGGCGGAGAAATCCCTGAGGATATTCAGGGACGAATAGCCTGTTCCGAAGTCATCGATGGCCATGGCGATTTCCGAGCTGTGCATCTCGCGCATAAACTTCCTGAGCCGGTCATTATCCTCTTCACTAACGGTTTCAGTGATTTCCACTTCGATATATTGCTTCGGGATATCGTAAGCCTCCAGGATCTTCCGGATATTTTCGGAGAAATCGGGATTCGACAGGTTCTTGCGGGAGAAATTGGTTGAGATACGCACGGGATCAATGCCTTCATCGATCCACCTGCGCAGGTCCCTGCATACCTGCTCGAAAATATAGAAGTCGAGCACACAGATTTTCTTTGTGGTTTCCAGCACAGGGATGAATTCGCCCGGAACGATGACTTCCCCGTCCCTGATCCAGCGTACCAGGGCCTCCGCGCCGGTAAGGGTCTTGGTTTTTGTGTTGACCTTCGGCTGATAGTATGGCTGGAACTCCCCGTTCGCCAGGGCTTCGTCAAAGATGGAAAGGATCTGCTTCTGGAGGATGGCCTTCCTGTGCATTTCGGGCGTGGAGAACAGATAGGGCACATGCTGCTCATACCTGGCGGCGTTCAGCGCCGTGGTGCACCGTCCGATGATGCCCTCGCTGTCAATATTGTCATCATCAATATCCAGGCAGCCCGCAATGGCCTGCAGGGTTGTCATTTCCTCATGGCCGTCGATCACGGCGCTGATCTGGACACCCGAGGTCAGCTTCAGCACAGCGTCGGTCTTCTCCTTATGCACCACGAGGATGAAAGCGTCCCCGGCCAGGCGTCCCGCGCACTCATCCTCGCCGGTATACGACCGAAGGCGCTCCGCGAAACGGATCATGATCCGGTCGGCTTCCTGCTTTCCGTACTTTTTGTTGATCAGCCCGAAGCTCTTCACATTCAGGTAGAACGCGTTATAGCTCATCAGCGTCCCCGCAGCCCAGATCCGGTTGATGAATGTCCTGAACCCAGCGGCATTCGGCAGCCCGGTCATGAGATCTGTCTCAGCGGCTTTCTTTACATACATATCCTTGAGATAGTGGATACAGTTGTCCTTGTGGTTGAAGCCGTTGTGAATCGCGGTCGCCATCTCCAGGCAGGTGTCATATCCGCAGCAGGAGCAGTTGATATGCCGGGAGGCCTCATCGGTCTTGTTCATCTCCAGGAAAATACTCTCCAGCTCCTCAGGATCGGGGATGCGCAGGGAGCACTGCTCCGACCGGTCAGTATAGGCGCGCAGGTAATCCTCCAGCTTCAGGTGTGCAAACTGCCGGTTCAGGCAGGCAAGCCTTTCCTCCGGCGTGGCATTCCGGGACCAGGCGCTGCCCGCGGTATCCTTCTGGACCGCCTGTCGGATATCATGCAGATGATACAGGGAATAATCGGTGGCGGACAGGGTCATATCGGTACCGGTACCGCAGATACAGCCCTTCTCGCAGTTGAGCGCGTCCACAAAGAGGAACGGCGTTTTTCCGTCGCGCAGGGCTGTGCTGTTTTTCTCCAGGTAATGAAACAGCCTTTTCTCCCCCTCCACCTGGCGAATGAACGCGTCGGAGCCAAGAAGCCACAGAACATTTTCCTTCAGTCCGCCCGGCATCGGGTAAACCGAACCCAGGCCGTACTCGATTTCATCCCTGCAGGGTTCTCCGTAGAGGCTGTGTTTTTCCACATAGTCCATCAGATGCGCAAAGGTCACGTTGTAGCTGACATACCCGTGATTGTTCGGGTCATCGATCTCCATCTTCTTGGCGATACACGGACTGATGAAGGCAAGCCGGTCCGTGATGCCGAGCTCCTTCCGCGCGTAGATGGCCGCGCACATGAGCGGGCTCTGCACAGGGAAGAGCTTCGGGAGCAGTTCCGGCATGTACCGTTCGATGTAGCCCACCACCGCCGGGCAGGGCTGGGAGATGCCGCCTGTAAAGTCATACTTCTGAATATAGTTGATATATCCCCAGGTGGTGATATCAGCGCCGAAGGAAACGCTGACAATCCGGTTCACGCCCAGCTCCTTCAGTTTGCCGAAAACCCTGTCATACGTATCCGGATAATTCGCAGGGAACGATGGCGCAACCATGAGGGAGATCTTCTCCCCCTTCCCCAGGTCCGCAAAGAACCGTTCCGTATCATCCCTGTAGTCACGGGCGTTATGTTCACAGATATCAAAGCAGGCGCCGCAGGACACGCAGAGGCTGCCGTCCACCACAATCCGGGAACTGCCGTTTTCATCCGGCTCGGTGGAGACACAGGCCCCGATGCAGCTGCACGCGCGGATGCACTTGTTGCAGCCGATACATCTGTCATTTGTATAGACGAGTCCCTGCTGTATCATATCCCCCATTTTCCGTCTCTCCTCCCCCGGGAGCCTGCAGCCGGCTTCGCTGCCGGTGCTCCGGGATCTGCTTGCACCGTTCTCTTCTCTTTTTCCGTTTCGGACTGGATTTGCTTACTGCTACTATACATTTTTCGGCCTGTTTTCGCAACAGGTTTATTTCCGTAATGCGCCTGCAACGGCATCCGGATCCGAAAAAAACAGGCCCGCGAAGTCCTTTTTCCTCCGGCGGGCTCTGATACCAGCGTACTGCGGTTCACCTGGGACTAAACAGGATCAGTTTTCCAGTTTTTGATAGACCACTTCCGTATTGTTAAACACATGATAAATCAGCAAATTCCCGTCTTCCACCTTGCACCTTACGGTAACCGATTCAGGGGAATTGATTATATACCATATGAAAAGAGTATGGTCAAAAGCTTGACCGGACGGATTGTCTGTGCTAGCATTCTGCCTTGAACGAAAGGAAGCGGATGAAGATGAAAGAACGGAAAATCTATTGCCTGAACAATATTGCGAAGATCGGAACGGACGGTTTCCGTTCCGGCTATACCCTGATCGACTCCATGGACGAAGCGGCCGGTGTGCTGGTACGCTCCGCCGACATGAAGGAAATGGCGTTCCCTGCCGGGCTCCGGGCGATTGCCCGGGCCGGTGCCGGCGTCAACAACATCCCGCTGGACCGCTGCGCAGAGGAAGGCATCGTGGTCTTCAACACGCCCGGCGCCAATGCGAACTCCGTCAAGGAGCTGGTGCTGTGCGGCATGCTGCTGGCTGCCCGGGACGTTGCCGGCGGCATCTCCTGGGTCCGTGAAAACGCGGCGGACGAGAACATTGCCAAGACGACGGAAAAGGCCAAGAAGGCTTTCGCCGGAAACGAACTGACCGGCAAAACGCTGGGCGTCATCGGCCTGGGTGCCATCGGTGTGCTGGTGGCCAATGCTGCGGTTTCCCTCGGGATGAAGGTATACGGATTCGACCCCTACCTGTCCGTCAACTCCGCCTGGAACCTTTCCCCGATGGTCATTCACGCGGAAAAGATCGAAGAGATCTATGCCGTCAGCGACTATATCACCATTCATGTTCCCGCCACCGCGAGTACGAAGGGCATGATCGGGGCGGAGGCGATCGCCCAGATGAAGCAGGGTGCGGTCCTGCTGAACTTCGCCCGGGATACCCTGGTGGATGAGAAGGCCCTGGCGGAAGCGCTGGAATCCGGCGCCGTGAAGCGCTATGTATCCGATTTCCCGACGCCCGTCAGCGCGCACCTGAAGAACGCGATCGTGATTCCGCACCTGGGTGCATCCACCGAAGAGGCGGAGGACAACTGCGCGGTCATGGCGGTAAAGGAACTGCAGGATTACCTGGACAACGGCAATATCCATAACTCCGTCAACTATCCGGAGATCAACCTCGGCGTCTGCGAAACGGAAGCCCGGGTCGGCATCCTGCACCGGAACATTCCGAACATGCTGAGCCAGATCACGACCTTCTTCGGCAACCAGGGACTGAACATTGAAAACCTGGCCAACAAGAGCCGCGGCGATTACGCCTATACGCTTCTGGACATCAGCCACCCGATGCCTCATGACACGGTGGAACGCCTGAAAGAGATCAGCGGCGTGATCCGCGTGCGCCGGATTGTGGAAAACAAATAAGGCATGAAAAAAGGATTCTCCCCACAGGGAGAATCCTCTTTTTTGATTGATTACTTGAAATACCGCTCCAGCAGGCCATTGAAGGCTTCGCCGGAGCTTATCGTTCAGAAGTGTTTTTCCGGATTTCATCCGTGTTCTCAATCAACTGGCCGAATCCGTAAGCGAAGAAGGAACCAAGCCAGGATGCCAGAGAACCAAAGAT
>JAEEGL013554869.1_pt1 | contig 11650 bp, 11 predicted proteins | sample 9134231 | NCBI WGS metagenome assembly JAEEGL01 (sample SAMN16246548, study PRJNA631951) | gut metagenome | biome: gut microbiome; feature: rumen; material: fiber-attached | host: Bos | place: Iran: Karaj | collected 2018-10 | reverse complement strand
GTGTTGCTTATGAGAAAAAAGATGGTATATGTATGGAAGTAATCGGGCAAAGACACCCAAAAGAGTGTGTCACAAACAACAAGGAGTACACTATGAAGAAACAAGGTTTTACCCTTATTGAATTGATGGTCGTGATTGTGATCATGGGCATCCTCGCCGCCGTCGCAGTGCCTAAGCTGTTCGGCATGATCGCCAAGTCCAAGGCCTCTGAAGTTGGTCCTGCAGCAGGAACCTACGTGAAGTTGCAGGCTGCTTATGCCTCTGAAAAGAGCATGTATGGTGGTTGGAAGCTTATCGGCTACAGCGGCCCGGGTACAAACAGCTCCACGGCAGCTTCGTCTCAGACAACAAACTTCGTTTATGGCGGTGCAATGAATTTCACCGGTGAAGCTAATACTGCTCTGGACAACGCTTGGTCTGCAACAAACCGTTCCAAGCTTAATGATTGCGCTGGGGCACAGAACTGGCACATTGCTCACGTAGCCATTTCTGGTGGTGTTGACAGCTACAATGCCACGACAGGTTGTCCAGAATTGACTCCTAACTTCACCGCTATCGGCAAGTAGTTAGCAAACAGAAATTGCTAAAAGGCCATTCCTTTGGGAATGGTCTTTTTTGTACTCTAAAAACTTAATATCTTTCTTTTTATGATCTGCCATAGCCGACTTTTTACAGCACTACTAGCAAATGTCTTTTTTTTATTGCTTTATTTAACCTTTGGTGTTATCTGTTACGGATCCTTGGATGACTATTTTATGTCGAGCGTCCTAACCGGGGCCTATGGTTCGCAATACGATGTTCATACTTACTTTGTCAATTCTGCTTACGGATATTTCTTAAAGCCTTTTTACTTATTGTTCCCCAAAGTGGGGTGGTACTTTCTTTTTGAGCTATTCGGCACTTTTGCCGCATTTACTACATTCACCTATTTTATAATACAAAAACTTGGAAACAAACATGGTGCTCCGCTCGCTTTGATTATGCTTGCCGCATTGACACCGGACTTTTATTTCCAACTGAGTTTTACACAATGCGCAACCGTCTATACTGCTGCCGGTGTTTTACTTTTTTCCATTGGAGATTCCGAAAAAAACAAATGTTTTCTTGTTACGGGAGCTTTTTTTCTCGTCGCAGGAAGTATTATGCGTTGGGAAGGTTTTTTGCTAGGAATACCTTTTCTTTGTGCTTTACTGGGGTTTAATTATTTCCCGAGAAGACCTATTTGCAAGGCGACTATCATTACTCTTTGCGCCGCAATAGCAGTTCTCTATGGATTAAAAAAATATGACGAATATCTTTTCTCGCAGGGCGACTATAAGTGTTACGCAGAATATCAAGGGCCCCGAGCCTTCTTTGGTGATGGGGCTTATTACGATATAGAGTCTACACGCGACGAACTAGAAGAGCGAGAAATGTCTAGTTTAGATTTTTCCTTTGCTAGAACTTGGATTTTTTACGACACAGAAAAATTAAATGCAGAAAAATTAAAACCGATAATTGAAATTGCTAACAGAAATTTGTACGAACCAAATTGGATAAAAGTGCCTATTGCATTTTTTATTACCATGTCCCGAACCTTGGCCAAACCAAGCGGGTGGTGCTGGTTTATATTCTGCATACTGCTAATAATAATTCCATCAAAAAAAACAAGCCTCTACCCATGGGTTTCCCTATCCATTGTTGCCGCATCCATAGGCTATTTGTTATTGGTCAATCGCGTTGTTGGTCATGTTGAATCGGGAATTTGGCTTTACGCCATTGTCTGTGGAATTCCCTTTTTTAACAAGGATGGAATCGTTCACAATCGGTTTGTTGAAAAACATACTCAAAAGACCCCCTACATCATGATTGCTTTGGCCACACTATTCGCAATTCTTTCTATTTCTGCACAGCCCTTGAAAACCCAGTGGAAACTAATTGAAACAAGAGAAATGAACAAAGACTGGAAAGACTTCGTTGATTTCACAAAAAAACATCCTGACGATGTATTCCTGCTCTCGTTTGATAGGTATAAGGAGTTGGGTAAGGCAAAAGACAAGCCTTATCGCTCAATTGCGCCTGGTAGCTGGCAGAATATTTTTCCTTTGGGCTACTGGAATATGAATTTGCCAGCAATGCAGGGTGAACTTGCCAAACGTGGCGTAACAAATCCCATAAAAGACATCATAAATCCTAATGTCTATGTTATGGAAGAATATCCATATCCAGTGTTCTTGGATTATTACAAATATCATTATCATGAGCGAATTTCCGTAGATACAGCATATACTTTCGGAGACTTACAACTTTTAAGATATCATCGTATTTTAGGTGAATGATGAAAAAAAGCCAGAAGTTGAATTTAATTGTATTCATGTGCGTAGTTATAGTAACGAGCCTTCTTTTTTACATTTCGGAAATAATTGCGCAACAGTCATTATACGAAAAACCATGGCATCTGCAGCCAACGGTTCACGAAGATTCTTTATCCAATGAATATAAGTCTCAGTACAAGATTCTAGGGAAACAGCGTATTCTCCAACAATTCAAGGACACAAGTAAACTTCAGATAATTATCCTAGTAGATGCCTGGGGCGTTCCCGTACAAGAAAGTATACTTGCAGAGGATTTTGTTTTTTTTAAAGATGTTCCTCATATTTTTGCACTGCATCAACGGCTAGCCAATCGAACAAAACATGCCGAACGAACTGAACTCCGAAATAATTTCGCTCCGAACATCTACCTTTTCGGTGGGGACTCCGTAGAGTATAACCGATCAGAATATGTTAAAGAAATGGGCTTTGCAAAAGCACTCTTTTGCCAACATTGTGGCGATAGTACAATGATTGAAAAGTTAGATTCCATATTAGTACAAGATTCTCTCAAGTTTATTACCTGGACCACCCAGAGCTCTAGGACTGGTGACAGGGATAGTTTGCATCATTCTCTCCAATTAATTGCAGATTTTGCCCAAAGGCATCCAGAAGCAATGATTGTTGTCCAGGGAACGCACCGGCCGACTCTTGGTACACCAGAAACAAGACGTTCTTACAAAGCTCATTGGACTCCTGTTGCAATCCTAAATAAACATGAATAGGGATTTTATGATTAACAAAAGATATCTCCTTATCTCTTTTCTCATCAATCTTTACTTTTTAGGATTGTGTATTGCTTTCGGCGATTTGCGTTTTGATGCCATAGATGATTTGTTCATGTCCGGGATCCTCTCTGGTATATATGGTAACGGCTACAACATTCATTTAACATTTGTAAACGCCTTGTATGGCTATTGCTTGCTTCCATTGTACCATTTATTTCCCAAAATAAACTGGTATTATATTGGCGAAATGACTTCTGTCTTTATTTCATTGACTGTTGTCGGTTATATCGTTATTAACAAGGTTAGTGAGAAATGGGGGGCGATTCTAACCGCCATTATTGTCGCCTTGTGCGCAAGTGACTTTTATCTTGCTGTTCAGTTTACAAAGTGTGCTGCGTTGCTTTCTGCAGCGGGGATGCTTGCTGTTACTTACGGATTTGAAAAGCGGTTAGACGAAACATCAATCAAAAAGTGGGTTACACCCTTAATTGTTGGCGTCTTGCTGTTATGGTGGGGCTCTTGGATGCGTTGGGATGCATTTCTGATGGGAATGCCTTTTTTTGCAGCTGCTTTATTATTGATGGCTAAGAAACTGTGGAGTATAAAATTGACTGTAATTGTCAGCTTGTTGATTATGTTTGCAGGGGCTTATGGATTTAAAGTTTTCAATAGTAGCTTGTACCAAGCTCCCGATTATAAGAGGTATATGGAATTTCAAGGTCCGCGCGCGCTTTTGGGAGATGGGCAGTTTTACAACCAACAAGCTGTTGACGAAGATTTAGATGAAATTTCATACTCGGGACAAACCTTGCCGATGCTAACGCATTGGCTCTTTTACGACACAGAAGTTTTTGCACCTGATAGCCTCCGTATCATAACTAATTTAATTAGCAAGTATAAAGACGAGGTGTTCGTTCGTTCACAACCAGCAAATGTCCTAGGAACTTTGCCGAATTCAGCAAAATATCCAGTCTTTGTAACGTGGTTCCTGTTATGTCTTGCGCTTTTCGCATTTAAATCGCCCAAAAGCTCCTGGGCGTGGTTATCCTTGCTAATGGTATGCGCGATGTTTGCGTATTTGTTGTACCTACAGCGTCTTGTTTATCGAGTTGAAGTCGGGTTGTGGTTGTACGCCGCCATTTTGACAATACCTTTTTTAAAAGAACGTTTTCAAATAAATAAAAAAGTTTCTATAGGTTTCGTTTGTGCCATTGCTGTTTTCTGTCTATGTTCATACGCTATGTCGGGACCAACCGTCCGTCACGTAAACTCTGGAGAGGTTGTTGCTGTTCATCGTGAACATAAAGACACGGTAGACTATAAAGGACTTTTTGCCTTCATGGATTCTGTTCCTGATTCTACAGTGTTCATTATGGAAATGAATTCATATATGAATATGTCTCGGCAGAAATTACCGCCTTACCTAGCAGAACCACAAGGAAGCTGGGAGCAGGTGATATCTTTTGGATTCTGGACACCCTATTTCCCTGATGTAGAAAAGGCAATCCATAAGCGAGGCGTTACAAACCCAATGAAAGACGTCGTATTGGAAAATGTTTTTGTTATAGACGTACCAAATTTATCAGATTTCCTAGAACAGCACTATTACGACAAAGTCAAAGTAGATACGGTTCGTAATTTTAATGGCATGGTTGTTTATAAGTATTCTCTTGTTAACGATTCTTTGACGGAGGCAAAATAATGAAACGCATTGTCTATCCGTTGATTGCAACCGCTTTAATAACGATAGTCCCATTCTTGAGCACCTTTGAGAAGGGGCAAGACATTGTTCGAGGCTTATTTGATTTCAGTGTTCTTGCCTTATTGCTCCTATTTATGTTGGTGAGGGACAAGGCAACCTTTGCCCGTAAGCCGCTGATGGGTTGTATCTTTGCGACTTTGTTCTTGGTAGCTATAGCAGACTTGCAGAATATACTTTCATATAAAGGCTGGAGTATCGGTTGGCGAATAGTCATTCCTTTAATAACATGTTCCATAGCAGTGGTCTTATTAAAGCAAATAAAGACATTTAGTTTAAGAGGGGTAAGCTTCTTTTTATTTATCTCGCTAATGTCGCATTGTTACTTGAACCAGTTCCTCCCAAGCCAGCCGATATTTGAATTCCCCGTCGCTAAATGGTTGGCAAGAACAACAACAAGCCCAGAATGGACCCGCAAACATTTGACAGATGAATTTAGAGAAAAAAACAAAGCGACCGATTCCGTTTCTGTAACCCGATATTACGTGGATACCACTCGCAGCAATGTAATCATACTTATAGAATCATGGGGAATCCCGATGGATTCTAATGTGTTTGCAAGGGAATTGGCGGTGTTTGACGGCGTATTGAAAGATCGCGGAATTCATTTTAGAATGTCTAGCCGCACTCGTACGGCGGAACGTGCGGATTTATTGGATTCGGCATGGCGTTCACCTGGGCGTAGGGATTCTCTATATATGCCAAACCGTTTTGCTGGATTAGGCTATCAAACATCATTCTTCTTTGGTGGTGATTCCACAATACAGTGGAGATGCCATTATATCAAACGAATTGGTTTTCAACAGGAGTTTTGGACTGATTCCGCAACGAGTGACGCTGTAATGGCATCCAAGATTGATTCATTATTGAATCAATCGGATAGTTTGAAACAATTTGTAGCCTGGACTACTCGAGATACGAGATTCCCTATCAGCGAAGATGTGGCCGAGGCGGAAAAACTCTATTACGAGCGACTATTCGGAACATTGCAAATAGTGGCTGATTTGGCAAAAAAGCACCCTGAAGTACGCTTTGTGGTGCAAGGGGATCATGAACCGATTTTGTCGCCCCTAGAATTTCAACGTAAATTTTATCGTCGTTGGGTGCCATTTGTGGTGCTGAATTGACCCTATAAAAGGAAGTTATTCTTAAATTTCCGTGTGTCTCGGGTGAGTCTGCAATGTTTTTTCTGTTAGTGATATTATTTGTCCTGTGCGTCAACCATTTTGACGGATTTGAGCAGGACAGCATTCTTTATACGCTTCAAGCGGTTAATCGAATTTTTCCAGGGAGATTCATTGATGATCCCGCATTTATGTTCGGTAACCAAGACTCCTTTAGTATTTTTTCAGTAATTTACTCAATATTCATAAGGCTGCTCCCGATAGATGCGGCGGCACTCGTTTTAACTCTATTGACGCATTGCGGTCTTGCTGTTTCGTTTGCCTGGTTGGCCCGCAAATGGACGCAAAGATTTCATTGTCAATGTTTGGCATTCCCCATTACGCTATTCTTTTTTTCTATGTACGCATATGGCGAATTTCGCAATGATATGTGGAATACCATTAAAACTATTGAGGCTTATCCTGTTGCCCGTACGCTTGCAGTCAGCTTTGGCTTTTGGGGACTCGCTCACTTGTTTGATAAAAACAAGTGGATCTCTCCCGTGATGTTTTTTGTAGGGGCGCTTGTGCATCCATTGACTGTCGGATGGGGATTGCCTCTATGGCTGTTCTATCATTTTAAAAAGACAAGATTGCCTATTGTAGCAATATCGCTATTGTTTCCAGCAACAATCCTCATAGGCAAAAATCCATGGGCTTCGTATTCACCTAGTTGGGTCTATCTTGGTTGGGATATGGAAGGAATTATTCCGCTTGTGCAAAATTTTGTCCTTAATTTGCTATTCTTAATTCTTGCATCAACCAAGTTTATACAGAGTAAAACCCTAAAAAAGTTTGTACTGGCAGAAACCCTTGTCATTGCAATAGCGGTATACTGGTTTGTGGTATCGGTATTCACTCGCCATATTTTTCTTTTTCAGGTACAGACGTTCCGCATTTTGTGGCTTTGTCAAGTCTCCATAGTGGTTATACAGTTTCTTGTTGGATTGCGTCTGTATGCAACGATAATCCGAAAAGGCATGGTGCTCAATATTTGGGATAAGGTGTTTCTGGCGATTTCGGTTGTGTACTGGATAGATTCACCGTTTGTCATTGTTGGGGCCTTGACGGCTGCAATTCTACTTGCTACCAGAAATAAGCCGTTTTATAGACATATCAAAAAGGGCCTGATTTGCATATGGATCGCGGCAACCGTTTTTTCTGCCTATTGGATTGTGTTTTTACATATGCAATATTTTCCAGATCTGTATCAAAGTTATCAGACCTTTATCCAGGAACTTTTTGCCGCGACAGCTGCACTTGCTTTAGCTGTTTTACTTGTTTGCCCTAAGTGGAGAATACTGGTTATCTTTGTTGTGTTTCTTTGTGCAGCAGATATTCTATGGGGAAACACAATTTTCCCGAAACAAAATTTTTCATTAGCATTTGTACTGGCTGTTGCCGTTTTAGGTGCAATAGGCTTGTCGGCAAAGGATAAGACTTCTTTAGGTAGATTATTACCTTGCGGAATGCTTGTGGTGGCTCTTGCTTCGTGTGCAGTCTTGAATTATGATCATCGTGATTCTGTGCAAAAATTGAAAGAAAAGGCAATGAATCAGTTTGTCGATGCTCCTCCCTTCCCATATATCAAAAATCGAGGGAGAATCTTGTATTCTGTAAAGGATTATGCGGGAGCTTTGCCGCGAATACATTTTCTATCGGGTGCATACTACGATGAACAATACGAGGTGGGTAGTATATTTTTCGAGGGGCATAAAAATGAATCTTTTGCTCGTGAGAAAAAGGTGTTTTTGGGGGCTCAATCTACTGATGATGAATGGGATAAGCTTAAATGGCAAACACGCAAGCGCAGGGCATCAGAATATCTCTTTGAACGAGATTCTCTGATAGTGCGAACCCGGCATCTCTGTCAGGGAAGCGAAATTACACACTTGATATCGGACTTGCAAAATTTGCCTTTCGGCAAAGCTGATTCGCTCACTTTGTGGTACAAAGATGAGAAAATATATCTATACCCTTGCGAAAGCTTACGTGAATAGTGTAAAATGAATTACGATATAAATGAAAAAAAGCCTTCAGCATGGCTGAAGGCTTTTTTCATTTATTCTACTGAAACTAGTTTCCAATTGCAGTGAAGTTCGGAGTCAAAGAAGCGCACGCACCATCATCGTCGCTTTCCATAGTCACCTGATAAGCATCCTTGTCATTTGTAATAGTTCCCGTTGCAACCTGCCAGTGAGCACCAGATTCACAATCATTTAGTCTAGCTTTATTCGTAGCGGACCAACCAACTTGATCTGCTTCCGTAGTCTCCGCGTCAATGCCGGTACCATCATATGTAAAGTTTGTTGTAACAGAAGTTGATGCAGCATTGCTTCCCGGACCACTATAACCAATCAAAGTCCAAGTACCATACATAACCTTTTCAGAGAAGTATGCCTGCTGCAACTTCACGTAGGTTCCTGCAGCTTCCCCTCAGACAAAATTCTTCATCGTTTATATTTGCGATCCTTCACATCAACCAGGAGACCGCCAATGCTCTTTTATGACATCGCTGTACAATACTTAGAAAAAGATAGATTCAACCTGTCGCCTTATACGGCCAGGACCTATTACTGGAACCTAAGGAAAATCTCAGATTTTAGTCCGAACCTTGAATGTTCGGATTTGAGCCCAGATGTCATCCAGAAATATAAATGTCACCTGGCGCAACTAGGAAATAAGCCTGTCACCATAAACAAGGCTCTTTCCGTTTTCCGTATTTTTACAAACAAATTATTTACCGACGGAATCATTACAGCCAACCCCTTTGACAAAGTGAAAATAGGACGAGCCTATACCCGGCGGGGATTCCTGACAATGCGTGAGCTCAAGAACCTATACCTCAATTTTGAGGATAGGTACAACATACTTACCAAAACGGAACGCGATACCATGCGGGTATTCCTGTTCAGCTGCTTTACTGGACTGCGGTATAGCGATCTACGCTCACTAGACGCCAACGAAATCTTTGACTGGAAAATCCGCAAACAGATGCACAAAACGGGCGATCCGGTGTACGTACCCATCCCTTTGCAAGCGAGGCTTTTGTTACCGAAAAAAACAAAGAGCGGACCGGTGTTCAGGGTCGTAGAAAATTCGTACTTCAACCGGACCCTCCGCAATGCCGCAAAAAAGCTAGGCTACTATAAGCATATCCACTGCCACCTGGCAAGGCACACTTTCGCGACCACATGCATAACCCTGGGCATTCCCTCCCCGCCACAAGCAAACTGCTAGGCCACAGGAACCTAGAAACAACCCTGATTTATGCCAAGTATGTTGACACTTTCCTAAACAAGGAGATGAAGAAGTTCAGGAAATTGAGGTAAGAATAATCCTCAAAAAAGGCTGAAACTAGGCTTTTAGCATACTCTTTTTGTAAATTTTAGGATATATTTATAATAGATATGGTTTACCCTGAAGTAATACACGGTATGTTTGTCGATTTGCGAAGCATCACGCTTGATGATGCTGAGTTCTCGTACAATATCCGTGCTGATAAAAGGAATCGGGACACCGTGGGACAACTGGCCCCGTCTCTTGAGGCTCAAAAAGAATACATCCGTTGGCAGATGCAGGAACCCAATGACTACTATTTTGTGGTGCTGAATAAAAAGGGTGAAAGGATTGGACTAATCGGGGCCTATAATTTGCAAAACGATATGATTGAGGTGGGTCGAGAGGTGATTGTCGGTGAGCCGACGGAATCGATGGAAACGGAATTGCTTATCAATGATTTCTGTAGGAATGTATTAAATCTCAAACGAACTTGTGGAGTTGTGTATACAAACAACAAACATCATTTGAATGAAGTGAAGAAAAAAAATAAATTTATTAAGACTATTCAAAGGGGTGGGCACGAAGCAATGCTTTTTGAATTTGACTTGCTGCCAGAAAATCAGACCGAATTGAAAATAAAAAAAATGCTTGAACGGCTATATAAAAAGCAGCAACAACTTTGATTTTTCAAGAGGAAACCTATGAACATCGAAACATTTATCAAACAGTTTAAAGATCTTCTTGAGGAACCTGATGCTGTGCAAATCACGGCCTCTACATTATTCCGCGATTTAGATGAATACTCGTCGTTATTAGCATTAACTATTGTCGCTATGGTTGATGAGGAGTATGATGTGGCTATTAAGGCTGAAGATTTGCGTAAGGCACAGACCATAGAAGATTTGTTTAACATCATCAAAGAGAAAAAGGCTTAAAAACATTTATGTACAATCCGTATCAGCTGACAGGTAAAACCATCTTAGTGACAGGCGCATCGTCTGGCATTGGACGAGCTACAGCCATCGAGTGCTCTAAACTTGGGGCAAAATTGGTTATTACCGCACGCAATGAAGTGCGACTAAAAGAAACTTTAGATGCTCTAGAAGGTTGTGACCATCAGATGGTTGTCGCTGACTTAACCAATTCGCCTGATATGGAAAATTTGGTTGCGGCTATACCGGAACTTGATGGTTTGGTGAATGATGCTGGAATTGCTGTAATGAAGCCGGTTCCTTTTATCAAGCAGAGGGATTTAGAAGAAGTTGTCAATATTAACACCTTCGCACCAGTTTTACTTACTGGAGCAATACTAAAAAAGAAAAAGTTGAAACGAAATGCATCGGTAGTGATGGTGTCTTCCGTGGCGTCAATGGCATCATTTGAATTAGGAAACTCTATTTACGGATTGTCGAAGGCGGCAATAAAAACATTTGCTGAATATTGCGCTATGGAAGTCAAGAATAAAGAAATAAGGGTCAATAGTGTCCATCCTGGAATGGTTGCGACTGCGATGACTCAAAATACGTCGCTTTCTGCAACGGGAGAAATGGATTTTAGTAAATATATTATGAATCGTTGTGGAAAACCAGAAGAAATAGCATGGGCAATCGCGTATCTTCTTTCGGATGCTACTCGGTGGATGACGGGGTCTCAACTTGTTATAGATGGCGGGGCACATTTAACCTAAAGGGCTTATTATGGTAAAAATAAGACAAACTATTCTCGATTTTGTAGAAAGGGAATACAAACTCCCTGAAAATGTTGATTACGATACTTTCGACTTTGTGGAAAACGGTTTTGTTGATTCTATGGGAATGGTTCAGTTTGTGACAATCCTAGAAGATGAGTTTGATATTGAGTTTTCAGCAAAAGAACTGCTTTCGGAAGATTTTAGAACTGTAAGTGGACTTGAAAAACTGATAGAACGTAAAATCAACGCTAAATAAGTAAGGTTGCAATGCTATCGTCAGTGATAAATGGAGTGAAAATCGCGGGGATTTCTAGCGCAATCCCGTCAACGAGAGTTGACAGTACTGCGTACGAAGCTGTTTTTGGTGAAGAAACGGTGCGTAAAACTATTGAATCCACAGGCGTTTGCTCGACTTATCATTCTGTGAAGCAACAGACTGCCTCCGATTTGGCTTATGCCGCAGCAAAGAATTTGCTTGAAAAAAGGGGCGTGGACCCTTCTGAAATAGGGGTTCTCCTTTTTATTTGTGCTCACCACGATTATATTGCGCCCGCTACTGCTTTTGTACTTCAGAAACGTCTAGGAATTCCGATGGATTCGATTGTTTTTGATGTCAATCTTGGCTGTTCTGGATTTGTGTATGGTCTGCAATTAGGCGCATCACTATTAAAAACATC
>JAEEGL013173581.1_pt1 | contig 11650 bp, 9 predicted proteins | sample 9134231 | NCBI WGS metagenome assembly JAEEGL01 (sample SAMN16246548, study PRJNA631951) | gut metagenome | biome: gut microbiome; feature: rumen; material: fiber-attached | host: Bos | place: Iran: Karaj | collected 2018-10 | reverse complement strand
CCCCTGGACCGGGCGGCCGCTTTCACGGAGGTTATCATGCTGCCGTACATCATATGCGGGGCCCTTGCCGCCGCCGGGCTGGGGCTGCTCAGGCAAAGCTGCCTGGATCACGAGGTCCGCCGCCTCAGGTATGGCCCCTGGGACCATTGGACGTACAGAGGGCGGCGCATCAAACGCGGGCAGCGCGTCTACATTCCGGAGACAGGGGAATCGGTGAAGTTCACCGGGCGCACCGTCTACATCCGCGACCGATCAGGCCATGAGGAACGCGTCACCATCAACGGCATCGCCATCCGTAACGGCAGGGCCTGCGTGAGCTTCACAAGGCAGTAGCCAAGAAACGTGGCGTTTTTTGGGTGGAGTCGTTTTTTTCACTTGTTGATTTCGCAACAAAGAAGAGAAGGGCTGCCTGCCAATATGGCGGGCAGCCCTTCATGAACGTGCAGAAATACGAGACCTTTTTATATGGCAGTCTATACGGACCGCTATTCCTGTTTCTCGACCTTTGCTCCGCACCAGGGGCAGAAGTTGATCGCAGACGAAGGCAGCGGCTTGCCGCACTCAGGATTCTGGCACACTGTCGGGCATGGAGCGAGTTCGATGATCAGTTCTCCTTCGCGCACAGGAGTCATTTTACGCGTCAGCTGGTAGTCAGCAGTCTTGAGAATGCGCTTGACGATGCCGTCCACAGGGGCATGGACAGCCTTTTCCTGCTTCATGATGGAGATGTTGAACAACTCGTCGCCGGCTTTAACAATGTCGCCGGGCTTGACATAGACGACCCAGAGATCACCATTGGAAGGTGCCGGCACATGGTATTTATTAGAGGGATCAGCCATGGCCAGGTCCGTATGGCTGGCATGACCTTCCGCTACCTTGACTTCCTGGTAGAAAATCTGGGAGTCAAAGGTATACCGGACATTGACTGTCCCGTGATCTGTTATGGGGCTGATGCGGAAGATGGTCATCTGATGCGGCTTGCCGTTGGAATCGGTGAATTGCAGCTCGCGTCCCTGCTTCAGACCTTCAAACCAGACGTCAAGAGGCAGGCGATTGGGGTCGCCGAATTTTTTGACGAACTGAATGGTCTTGACGGCATCGCCCGGGTGATTCAGGTACATGACGAGCTCTTCTTCAGAAGGCGTCCGCTTGAGAATGTCGGTGCAGACATGGGCTTCGTTGTCGATGCTTACGTCTTTAAGGTGGTCAAGCGGAGAATCCTCCGTGCGGTTGGCCAGAGCAGAACGGTAGCTGCTGCCGAAAGCACTTTCATAGACCCAATCTTCAGGGAAGCCCAGAGGCAGCCTGCCGAATTTGCCGAGGAGCAGGTTGCGGAAGGCATCGTTGCAGTCGCGGTAGATCTCAAGACGCTGCAGCTTAAGCTGGTCAGTGAGTTGCTCTTCCGGCGTTGTGGCGGCGGTCTCTGCGATCTTCAAAAGCTGCTGTACGCCCTTCTCACCCTGTCTCTTGTAGGCATTGGTCACGGCGAGGAAGGCCGTGTTCCAGGTGATCTGCGATCCCGGCGTTACGTCATGATAGCGTACGATCTGGCGTATGGCAGCAAGGAATCGGAGCATGTCGGGCAAGAGCTTGATATAGCCCTGCTTCATGGCGCCTTCCTGTGAAGAGGACGTGGCACCGCCGGGCATGCAGTGGCTTACGGCGCCATAGTCCGTACCCTGGAAGTACGGTGAGCAGTAGCGGTCATAATATGGCATGATCTGCTTCAGGACAAAGTTCGCCTGGGAGATCATGTCCTTGTTAACAAGGGTCTTGAGGCCAAGCTCGTTTTCCATGTAGGCAACGGTAGCGAGGACATCTCCCTGTCCGTAGGTGCGCACACAAGCTCCCAGACCCGTGTCGACGATCTGTGCTCCTGCTTTGGCTGCGGCTCCCACAGCCGGGATGAAAAGCCCGTCCGTGGCATGACGGTGGTAATGAAGGACAAGATCGGGCCATTTTTTGCGGATGGCCGCGACGAGCTGACTGATGAACGTCGGGGAGCAGATGCCTGCCATGTCCTTCAGACCGAGGATGATCGTCTTCGCGGCGTCTTTCTGGGTGCAGCCGGCAATGTGGCGGACCATCTCCAGCGTCGCTTCCGTCACGCTGAGGTAGTGGTCGATGTCAAAGCCTTTGGCGACTGATATGGAAAGCGCCGGTTCGAAAATCACGTCCTCGCGGGACAGCACGACTTCGGCGAGGGGGCGCATGTTGCGCATGTCATTGAGAAAGTCGAAGCAGCGGACGATATGGTAGTTGTCGCAAATCATCTCGCCCGTGACGTTCATAAGGTTCTTGGGCTGCGGCGTGTAGCCCAGAACATTGGTGGATCGTACCAGGAGCTGCTTGAGAGTCTTCGGCGCGAAACGGTTCCATTCCCTCGCCTCGGTGAATGGATAAGTCATATTGGCCAGCATGGCCACGTGGAAGTGCGCGCCGCCGCCGTTTTCAAGGGAGAAGAAGTTGCAGGAATCCAGATAGGGTCCCAGAAGCATGTCTTCTGCCAGGCGGAAACGGTTGCCTGTATTGGATTGCGTCATATCGCGCGTGGTGGTGTCTGTGAAGTGCACCGCCTTGGAATCACGCAGGAATTCGAGAAGCTGGCCGCGCTGGCGGGGATAGGGGTTCGGCGCGTAACGGTCCGCGCCGGAAATATGAGGGAGAACGGGTTCAAAATCGGGCATGCGCGGCGCATCGGGCACCCTGTATTGTCCCAGCTGCACATAGGGGTTGTATCCCTTGGCCGTGATCTCTGCCACGAGGCGGCTAAGGCGCTCGCCCTCGGGCGCGAGGTCCTGATAGTCAAAAAGTTCTGGAGTCTGCGCGACGAAGTTGGTGTCGAACTGCGCAGAGCGGAACTGCTCGTTTTCCAGGATGTGCCTGTAGAATGGCAGGGTGGTCTTGACGCCGGAGATGACATACTCTTCCAGCGCCCTGTCCATGATGCGCAGGATGCGCTCCCAGCTCCGGCCAAAGGCGATGAGCAGGGCACCCGCGGAATCATAGTTCGAGGGAAAGTCATAGCCGGCACAGAGGTTGGAATCCAAGCGTATCCCCGGTCCGCCAGGGGAAACATAGCGGGTCACCCTGCCGCTGTTGGGCGTGAAATTATTTTGCGGATCCTCGCAGTTTATCCGCACCTGCATGGCCCAGTTCTGCGGCTTGGTATTCTCTTCCGTGAAGGGGAGCTTCGCCCCGAAGGCAATGGCGATCTGCGCTTCGACAAGGTCAATGCCGTAGCGGCTTTCCGTGATGCCATGCTCAACCTGGAGACGGGTGTTGACCTCGATCATGTAGGGAGTTCCGTCCTGAGTGACAAGGAACTCCACCGTGGCAACGGAAAAGTAGTTGACAGCCTTGACCAGGCGGCGGGCGTAATCCTTGAGCTGGGCGCGGAGCTCTTCCGTCATGCCGGCCCATGGGGAAGGCGTGATCTCGATCAGTTTCTGGTGGTTGCGCTGCACGGTGCAGTCGCGTTCATCGAAGGCAAAGACGTTGCCATACTTGTCCGCGATGACCTGGATCTCGATGTGGCGGACATGCTCAAGATACCGCTCGACGAACAGCCTGGGGTTGCCAAAGGATGCTTCCGCCATGGTGGAGGCCTTGACGAAGGCGTCCTCAAGCTCCTGCATGGAGCGGATGACAAAAATGCCGCGGCCGCCTCCGCCACCTTCGGCCTTGAGCATGACCGGCAGACCGATCTTGCGGATGATCTTGCGGGCGCCGTCAATGTCTACAGCTCCGTCAGAGCCGGGCACAACGGGCACGCCCAGCTTGACGGCAAGGTTCCTGGCCTGGACCTTGTTGCCAAGCAGGTTCATGGATTCGCAGGTGGAACCGATAAAGGTGATGCTGGATTCCTCACACTTGCGCGGGAAGCTGTCATCTTCTGATGCGAAACCCCAGCCAGGGTGAATGCCGATGATATGGCGCGCTTTTGCCTTGCTGATGATCAGGTCGAGATCAAGGTAGGCCGTGGGATCGTGTCCCAGCAGCATGAGCTCCTGTGCAGCTGATGCGGCAGGCGAAGTTTTGTCAACATCCGTCGCCGTCATGACAGCGACAGCGCCAAAGCGTTCGCGTATGGCGCGGCATATACGTCTTGCAGGGATGCCACGGTTGGCGACGAGGATAGCCTTGCCTTTGAGTTCTGCCTGAACCTGTTCCAGCGTCTTTTCTGACATTATATTCTCCAGCAGTGTTTTTATTGCTGCAAAGGAAACAGGGATCCGCCGAGAAACGCGGCTGTCCCAAGGGTAGTTTTAAGCAAAAGGGCTCCGGAGCGGGTGATGCCCGCCACGGTCCCGCTGGCGGTACCAGCGTGCTCTTCCAGTGATTCCGGGAGTGCATCGGCAAGAGAAGCGGGACATCCCATGAATGCCATGTGATGCTCGGTCAGTTTTACCCACCAGGCGTCTTGCTGTTTCAGACTTTCATAGCAGGAAAATATATTCGCGGCAAGCTGAAGCCATAGTGTGAAATTACGCACGAGTTTGCCCCCGTGAAGCACGCCTGCCTCGACGGCAAAACCGTCGCGAAGCATGGATGGGGGAGGGCAGGAATCAGTATTGATCCCTATGCCTGCCGTGAGGACACCGCTGTATTCTTCCAAAAGAATGCCGCCCACCTTGCGAAGGCCTGCGGAGGGGGCTTCAGCGCTTTCCTCTTGCTGGATAAGGTCGTTCGGCCACTTCAGCAGGACGGGAAAGCCTGAGGCAGCCAATGCTTCAGCGCACAGCGCGCCGATGGCCGGGGCAGCAGCCGTGCTGCTGAAAGGGGTTTCCATCGGAAGGCGCAGGGCAGCGTAACAATTGCCTGACGGGGACATCCATGAACGCCGCATTTGACCGCGCCCCGCACTTTGCTGCAGCGAGAGGACTGATGACCATGGCGGAAACATGCCCCTGCGCGTCAGTTCGCGGGCGATATCCAGTGTAGATGTGCATTCCCCAGTGATGTACATCGGACCAGGAAGCATGGGGGATTCTGCAGTCAGGCACGCTACGCCCTGCGTTTCGAGAGGTTCCCAGCGGAAATCGCTTTCGTTACCGCAGGATAAAGGAGATGAAAGAAATTCCCGCAAGGGAAAGAGGTTGGCAATACGTTTAAAACTGGATAGGGTCAGCAGACCTTGGTGCAAGAGAATAACGCGTGCGCAGGATTGGCTCATGGTAGAATGGTTCGTTGTTGGCGGCTCAGTGAGGGACATGCTTCTCGGAAGAGAAATCCGCGATGTGGATTTCTCGTTTCGCGGCGGAGCGGAAGAGTTCTTACAGTGTTTTCCGCAGGCGCGCAATACAGGAAGGGATTTCCCCATATGGCTGGCCGACGGCGTAGAATTTACCGTGCTGGAACCAGACTGGGGCAGTGATTTCGCAAAGAGAGACCTCACCATCAATGCCTGCGCGTTTGACGCCTGCGGCAGGTTCCATACGCATCCATGCTTTTCACAGGATATGCGCAGACGCGTATTGCGGCTGACATCGGAGGCAGTGCTGGAGGAAGATCCACTGCGTATCTTCCGGGCGGCGCGTTTCTGCGCAGCCCTGCCGGAATTTTCCCTTGCTCCGGATTCCATAGACATGATACGGCAATTCGCTGCATCGAAACGTTCGAAGATAGCATCCCTGCCCAAAGAACGCGTAGGAAGGGAACTGATGCGCGTGCTGGAAGCCCCTAAGCCCTCTTGTTTCTTACGGACACTGCAGCAGACGGATTGCCTTGATCCATGGCTGGAAGAGTTTTCTGGGGCGAACGCCATCCCTGCGGGGCCGTTGCCGTGGCATGACAACTCCGTGCTGGAGCATACCATGGAAATTATGGACCGGTGTGCAGGACACCCCCTTGCCGTATGGATGGCCCTTTGCCATGATGTGGGTAAGATAAAGACCAATCCGAAAGAACTGCCGCATCATTACGGTCATGAGAAACGAGGCGGAGACATTGCCAGGGCGCTTGGCGAAAGGCTGGGCCTGCCGTCACGGTATATACGCGCCGGCGTTGTGGGGACGCTGTGCCATATGAAAGGCGGTGTCTATGGCAGGCTCAGGGCCGGCACCAGGCGGGACATGCTCATGCAGATTAAAGGCGCGGGGATCATGCATGATTTCTGGGTCCTGGCGGGCGCCGATGGTAACATGGACTGGGAGCCTCTGGCGCAGCAGGATCTGCAGGCCATGGAATCCGTGCATCTTCCTCCAGAGTGGAGAGGAAGGGGCACGGAGTCAGGGCGCAGGCTGAGGAATCTCCAGTGCGAAGCCATGAGCCGACTGCCCAGGATCGCCCCTGAAAAGATTGATGACAACGATCCTGCACAAGGTTTCGGCATGACCGCCGCCAAAAACAGGTAACTGCAGCGCAGGAAAGGGCGTTTTCTTCATGGCGCTTCCTTCCTGGGACGGCATGTTTCGTATTGACAGCCAGGCTTTTCTATGAATACATGAAGAACTTCCTTTGCGTTTTAAAACACCTTCCAGGCTGCTTAGTATGGCAAAAATTTTAGATTTTATTTTCGGCATATTTTCCAGCGACCTTGCCATTGATCTTGGTACCGCAAATACCTGCGTGTATGTTAAGGGAAAAGGGATAGTCCTGCGTGAACCTTCCGTCGTGGCTGTCAAAAAGGACAACCGCGGGAATAACCAGGTGCTTGCCGTGGGATCCGAGGCTAAGCGCATGCTTGGGCGCGCCCCGGGCAACATCCGGGCCATCCGCCCCATGAAGGACGGCGTTATCGCCGATTTCGAAGTGACGGAGGCTATGCTGCGCTATTTCATATCAAAAGTGCATAACCAGCGCCGGCTTGTGCGACCGCGCATCATGGTATGCGTGCCGACGGGCATCACCCAGGTCGAAAAACGCGCTGTCAAGGAATCCGCGCTCAGCGCAGGAGCACGGGAGGTCTATCTCATAGAAGAACCCATGGCCGCGGCCATAGGTGCTAATCTGCCTATCCAGGAGCCCACGGCCAACATGGTCGTGGACATCGGCGGCGGAACGACCGAAGTCGCCGTGATCTCCCTTTCCGGCATCGTGTATTCCAAGTCCGTACGCGTTGGCGGAGACAAGATGGACGAGGCGATCCTGCGCCATGTCAAGCGCAAGTATAACATGCTCATAGGCGAATCCACTGCCGAGGAAATCAAGATCCAGATCGCTTCCGCCTATCCCATGGAAGGGGAAGAGGAAAAGCAGATCGAAGTCAGGGGGCGTGATCTTGTCACCGGAATCCCGCAGACCATCCTGATAACGTCCGAAGAAGTGCGCAAGGCCATTTCCGAACAGGTGGACGCCATCGTGCAGGCAGTACGCCAGGCGCTGGAGCAGACGCCTCCCGAACTGGCTGCGGATGTCGTAGAGCGCGGTATCGTGCTCACGGGAGGCGGCGCTCTGCTCAGAGGGCTGGATCAGTTGCTGCGCGAAGACACCTCCCTGCCCATATTCAGCGTTGAAGATCCCCTTGCCACAGTTGTCATGGGCACAGGCATAGCCTTAGACAACATGCGCACTATGCGCGACGTGTGCATTGACTGAGACACAGGGCAATTGTCCGCCGGCAACGCCGCCAGCGGTTGTCTGAGGCCCGTTGCCCTGTCCTGCAAGGGGGTCATTGTGGAGTATCAACCGTGCTTCCGCGCCGCATTTTCCTTTTAGTGATATGCACGCTGCTGCTCTTTCTGGGGATATACACATGGAACCAGAGGACGGGGTATCTGGACAGGCTTTGTGCAAGCGTCGGCCTTGAGTTCGCCGGCGGCATGATGCGTGCTGCTGACGCCTTCAGCCGGTCCGTGCGCGGTCTCTGGCAGGAATATGTGGATTTGCGTGAAGTGCGGGAGGAGAACCTCAGCCTTAAGACTCAGCTGCATGAACTCCATAAGCGCATGGACGATACCAGTGAGGATATCGCTGAGCTGAAGCGGCTGCGTAAGCTCATGCATCTTACGTACCGTCCCGCATGGCCGGCCATTGCCTCGCGTGTGCTGGCGTGGCGCATGGGGCCTAATGCCGCTCTGAACACCATCATGCTCTCCAACGGCTATTTTACCGGTGCTGCTCCCGGGACCCCGGTTGTCTCATGGCAGGGAGTGGTCGGGCGCATTCTTAAAGCCGGCCCTACGTCCTCCGTTGCCCTTCTGATGACCGATACAGGATCGCGGGTTTCGGTCATAACGTCAGAGGGTCGCGTCCAGGGCATACTGGCAGGGGGCGGACCGGGAATGCCGCTTGAACTTCGCTTCGTGCGACAGAACTCCGTAGTGAATGTTGGCGAGTTGCTGCTTACCTCGGGGCTTGATTCCCTTTTTCCCAAGGGAGTCCCCGTCGCCCGCGTCACATCGATATCCACTGGGGCTGCGTCGCGTTCCGGCGCGTCGGTCCTCGCCATTCAGGCGGAGCCGTTGGTGGATTTTAATGCCTTGGAGGAGGTCTTTCTATTACAGCGCCCGGATGACGCTGTCTTTCCCGAGAAGGACGATGTGTATACAAGGCGCGCCCCGTTGGACCCGGATCTGGAATTGCCCTCGCCTGCCGAAGACAGCGAGAGCAGACGTCGGGGGAACTGAAGATGTGGCGCAATGCGGCATGGTGGATACTCTATAGCTTTGCCGCAATCGTTCTGGAGGCGTTGCTGCCGGGGCTTGATTTTTTCCTTCCAGGGCTGCTCATTGCTGTCCAGGAGCGTCGGCCATTGCAGACGTTGTGCGTTGGAGCATGGTTCATCGTGATCCAGGAAGGCATGGGAAGCCTCGCATTCGGCGGTACGGCCATCATGTTTGCCCTGACGGTCATTTTCTTCTATTCAGGAGTCCAGCTTTTTCAAGGCAGGAATTTTTTGTTTGTCTTCCTGCTCGGGATCGCCTTATCTGCCATACGCTACATCCTTTATCCGCTGCTCTGTCGTCTTCAGGATTTTCCCGTCAGTATGGATGTGCTTTTAAACGAATGCATCTTCCAGATTTTTGTCACTCCCTTCATTTGGTGGGGCGCAAGCTCGCTCAGGATCGCGGAAAAACATGAAGCTGGCGAATAAAAACGATGAGTATCAGCCCCCAAAGTACGGGCTCGCTCTGCTGCAGTGCTGCATCGCCCTGCTGTTCATGCTGTTTTGCGCCAGATTTTGGTATCTGCAGGTCCATTTGGGGCCTGATTTTGCACGCATGGCCCTGGACAATCGCCTGAGACAGGAAAGGATCTTTGCGCCTCGCGGGGAAATTTATGACGCTGCCGGTGTCCTTGTGGCGGAAAACCGCACGGCATATGGCCTTTCGCTCGTGCGGGAGTACTGTCCGGACATCCCTGCGGCCCTCGCCCAGGTAAGCGCCTGGACAGGTGTTCCTTTGGAGCGTATCGCGGCAAGATATGAGCAGGACAGAAACAAGGGAAGAAGCTTTGACCCGATCCTGTTGCTGTCGGATATGCCTTATGAACAGGTCGTGCCCATTGAAGCAGAGCTGTACCGCTGGCCTGGGCTGCGCGTAGTGACGCATTCTCGAAGATACTATCCCGAAGGGGAGGCGTTTTCCCATATCTTGGGGTATGTGGCAGAAGCCAGCGAGAAAGAGATGGCGGAAGACCCTGATCTTTCCCTGGGAGACGTCGTTGGCAAGCAGGGGCTTGAACGGGTCCTGGACAAGCGCCTCCGTGGTCAGAAGGGCCTTTATCGCCTTGAGGTCGATGTGCTTGGCCGTCCCATGAACCGGACTCTCATTGAATCGCCGCATATGGGGCAGAACGTGACCCTTACCATCAACACGAAACTTCAGCACGCCGTTATGGAGGCCATGGGCGAGTATTCCGGCAGTGTCGTGGTCATGGATCCTGACACGGGGAAACTGCTTGCCCTGGTGACGCGCCCTGCTTATGACAACAATATCTTCATTGGAGGGCTTTCCTCAAAGGATTGGAATTCCCTGCGCAATGATCCTCGGTTCCCCTTGCAGAACAGGACCATACAGAGCTCATATCCTCCAGGATCCGTATGGAAACTGATGATGGCCGGAATGCTGCTTGAAAAAGGGATATCACCCATGGAGAAAGTGTCCTGTCCCGGTTTCCTCAAACTTGGAAATCATACCTTCCGCTGCTGGAGCAGATACGGTCACGGCAGCGTAGACATGGATCATTCCCTTATCCGTTCCTGCGATGTGTATTATTACAGCCTGGCCCTGCGGATGGGCATCGACAATATCGAGGCCTTTGCCAAGGCCTGCGGTTTCGGACGCAGGACAGGCATTGATCTGCCCTATGAATCGGGTGGTCTCGTGCCTTCGCGGAAGTGGAAAAAAAAGCGTTTTGGCGAAAGCTGGCTGCAAGGTGATACCGTCAATGCATCCATCGGCCAGGGACATGTGCTGGTTACGCCCGTACAGATCGCCGTCTTCCTGTCATCCTTGCTTAATGGGGGTGACATACTCAAGCCCCAGCTCGTTGCTGATGCCCCCCGCGAGGTAGTGGGGCATTCCCCCATTTCCGCCGCCCATCGTGCGTGGATTCGCAACGCAATGGTAAAGACCGTCGTAGGGCAGGGGGCGACAGCCAAGGTGCTGAAACGCAAGGACATGACAATAGGCGGTAAGACAGGCACGGCGCAGGTCGTCAAAATCCGTATGCAGGGCCAGCGCCGCGTCAAGAGCGCCGAGATGGAATTCCGGCAGCGGGATCACGCATGGATCGGATCGTGGGGTGAAAAAGACGGCAAAAGAGTCGTGGTGGTGACCATGATAGAACATGGCGGCGGGGGCGGATCCGTCGCCGGCCCCGTGACCAAGGCCGTCTACAGCATCCTTTTCCCAAGAAGGGGCGAGGAAGAGAATGTCAATCAGCACTAGCTGCTGAGGTGCGTTCCATGATGTTCTTGCTTCAGGGAATGCACCTCGGCAGAGTGACATTGCATGTGCTTTATGCATGCATGTCAAACAATGTGCTGCTATGCTTCGCTAGCGGATGAAATGCGTCGGGATCCATGCTTCCTTTTCGGGAAGTCCGAAGGTGGCCTTGCCTAAGGCTATGCTCTTCATCAGGAAGGTCATGTTCCTCGCCAGGGTGCGCATGGTCTGGAGCCCCTCGCCGTCCTGTGCAGCTTCGCCAGGGTTCATGCCGTGCACGCTGTTCCAGTACTGGCTGGATGCAACAGGCATGCCGGAGATGGTGAAGTATTTGTTGATCTCGTCAAAGGTGGAGGAGAGCCCGCCGCGCCTGGCGACGACGACGGATGCGCCGACCTTCATGGTCTTGTCAAACGGCGTGCTGAAGAACAGCCGGTCCAGAAAGGCTATAGTTGTCGCATTTGCCGAGGCATAATACACCGGCGTGCCAACGACCAGACCGTCACAGGCTTCAAACAGGGGGGCCGCTTCGTTCACCTGGTCATTAAAGACGCATTTGCCTTTACTTTTGCAGGAAAAGCAGGATATGCATCCGCGAATGGCCTTGTTGCCGATATGGAGCAGCGTCGTTTCGATCCCGCTGGCGGTAAAGACCTTTCGCATTTCATCCAGTGCAAGGGCAGTATTTCCGTTTTGCCGTGGCGAGCCATTAATCATCAAAACCTTCATCGTTGCCAATCTCCTGTGTGCAGGGCGTTATCTGGGAATACCGCAGGGCGGCTGAACATTATTCTGGATCTTTGAAGGCGCAATCGTAT
>JAEEGL012428638.1_pt1 | contig 11650 bp, 12 predicted proteins | sample 9134231 | NCBI WGS metagenome assembly JAEEGL01 (sample SAMN16246548, study PRJNA631951) | gut metagenome | biome: gut microbiome; feature: rumen; material: fiber-attached | host: Bos | place: Iran: Karaj | collected 2018-10 | reverse complement strand
CGGCGGTCTTCAAGGTTATGATATGATTTATAGAGGTGGTCACAATCGCGAACCTGAACCTCATCAAGATTGTCATGTTTTTCCTTGCGATAACGGCTGATGAACGGGATTGTACAACCTTCTTCAACCAAGCTGATAACAGCACTCACCTGCTGCACGCGGATATTAAGTTCTTCCGCGATTTTTTTCATAATTTCCACTTCATTAACTGAAAGTGCGTCGATAGTTTCTTGTGTAAATTCCATAATGCAAAATATTTTAGTGGAAACACTTAAAATTGGGAATAGGAAAAATTGGCAAATCAAGATAAACGCAAAATAAAAGGCCGTTTACTTAAGTGCGTTTCAAAAACTATAAAAATCAGCTGATAATGGATTTTAATCAAAGAATATCATCTTCAACTTCTTCGATTTCGGTGATTGCTTCGTTATCAAGTTTGTTATAAAGCTGGTCTAAAAGAGTTTTGCAGTTTGTATTGAGCAATTTGTACATATTTGGAATCAAAAGCTGTTTTACACGCTGATCAAGGCCATTTGCACCAGATGATGTTACAAACGCAAAAACGTACAAAACATCACCATTTATAGGACGTTCCATAACCAAAAGTGCATCTGAACGGAACAAGAAACCGCGAATATTAAAATGAATATCGTGGATTTTTTCATAAAGCTGAATATTCATTCCAGTTCCTGGCGACAAAATAGTAAAATGCGAAAGACTAATATCCTGAAGAACGCCGCCAGCCGATTGCCCGTTTCCGTAAGTGCACGAATAAGTGCACGCCGAAGTACAAAGCGCGCGAATTGTTTTTCTGCGGCCTTGCGCCTGATTCGCGAACAAAATTTTTGCAATAAGCTCAAAATTCTGTTTTTTCTGATACTCAAGCTGAATACAACCGCAGCGAACTCCCATTTCATAAAGATATTTATTTTCGATTCGTGCGCGTTCATCTTTGGTTTGGCGCTTTGCAAAAACAATTCCAATTCCGCCGGCATTATCGTGCCTTTGAATCAATTCTCTAACATAATTATCCCATTCAAAGCCCGGAATATTATAATCAATATTAAAAAAGAGAATTAAATCTTTAAAGAGTGAAATAATAACATCGACTTTTTTTTGAATATGAACGCGCTTATCATTTTCAATAAAATAACATTCATAACCAATTGAAAAATAATCTTCGAGATAAGTTTCTGGAATAAGAGAAGTATCCGGTAATATAAAAAAGGTCTTGCGGCCTGTAACAATTTCGCTTACTGATATGCCCAATTGCTAAACTCCCGTTCTTACAATTATAAAACATATTCAAAAATTCACAAGAAAAATAAATTTTCTGATTTTCTGATTCGGCAAAATTTTGGCCGCAATTTTTAAGTTTAAGCGCATTTTGCAAAGTAAAAATGCGTTAATCAAACAATGCATTTACGGCATTGTTTGATTTTCGACTAAATAAAATGTGTAATTGAATGATGTTCAACCATTTTTGTTTTTACTGCAACAATATAAGTTCCAACCATTCCGGTAAGAGTATCAAATAAAGCTGCAAAAGAACAAATAATCATTGAAGCAGGTTTTAAAAGCAAAACGCTTGTTTCAAATCCGCGCGCATATTTTGTGCAGATAATTGTAAGAAGCACAAATGCACCGCCAGAAGGACTTCCGCCAAGCAGGAATGAAAGTCCAAACGAAAGTCCAAAAATCCAAAGAATATCGGTTCCTGGAATGCTCAAGCTAGAATAAGAACGCCAGATTAAAATGAACGAAATCGTAGAAACTAAAGCGGAGCCGCCGCGTGCAAATATAGAAAGCAGCGGATAAGTAAAGCCGCGACAGCGGCGGCGGATTCCTAAACTGTCACGCAAGTGACGGTTTGCAAGCGGCACAACAAGGTTTGCGTCTCCACTAAAGAACGAAAGCACAAGCGGCGCAACACTTGCGTAAAGCACTTTGTATGGGTGTGGATCGTGGCACACAAAATATAAAATCAAAGGATAAATAATTCCCGCAACAATCACAAAATCAATTATGAACATTATAATCATTGGGGTAAAAATACCTGTTGCAATAACTGCACGGAAATCAATTGTCCAATAACAAACTATCGCTATGCCCAAAACTGCCATAATTTCTGTAAAAAAGTTTGCAACATTATAAAATAAATCTGAAAGTGAATCTGATAATGTCAAAATCGGCTTAAAAGCTGTTTCTTCCGAAGCACTTTCCCAACCAACTATAAAGGCCATTACAAGACAAACTAAAAGGAACGAACCATCTTTTACTGAATCAAAACCTGAATATGGGAACAACGAAAGTATCATACCTTTTATATCAAGGTTGAACGCTTCTGTTGTTGCCTCAACTGTAATTGGAATTCGCGGAAGTTTTACAATCAAAATTGATAAAAGGCCAACTAAAGTCAAAATAAAAGCCGAAACAACTACTATAATTCCTGTTAAACCGGCAGTTTTCCACAAAAGTTTGGAGCTTCGCAATCTGCTGACTGAAACTATTGCAGTTGTAAAAATCAACGGAACTACAACATATCGCCCAATTCTAATAAACAATTCTGTGAGAAAAGCAACTGCATTTGACATAGCCGCATTTCCCGGAAGAATAAGAGCAGCAAGCACACCTAAAGCAACACCAATTAAATATTTTACCCAAACTTTCATACTTTATGATTATAACACACTATGGATTGCAATTCCATAGTGTGTTATAATTGAAATATGTCTAACACGTTGTTTATTGGAAAAGATTTACCCGACGGACTTTCTTTTGCAGAAACTCTCGCTGATTCTGGCCGCAAAGTTTTTGCAATTTCTAAATCAGAAGCTGAAGCGACTCAATTTGATTCAGAAAATATTTTCTGCACAACCTGGAATAAATCGTCTGCAGTTTCTGCTCACTCGGTGATTATTCGCGCAGAAACGAAACTTGAAAATCTTGATGAAGCAATTTTCTTTTTTGATGCTTCGTATTTTTGTTCTCAGTTTGAAATTGACCGAACAGAAGATGTTTCTGTTGCTGTTGACCAAATGATAAACGCTTTTCTTTATTCTACTGCAGAATTACTTAAGCGCCTTGAACAGCGCAAAGAAAAAACTGCAATTTTGTTTCTGGTAAAAGAATATCCTTCTAAATACGATATTATTTCTTCTAAATCTGCAGGAATTGTGCCTGCAAGTACGGTTGTTAGCGCGGCTCAAGCGGCCTTCTGCGCACTTGCAGAAAGTTTTTCTACAAATGTTTCTGATAAAGATTATCTTTCTGTTGTGCTTGCTAAATGTGCCTTTAATAATGAATTATACAAAAGCGAAGATTCTATTGCCGATTGGGCAATTTCGGCTTTGAATTCTGTAAAATCGCTTAAAAATCAGCAAAGCGTAAAACACGCTGGAAACTGGAACAAAGTTGGCTCAAAAATTCAAACAGGATTTCTTTTATTCAAATAGATTAAATAGATTTTAAAATAATCCTAACAAGGAACTTAAAGGAGCGTTTTTTGAACTTTAATTCAGAATATATAATCAGACTTGCTCTTAGTTTTGTTTGCAGTTTTATTTTGGGACTTGAACGAAAAAGTCACCAGCACACGGTTGGAATCAGAACTTTGGTTTCTATGGGAATTTCGTGCTGTTTGCTTTCAATTCTTTCTATATATATGGCAGAATCTCCAGCGGTAAAAGGCGACCCAACACGAATTGCAGCCGGCGTAATTACCGGTATTGGATTTTTGGGCGGTGGCGCAATTCTAAAACTCGGACTAAACATCAGAGGGCTTACAACTGCAGCTATTATTTTTACAACTTCGGCAATTGGAATGGCGTTTGGAGCCGGCCTTTATATTCCAACTTTAATAATCTTTTTTATTGTAATTATTACACTTTTTACGATGGACAAGCTTGAAAAAAAGTTTTTTCCTGCAGCCAAAACAAAGGTTGTTATTCTTCAGCTTTTGATTTCAAATTCCAAAACTGATTTTCAAGAATCATTTTTGAATATTATGAAAAAGCACGGCTTTATTGTTCACGACACAAATTCGCAGTTTTTGCCAAAAGAAAATCAACTTCAAATTTCGTATACTGTAAAAACGCCAGACAAACTTGATACGGTAAAAATTGCGCAGGAATTTAGCGAAGTTTCAAAAGATTTATTGAGTTTTTCGATTATGGATAAATAGAATTATTTACTGCGGGTCACAACAACAGAATTATCTGCGTTGCTAAAAGGAGCGGGAATGTATTTATCTGCTTGCCAGTCGTTTTCCCAGCGGCAACCGTCTAAAAGATATCTGAACTGATATTCGCGGTCTGCAGGAAGTTCGAGCGTAACAGAAAAATTTCCGTCTTTTCCTAATGTAAGCGGAGTATCTGTGCTACTCCAGCTATTGAAGTCACCTGCAAGATTCACAGTTTTTGCACCCTGAAGCGCTTCTTTTGGAACTGTAAATGTTACTTTGCATGTCTTTTTATCTTTTGAAAAAGATTTTTTTAGTGACATTAAAAACTCCTTTCTCCATTCTTACACTTTTTATACTATTATATTAAAATATTGCATTTTTCTTTTTTATGCAATATATTATTATCGCTATACAAGGTTTCACCTTGATTTTCCGCCGATTTATCCAAATTGCAGGGCGGACTTCTTCTCGTATGAGAAGAAAATTTCTTGCTAAATAGGAGACTCAAATGAGTTCTATCTTATCTAACAATTCTTCACATTATCTTTTTACGTCTGAATCGGTTGGCGAAGGTCACCCAGACAAACTTTGCGATCAGGTTTCTGATGCCGTTCTTGATTATTGTCTTTCTTTAGACCCAGACGCACATGTTGCCTGCGAAACTTTTACTACAACAGATTTTCTTCTTGTTGGTGGTGAAATTGGTTTCCAAAAACAGGGAATCAATCTCGATGAATTCAACAAAAACGTTGAAAAAATTGCTCGCGGCGTTGCTTTGGACATTGGCTACAATTCCGCAGAAGTTGGTCTCGACGGCGCAAATTGTATTTTTATGAATCGTCTTCACGCTCAGTCGGCTGATATTAATCAGGGTGTTGTTGGAAAAGGCCTTGATGAATTTGAAGGTCAGCAGGGTGCCGGCGATCAGGGAATGATGTTCGGCTTTGCCTGCAACGAAACTCCAAGCCTTATGCCAGCTCCAGTTTATTATTCACATCAGATTTTGCTTCGCGCTCATGAACTTCGCCACAATGGAACAATTAAGTGGCTTCGCCCAGACGCAAAATCGCAGGTAACTGTTGAATATGACGAAAACTTTAAACCTGTTCGCATTGATACTGTTGTAGTTTCTCATCAGCATGATGATGTTGTAACTCACGACGAAATTGAAAAAACAATCATCGAACAGATTATTAAACCAGTTCTTGAACCAACTGGACTTTTGGACGCAAATACAAAATATTACATCAATCCAACAGGACGCTTTGTAACTGGTGGCCCAGACGGAGATTCTGGTCTTACTGGCCGCAAAATCATTGTTGATACTTATGGTGGAATGGGTCGCCACGGTGGTGGTGCATTCTCAGGAAAAGACCCTTCAAAGGTTGACCGTTCAGCTGCTTATATGGCACGCTATATTGCAAAAAATATTGTTGCCGCTGATTTGGCTGACCGCGCCGAAGTTGAACTTGCTTACGCAATTGGTGTTCCTTTCCCGGTTTCTATTATGGTTGAAACTTTTGGAACTGAAAAAGTTGAACGCGCTAAAATTGTTGAAGCTGTAAAAAAGACTTTTGACTGTACTCCAGCTGGAATTGTAAAAACACTCAATTTAAAGCAGCCGATTTACCGCAAAACAGCAAGTTACGGACATTTTGGCCGCGACGGTTTCCCTTGGGAGAAAACGGACAAGGTTAGCGAACTCAAATCTGCTATAAAATAACTTATTATGTTAATCTAAAACTTATAATGCCGGAACTATTAAAGTTTCCGGCATTTTTTTTACAAAATGAAAATCCTGATTTATGATATACTAAAAATATCAGGAAGTATTTTTTATGGAACTATTATCAACTACTGAAATGACAGAAACTTTTACCCGTTGGAAAAAACAAAATCCAAACCCCGCTTCCGAATTAGATTATGTAAATCCATTTACACTTTTGGTAGCGGTTGTGCTTAGTGCGCAGGCCACTGACAAAAGTGTAAATAAAGCAACGGCCGCACTTTTTAAGGTTGCAGAAACTCCCGAAAAAATGATTGAGCTTGGCGAAGAAGGCTTAATTCCTTACATTCGGACAATCGGACTTTACAAAAATAAGGCAAAACACGTTATTGGACTTTCGCAAAAATTGATTTCTGATTTTGCAAGCAAAGTTCCAGATAACCGCGAAGCCTTAATGACACTTCCGGGCGTTGGCCGAAAAACTGCGAACGTTGTTTTAAACGTGATTTTTAAGCAACCTACTATGCCCGTTGATACTCATCTTTTACGAATCGCGCCAAAAATTGGCCTTGCAGAAGGCGACACACCAGAAAAAGTTGAAAAAAGCCTTTTGGAACGCATTCCTGCCGAATTTTTACACGACGCACACCATTGGATTTTATTGCACGGCCGCTACGTTTGCACCGCGCGAAACCCAAATTGCGCTGCGTGCATTATTAATGATTTATGCAAACACAATAATAGACCAAAATCATAGATTAATATAAACTTAAAAAACCAAGCGGAGGAAAATTTTGAACACAAAAAAAACACTTTCACTTTCAGCTATATTAATTTTTATAGGCGGCTTTTTTACTTTCATTACAGCATTAATCTTTAGTTCTACAATTGAAAACAGACTTGTTAGACCTTTATTAAATTATATTCCAGAAATTGCACTTGGAATTTTTTTACTATACATAGGAAATACTTTAAAAAATCGAAATCTTCGTAAAATCAAAAACTTTTGGATTACACTTTTTATAATTTGTATTATCGTTGCGCTTATTGAATTCTGCTGTTATTTTATAAATTATAATAGCTTAACTGAAAACAGAATTATAGCTTCAAACTATTTAAAATGGCTTCCACTTTCAAATCTATTTTCTCGTTTATATTTACTTTACAGACAAATCAGATCGGCAATATTAATCAGAAAATTCTTAATACCAATCAGATTTTTGATTCAAGTTATTGGTGAAATTCTTGTATTTATTTCATTTATAGTTGCCTTAAAAACTCTTAATCATGCTGCTAATAATCCTGATTGCATAAAAGATTCAGATTATGCAGAAAAAGACTCTTCGGCTACAAATGAATCTTCTGTTTCAACTGATATTCAAAACCCTTCTGTAACAAAAATGATGAGTTTTGGAGAAGCTATAAAATCCTGCTACAGAAATTATTTTTCTTTTGAAGGTTGTGCAACAAGAGCTGAATACTGGTGGTTCTATCTTTATTGTGTAATTGTTAAATCTGTTTTGTTTATTCCAGCATTAATCTGTGCTTTTTCTGGAAATACTAAATCTGCAATCTTTTTTTTGACTATAGCAGTTTGCTTTGCAATTTCTACTATGCTTCCTGCAATTTCCGTTGGTATTAGAAGAATGCATGACTGCGGTTTTATGGGATTTATGCTTTATTTACCCTTTGTAAACATTGTATTTTTGCTTTTACCGTCAGTACCTTCCAGCGAATATCGCACAAAAATTAATCTTCACCCTATAGCAAGCGGAATTGCAAAAATCCTTATAATTATTGGTGCGCTTGTTTATTACAAAACATTTATATCTACAATCAGTCTAAGAATGTATATGGCAAATCTAAATTCGTCGTTGTACAACAGAAGCTATGCTGATTCTTATGATGAAGATTACGATGAAGACGATAGTGATTATTACGAATGGTGGACTAATAACGAGTAAATCAATTTTACTCTTAAGTTTATAATTAATAAAAGAAAGGTTTTTTATGGAAGAAAAAATCAACTCTATTGGCGAAGCTGCAAGTCAGGCAGCAAATGATGTTCTTTTAAGCAAAACCAGCTCGTTTGTGACTTGGATAAAAAGTTTTGTAACTTGGGAAAATCTTTTTAAGCTTATTGGAACACTTTTGATTTTGTTTGTGATGTGGGTGATTTTCAGGCTCATAGCCAAGGCAATCCGCCGCGTTCCAGAATCAAAACTACCCGCTCAGCGAACCGCAATCATAATCAGATTTTTGAAATACATTTTTTATGTTGTTGTCGTGCTTTACATTCTTGGCACGTTCGGAATCGACCTTAAAGCAATTTGGGGAGCTGCAGGAATTGCCGGAGTTGCAATTGGTTTTGCGGCGCAAACTTCAGTAAGTAATTTAATTAGCGGCCTTTTTGTTTTAACTGAAGGCTCAATTCATGTTGGAGATACAATTATCGTTGGCGATGTTACTGGAATTGTTGATGAAGTTAAACTGCTTTCGATTCGTGTGCACACTTACGACAATCAAATGGTGCGCATTCCAAACTCAACTATTATTAACAGCAATCTCACAAATAACTCGTATCATAATAAGCGACGCCTTACACTAAAAGTTGGCGTTGATTATTCAACTGATATGAGAACAGCGCTCGAAACATTAAAAAAAGCGCCGGAACTTTGCCCAACCGTTTTAAAAGATCCGCTTCCTGCTGTTTGGTTCGACGGTTTTGACAACAGCAGCATAAATCTTGTTGTAGCAGTTTGGTTCAAGCCAAAAGATTTTCTTCAGACAAAAAACGACCTTTACATTGCGATTAAACAGGTGCTCGACGAAGCGGGCATTTCTATTCCATTTAATCAGCTTGATGTTATGATAAAAAAATAATTTTTGCCAATTATTGCAAAGAGCCTGCCTTTCGTGTAAAACTTAGGCAGGCTTTTTTTATGAACATTTTTGAAAAATTTGATTGGCAGACAATGCTTGCGCAGTATCCGCAAAGCAATTATGACATTAAGGCTTATCACGAAATTTTGTGCCCGCGCAACGATTGGCCGCCATTTTTACAAAAATATGTGCAGCTTCCTATTTTGCAGCGCCTTAGCGGAATTGGGCTTTTGTGCGGCACAGATTGGACTAAACTTTATAAAAACCGCTTTTATTATTCGCGGCTAGATCACAGCATTGGAGTTGCTTTAATTGTCTGGCATTTTACACACAACAAAGCGCAAACACTTGCCGGCCTTTTGCACGATATTTCAACGCCAGTTTTTTCGCATGTTTCTGATTTTAGAAAAGGCGATGCGCTAACCCAAACTGCAACCGAAGAACCAACTGCAAAAATCATAAGAGAAAATAAAGAACTTTGCGAGCTTCTTTTAGAAGACGGACTTTTGCCCAAACAGGTTGAAGATTATCATATTTATCCGATTGCAGATAACGAAATTCCACAACTTAGCGCAGATCGCCTTGAATATATGTTTCCTTCTGGAATGGCACTTTACGGTTGCTGGACTTTGCAAGAAATCAAACGCTGCTACAACGACCTTTTGATTCTGCAAAATGAAAAAGGATTCGACGAACTTGGTTTTAAAAATCTCGAAACCGCAGAACTTTATTGCGAAAAGTTTTGTATGATTGGGCACATTCTTCAGCTTAATGAAAACAAACTTACTTTGCATTTGCTCGGCCAAATTATGAATCTTGCAGAAAAACAAAGCCTTGTTTGCGAACAGGATTTTATGACGCGTAGCGAACAAGAAATCATCGCAAAACTAGATTCTATTGAAAAAAACAGCCGGATTTGGCGACTTTATCAAACTTTTAGAAATATGACTTCTATAATTCATTGTGAAACTGCATTAGACGAAAATAAATATTTTTGCGTGAACTTAAAAGTAAAACAGCGCTATATAAATCCGCTGGTGCGCGCACAAAATGGTAAAGTTCAAAGGCTTTCGGAACTTTCTGAAAAAGCACAAAAAATCATCAAAGATTTTAAGACTTACAGCGACACAAACTATGGTTGCGTGAAGCTCGTTTAATCACTAAAATAGGCTTATGATTGAATTAACTAGTAAACAGAGAAAATATCTCGAAAAAGAAGCTCACAATTTGCAGCCAGTTGTTATTGTTGGCGGCGCTGGCGTAACAGACGGGCTTATTCAAATGGCAGACAATTCGCTTGCTGCTCACGAACTTATCAAAATTAAATTTAACGAATATAAAGACGAAGTTCGCGAACTAACTGCACAAATCTGCGAAAAATGCAACGCAACTCTTGTTAGAATTATTGGTTTTACAGCAATTCTTTTTCGTGAAGCAGAAGAACCTGAAGACCGCAAATTTAAACTTTAGAAAACGCCCAACGAACAATTGCAAGCGCATATTTCATCTGACTTTCCGGCAGAAAAACATAATATTTTTGTTCGCCGCAAGTTAGTTGAAGTACGCTGTTTGAAACCGAAAGCGCGGCCGTTAAATCAGAAAGTGAAATTTCTGAAGAACCAGCTACATTAAAAATAACGGCGCGCTGATTTGTAACTACAAAATCCCCTTCATTATCTTTTTGAGTTGTTTCTGTTGCATAAAGGATTTTTTCGCCGGCATTCAGTTTTAAGCGCAAAAAATGCACAAGCGGCGGCTTAAAATCTTCGGAAAGCGGCAATTTATAAAGTTTTGTATCGAGATACGGATTTTCGTAATTTTGTTTTTTGCCCGCCGCACGGAAATTTCGCCACAAAATCAAAATCAGAAGCACAAGAAAAAATAAGAAAACATAAAAACTGCGGTCGAGTCCGCGCCCACTTTGCTTTTTTACAGAACGCGGAAGTTTTTCGTCTTGTGAATCAGAATTGTCATTTTCGTTTTTTTTCTTTTTATCTGACTTTGGAGAAGTTTTTTTATCTTTTTTAGAAGGCTTTCCTGGCGTTGCAGGCGCTTCAAAGGCAGTTTCGCCGCCTGAATATTTAAACGGCAGCGAAACTCCACTAGTGTTGTAAGACGGTTCAATAAAAAGCAAAAGCCCAACTATCAAAATGTAAAGCAGCGTGCCCGCAATTGTGATAATCAACTTTCGCTTTTTCTTCCAGCTGGTCATAAACCACATTAAGGCAAGCCCAATTGGAAGCAGCAAAATCGAACAAAAACAGATTATTGTAATTATTGAAAACAGTTTGTCTTTTTGCATCTAAACCACCACACCAAAAACGCAAAAATTATTTATTTCTTACAGCCCCATTCTGCGTAGTAAGAATCCAACTGATTTTTAATTTCATCGGTAATTATTTTGCGGTCGCCGTTTGTGTAAAGCGCTTCAACTACATCGCTCATAGAAACAATTGCGCGAGCCGGGAAGCCGTATTTTTCGGTAATCACTTCGAGCGCAGATTTTTCGCTGTCTGGCGCACGCTCTTCGCGGTTCAAGCTCACAATTTCGCCAACAATTTTGATTCCGCCGGGAGTTGTTTCAAGCGCTTTGATTTTTGGATAAACTTCTTCAATAGATTTTCCGCTTGTTGTTACATCTTCAATAATTACAACGCGGTCACCGTCTTTTATTTTATAGCCAAGAATTGCGCCCTTATCTGCACCGTGATCTTTTTCTTCCTTGCGGTAGCAGCAGTATTTGATTTCTTTTCCATAAAGCTCGCTGTAGGCAACGGCAGTCACAACTGCAAGAGGAATACCCTTGTCAGCCGGACCAAAGAAGACATCAATATCATCACCAACCTTGTCATGAATTG
>JAEEGL012102471.1_pt1 | contig 11650 bp, 9 predicted proteins | sample 9134231 | NCBI WGS metagenome assembly JAEEGL01 (sample SAMN16246548, study PRJNA631951) | gut metagenome | biome: gut microbiome; feature: rumen; material: fiber-attached | host: Bos | place: Iran: Karaj | collected 2018-10 | reverse complement strand
TCAAGATGCGCAAGGAGATGCAGATCGAACTGAAACAGATGCACGACGATCTGGGCATTACCTTCATTTACGTGACGCATGACCAGGAAGAAGCCCTGACGATGAGCGACAAGATTGTAGTTATGTCCGAAGGCAAAATCCAGCAGATCGGCACGCCTGAAGATATCTACAACGAGCCCCAGAACGCTTTCGTAGCGGACTTTATCGGGGAGAGCAACATCTTCAACGGTATCATGACCGGCAGTATGAAAGCCCGGTTTGCAGGCGGCGAGTTCACCTGTGTGGACGATGTCCCCGAAGGAACGCAGATTACCGCCGTACTGCGGCCCGAAGACATCGAACTGACAGCGCCCGGTGCAGGACAGATCCGCGGCAGGGTGACTTCTGTGATTTTCAAGGGAATGCACTATGAAATCACGGTACAGAGCGGCCGGTATGAGGTTGTGATCCAGAGTACGAAATCCGCCGAGGTTGGCAGCGAGGTCGGCATGAAGGTGGAACCGGACGGAATCCATATCATGATCGCGGAAAACCATACGAACGTGTTCCCGGTAGATATGAACCGGAATCACCGCCTGGAGTTCAACGGACAGGAACTGGACACCAGCCTGACCCAGCTGATCAAAGGCAGCCGCCGGAACGAGAATCACGAGCTGCTGGATGAGAACGGCGAAGTGATTGATCCCGAGAAGATCCATATCTTTGCGGCGATCGAACCGCAGGATATCCGGATGACGGACGATGTGGATGATGAAGCTGTGCTCATTGAAGGTACTATCAGCAACCTGATCTACAAGGGCGACCATTACAGTTATGTGATCAACACGGAGCTCGGACAGGACTTTATTGTGGACGACGAGTACCTGTGGAACATGGGAGACCGGATCGGACTGATCCTGCCGCCGGACAAAATGCGTTTTACGGTGAAGAAGTAAGGAGGAGCACATGAGATTTTCCAGAAAAACGCTGGGCATCCCTTACGGTGTGTTTCTGCTGCTGTTTGTGGTGGCGCCGCTGCTGGTGCTCTTCTTCTATGCGTTTACAAACGGTCAGGGACAGTTCACCCTGCAGAATCTGATTGATTTCTTTACCGATCCGAATACGATCGGAACGCTGGCATACAGCCTCGTGCTTGCTTTTGTGACGACGCTCCTGTGCCTGCTGATTGCCTATCCGGTAGCCTATATTCTAGCCACCAGCAAGCTGAAGGCAAAATCGGTTGTCATCATGATTTTTGTGATGCCGATGTGGATCAACTTTTCCCTGCGGATTACCGCGCTGAAGGAAATCCTGACCATGATCGAAGGAAACCTGGCGTATTATCCCTTCCTGAATTCTGTCCTGGGCATGACTTACGATTTTCTGCCGTTCATGATTCTTCCGATCTACAACACGATTGTGAAACTGGACGGATCGCTGAATGAAGCGGCACGGGATCTCGGCGCGAATGAGCGGGGAGCTTTCCTGCGGGTGACGCTTCCGCTTTCCATGCCGGGAATTATCAGCGGGATCAGCATGGTGTTCCTGCCGGCGATGACAAACTATGTGGTGCTGGACATGCTGTACAACAGTACCTACATCATGGGCAGTCTGATCGGCAGCTATTTCAGCGCTTACAACTGGCACGGCGGAAGCATGATTGCGCTGGTGCTGCTCGGGATTATCTGCATCTTCACGCTGCTGACAGACGGCAATGATGAAGACGCAAGGACGGGAGGTGCGCTGCTGTGATCAGAAAGACTGCACGCTGGGCGGTGCCTGTGCTGGTGCTGCTGTTCCTGTACGTTCCGATTCTGATGCTGGCGTTCTACAGCATGACAGACGCGACGCAGATCGGCTCTTTCCGGAGCTTTACGCTGAAAAACTACGCGACGCTGTTCAGGACGGAAGAACTGCGGAGCATGATTGCCGGGACAATCCTGCTGGCGCTGGTTTCGGCGCTGATCGCCACCATACTGGGGACGCTGGGAGCCATCGGTTCCTTTTATTCGAAGAAACGGACCTCATCCGCCATCGCCACGGTAAACCAGATCCCTGTGATCAACGCGGACGTCGTGACGGGCTTTTCCCTGTGCATCCTGCTGGTGGTGGTGTTCGGGATCGGAAAGGATACCTACATTCCCCTGCTGCTGGGCCACGTGACGCTGTGCGCGCCGTTTGTGTACCTGAGCGTGATTCCGAAACTGAAACAGATGGATTCCAGCCTTTATGAGGCGGCTCTGGATCTGGGCGCCACGCCGCGACTGGCGCTGCTGAAGGTTGTCATTCCTCAGATTCTCGGCGGTATGATTTCCGGTTTTTCCCTGGCGATCACCCTGAGCCTGGACGATTATTTTATCGCGACTTATACAAAGCCGGCGACTTTCGATACGATCAGCACCTATGTGGTGAACGCCACCAGGGGATCACAGACGCAGATCAAGACCGCGTTGTGGGCCCTGAGTACACTGATCTTCCTGCTGGTAATCGTGATCGTGCTGGTGATGAACATCAGCTCGAGGCGGACAGAAAAGAAGGGGGAACGGGCGGCATGAGCACAAGACGCGTTTCTGTTCTGCTGAGCCTTGTGCTGGCAGTTCTCTGGCTGATCCCTTCCTTTGCCTGGGCGGACGGGGAAACCGTGACACTCCGCATCAGCAACTGGGAAGAATATATCGACCTGGGCGACTGGGGCGAGGACGAGGTTATCGACCTGGAAAGCGGAGATATTTTCGGCGAAAACTCCATGATAGACGATTTCGCGGAGTGGTATGAGGAAACCTACGGCAAAAAAGTGATTGTGGAATACTCCACTTTCGGGACGAACGAGGATCTGTACAACATGCTGACCATCGGGGATGTGTACGATCTGGTATGTCCGTCCGATTATATGATCATGAAGCTGATGGAAGAGGATGCCCTGCAGCCTCTTTCGGAGTCCTTTTTCGATGAAGAAAAAGAAGACAATTACTATATCCGGGGTATATCCCCCTATATCCGGGACATTTTTGAAACCCATGATATCAACGGTGAGACATGGGATAAGTACGCTGCAGGGTATATGTGGGGTGTAACCGGTTTCCTTTACAATCCCGAAGCGGTGACAGAAGAGGACGCCGGGACATGGAGACTGCTGGAGAACAGAGACTATTGCCGCCAGATCACCCTGAAGGATAACGTGCGCGACGCATACTTTGCGGCGATCGGTGCGCTGAAATCCGAGAAACTGACTTCAGAAGAGTTTACGGGCCGCGAAGACTATGCGGCTGCACTCCAGGATGAAATGAACGATGTTTCTCCGGAGACTGTGGACCGTGCCCAGGATTACCTGCAGATGATCAGGGATAACATGTATTCCTTTGAAACCGACTCCGGGAAGGCTGACATCATCACCGGCAAAGTGGTGGCCAACTACCAGTGGAGCGGGGACGCCGTCTATTCCATGGATCAGGCTGAAGAGGATGATTATTATCTGAACTTTGCTGTTCCCCGGGAATGTACGAATATTTTCTTTGACGGATGGGTTATGCTGAAGAAGGGCATCGGCGGAGATCCCGAAAAGCAGCATGCAGCGGAGGCGTTTATCAACTTCGTAAGCCGTCCGGACAACGCTATCCGCAACATGTATTACATCGGATACACCAGTACGGTCTCCGGCGGAGAAGACGAGCGGATTTTTGAGTATCTGGACTGGAACTACGGCGCGGAAGAAGACGAAGAGGACACTGTGGAGTACTCCGTGGGATACTTCTTCGGCGGGGAAAGCAGTGAGGACTACGTGCTGACGGTGCCGGAAGAACAGCTGCAGCGGCAGCTGTTTGCCCAGTATCCTCCGGAGGAAGTCATTCATCGCGCGTCTGTTATGATTTATTTCAATAAGGAACAGAACGAGCGCATCAACCGGATGTGGATCCGGGTCCGATGCTTTAATATCACCCAGGTACCGGTCTGGGTATGGATCGCTCTGATGCTGGTGATTGCCGGAGGCGTCTGCTTCTGGCTGCATCGGAAAATTACGAAGGAAAGGCTGTACAGCTGAAAAACGATTTAAAAAATTACGGCGTCCCGGATTGTCCGGGACGCCGCTTCTGAATAAACGCGGGGAAATATCATTCGGGCAGGCTGAAATCTTTCATGAACTGCCAGGCCTGCTCGCAGGTATGTTCCCGGCATTCGTGGCCCTGATTGTCGATTCCGCCGAAGACCGTGCGGCAGACACCGTCGGTGCTGTCATAATAATGCAGGGTCAGGACAGCGCCCCGGGAAGGATCCGGTATTTTTTCGATCCGGTCGCCGGGTATACCCCAGAATTTATCAGGCCATTCAGTCCGGGCGTCAAAGGACAGATCATAGGGCTTGCGGACCCTGTTGACCTCAAAGAGGTACTGCGCCCTTTCCATGCACTTGATTTCCTGGCAGGGCATCTCGGGCAGGGGCGTCTGCTCTCCAGCGGAATAGAAAACCGGTACGGGGTGCGAGCGGTTAATCTCCCCGGGGCTGGGCTCTCCGTACAGGTTCAGGCCGACCGGGAAGGTGGCATCCATGGGCGCCAGGGCTGCGAAGGCTTCCGGATATTCCTGGTACAGATCCCAGGTTTTGCACCCGCCCATGGAGAAACCGGAGGCGTAAATCCGCCGGGAATCGACAGGGTATTTTTCTTTCAGCTGCCCGATCAGCTCCATGGTTTCCGATGCCGTGGTATTCAGGTGGTTTTCCACGCAGATCAGGAGGAAACGGTTGCGCATGGCCACGCGCCACCACCCGGAGACCCAGGCGATATGGAAGGCGGAATCGCCGCCCCCGTGGAAAGCCATGACCATGGGAAGCGGGCCTTCCGCATTCTTCGGATAATATGCCAGATAACCTACTTTGTGGCAGGAGGAACCGGCGTCGTCCCCGCGGTTCTCCGGGGAAGTGGTCACCTCGGTGATGCAGGCTTCTTCCGCCATGTCCAGGGAGGAAAGGTCCTCTTCCCGGGAAAGGGTGCCGCACCAGCGTTTCATCCGGCTCCAGAATTCAGAGAAGTCCGCCCTGTAATCCGGTTCATCCCGCACCAGCAGATGATCGCAGGAAGCGCGCAGGGACTCGTTGACATCCTCGCTGTTCCGGACGGAAACAACCGGGATATCCGGACGTTCCGGCCGGGGAATGACAGACAGATTTTCCAGCGTGACCGCCATGGGCGTGATTTCCCCGGGACCCCAGAGGTACTCGCCCTGGAGCGTCTTCAGGCAGTTGCGGGCGATATAGTCAGCGGAATCCCCGGTGCCGTAGAGCATTGTGCGGAACAGAGAGCCCCTGATGGAAGTGCCGGTAAACTCCTTTGTACGGAATTTGTAGTTGATGATATATCCGTCCTCATAATACTGGCCGATTTTGCTTTCCGCCGCGATTTCCGCAAAGAGATTGTCCGGGGCGTTTTTCCAGCCGCCGTCGCAGCGGGGAATCACGAAAACCACGCTGGAGGAAAAACTGCGGGCAATGTCTGCCAGGCCGCGGCGCTCGGCAAAGTCCACCGCATCCCCGATGGAGCGTTCCGGTTCACCGAAAACCAGCAGATACGGCGCTTTGAACCCGTAATTGATGACGTCCGCAGACGGATCGCCCACGGGCACATAGACCAGCGCACTGAAATGCTCAAAATCATGCGTCCAGTATTTTCCGCCGTCCGGCAGGAGTGATACGGCAGGCTTTTCCTGCATGCTCATTTCAATACCCTCCACAGAAGAAGAATCGGTTCGTACAACTTTTATCCATCATATCATCCGGATATGATTTTTTCAACTGATCTCAGTCGACAGTCACGGAAACCACCGCGCCTTCGGCCTCGTTCCATTCTCCCGGATCCATTCCGGTGGATTTGGTCAGTTTCTGCAGCACCCGTTCTGCGTCCTGGTCCGTGAGGAAGCGGGGGGAGTAATTGTTGTAGTGGGATTCGCTGGAGATGCTGATCGGGAAAAAGTGCAGGTCGATCTGCTTCAGCTCGCCTTCCGTAAAATGCAGTACTGCCTGCACAACAAGGGCGTCAAAATCCTTGGGCATCGTATTGCCGCCGAAGGAACAGTTGCCCAGGCTGTAAACAACAGGAACCCCGTCCAGAATCTTATACCCCTGTACGACATGGGGATGATGGCCGATGATCAGGTCGGACAGCGGGACTGCATAATTGGTGATCTGTTTCTGGTAACTGTCCGGCGGATCATAGCTGTATTCGGTACCGGCATGCATCACGGTAACAATCGCGGCGCAGCCGGCGTCCCGCAGTTTCTGCGCCTGCTTCTGATACTGTTTTGCCCGGTCACCGGACAGGGATCCGCTGACGCCCAGGAAACCGATCCGCAGGCCTTCATCGCTCTGCCAGATGGCAGGGGCGTCCGTTCCGAACCAGCAGACGCCGGCGCTTTCCAGGGCGGCCTTTGTATCCTTGTATCCCGGCTCCCCGTAATCGTGGGAATGATTGTTGGCGAGCGTAACACACTCTACGGAGCCCAGCGTAAGGATCTCCGTATAGGCCGTCGGGCCGATGAAGTTATATTTCTTTTTCGATTTGGAGAGCTTCCGGTCGGACAGCACACCTTCCAGGTTGGCCACGGTAAGGTCATCTTCCGCGGTAAGCCGGACCAGTTCCCGGAAGGGGAATTCCGGACCGTTGTCCTCGATTCGTTTGGCGAAATCGATGTTTTTGTATCTGGAAGGAGATTCCCCGCCCAGGGTGCAGTCGCCCAGGAAGGTCATCCGTATTTCCCCGGTATACTCCGATACGGGAAGCCACTGATCCTCCGGAGGCAGATCACCCGATACGGTCCGCCAGAAACCGGAGGCCCGGGAAGGGACCGGAAGCAGTAAAAGCAGCAGAAGCAGCGGCAGAAGATGCCGGAAACGCCTGATCATCATCGGGACCGGCCTCAGTTGCCGACGCTGACTTCGTCTGCGGCAGGATCATAGGATCCTTCTGGCTGGGCATTGGAATTCATGAGCTGCAGCACCGTGCCGATCTCCTCCTGCAGTGCGTCCGCATATCCCGGATCCTCCGGATCAGGCAGGGGGTTGATGGCGCCGTAGTCCATGTGGACCCCGTCAGCAGTCCAGCTGCACAGGTACCATGCCTCACCGAAGAAGTTATCCAGTTCCACGGTGTAGTATCCCGTTTTTCCGGTCTCGGGATTCCAGCACAGATATACGCGGCTGCAGAGAGGGGATTCTTCAGGCTTCGGCAGGGAAAGCATCATCACATTGGTTCCGTCGTCCTGCGGAAACTCCGCCGTCCCGAAAGCATCTTCCGGATAGACAACGTCGAATCCGTTGTTTCCGGTGAAATTGGCCCACAGCACATAAGCGCCGTTTTTACGCAGGTATTCGGTCAGCTGGTCGGTGTTCTCATACAGCTCGCTGGGCAGCAGCCGGTGTTCGAAATAATACCGAATCTCGTGCGGGGTTATTTCAGCCGCTTCTTCAGCTGTTTCCTCAGCGGCGGTTTCGCAGAAGGCGGCGCAGGGGAGCAGCAGGCAAAGGGCCACCAGCAAGGCAATCCATTTCTTCATATAAAGTTCCTCCTCTCGATGCTTCGATTGGGTTTATAATACGCAGGAACAGGATTCCTGATCTTTTCCGGTCAAAAGTTCGTATCTGCATTATAGCAAAACCGCCCCGGAAGCACAAGATTCGAGGCGGGGAAGGAAACCGGGGTACAGAAATCCTCATCAGCGAAAACCGCAATTTCCGGCAGCAACGATATCCGGCAATCTTCCATGAACTGCCGGTTTCTGGGATGCGGAGCCGGCTGACAGGAATTGACAGCCGGATGCCGAAATATATAGCGGATTTCAGTTTTCCCTACATCAGCAAAAAGGAAGATACCCTTTCAATAAAGGATGTGAAAACAGATACATGAGCATAGAAAACTATCTGGCAGGAAACCATATCGCTGAGATTAAGACCGGACAGAGCGGTGCAGACGTCTATGAGATCAACGGGGATTCAATACTGAAACATGTGGAACGCCGTAAACTGGAAAGCTCCCTGTTTGATACTTACATCCGGGAAGCGCTTTTTTACCAGAGCAAAGCAGACAATGACCGCGGTTATCTTCCAAAGATCACCGGACTGGAAATATCAGATGATGAGATCATCCTGTGCATGAAAAAATACGGATGTCCCAACCGCGATGATATTGATGAACAGATGATCCGGAAAGTGGCAAAGGCGCTGGCCCGTGTGCACACTGACAGTGTTCCGGGGTTTCTGGACTGTGCCGGGAAACCGGCGGAGACTCTTTCCGGACCTCTTTCCGGACCGCAGATTGAAGAATGCCTTGCAGGATGGAAAAGCGTTCTGAACGAACACCCCGGCGCTTTTGACGGGATTCCCCTGGAAGGAATTGCAGAGAAGATCAACAGAATCATTGTATGGCATAACACGGAGGAAAGCGTTCTGGTCCACGGAGATTTCCACTGGGACAATCTGCTGACAGATGACTGCGGGAACATCCTGATCTGCGACTGGCAAAGCGTTGGCGTGGGAGGAGCGTCCGGAGACATCAGTTTTTTCTTGAGCAGGCTCGGGTCGGACGGCGTCAGGCCTGATCCGAATGTCTTCCTGAAACACTATGCGGATGCAATCCGGGAAATCTCCGGCAAGGCTGTTGATATCCGATCGATTGCAGAACATATTGCGGCCGCAAATGTGATTACTTCCTTTGTTTTCTGGCATCAGTTTCTGCACGGGGCCGCAGTTGAAAGAGTACAGGGAATCTATGGAAAAATGACGGATGATTACAGAAGCGTTGAAAACTGCAATATCTGCTGAGTCACACAGCAGGCTGCACAGAACGTTTCATATACCCGATCATGTGATGCGCGATTCACACAATCCGGCGGGAGCCTGAAACAAAAAAGGAAGCTGCCCGATAACGGGCAGCTTCCCTGTATCCTTTGCAGGACAACTTTTTTACTTTCCGAAGTACCTCTCCAGCAGGCCCTTGAAGGCTTTGCCGTGACGGGCTTCGTCGCGGGCCATTTCATCAGCGGGTCTTCGACCCGCTGTAAGGGCACGGTGTCAAGAGCAGCAGGACAAAGATCACAATCATGATACCGTGAAATGCCTGATTTGTCAATGGTCAGAGCGATTCTGGAATGATTCAAGAGTGAAGGAACTATCACTCAACTTTGAATCAAGTCTGAATCATTTTCAGTACAAGTCTGGTACTTTTCCGAAACATCTTTTCAACATCTTTGGTACAATTTGAGTACAAGATTAGGGGTGCTGAACGTGCCAAAGTTGAAAAGTACGGGTGTCTATCAAAAGGAAAATGGATTCTGGGAATACCGTTTCGGTGTCGTAATCGATGGGAAGACCATCGTCAGAAAGAAATGCAAAGACGAGCATGGAAACAAATTGAAAACCAGAAGTGAAGCGGTCAGAGCAAGGGAAGCAGCGATCACTGCTTTGAGGATTGAACGTACATCGAAACCAAAGCCTGCCCGCCGCACGGTCAAGGAAGTGTTCGAAGAATTCCGTGCGGAAGGCCGCAAGGATCGTGCCTACAAAACGAAACTGAAACAGGACAGCATTTGGGAGAACCACCTGCGGGATCGGTTCGGAGATCGCTACGTGGATGAGATCAGTTGCGCCGAAGTCGTGGATTATCTCTCTGAACTGTATTACGTGGAAGGCAAGGCTTTCATGTACGTGGAATCGTTCCTGAAAATGTTCTACCTGATCTTCGGGCAGGCGTACTCCCGCAATTATCTGGATGTGGACACTTACAACAAACTGTGCGTCAATAAAAATACGAAAATCCACATGCCGAAGCTGAAAACCGAAGATGATACCGACATCGTTGCCTTCACAAAAGAAGAACTGGATCAGTTGGACGAGTATTTCAAAGGAACCAATGCCGAGACGGCTTACCTGCTGGGCCGCTACTGCGGCCTGCGGATCAATGAAGCCTTCGGACTGAAATGGGATCACGTGAATCTGGACGAAGGGACAATCACCATCGACCGGCAAATGCAGTATCAGGACAGCCTGATCAAACTTGTCGGCCCGAAGACAATGAATTCCAAGAGAACGATCATCCTGTGTGATGTGCTGAAAGAACATCTCCGGCAGAAAAAGATTCAGCGGGACGAAGACGAGAAAACCTACAAGGCAGTCCGTGTGCAGAAGCGCCGCCTGATCGATGATTTGGACGGAAAGAAAATTTATTCCACGGAACTTGTGAACTGCCTGCCGAACGGCACAATCCAGACGGTCAATTCTTTCAAGTATCCATCAAGAGAGATCAAATCTAAACTGGGGATCAACTTCAAGTATCATTTCCTGCGGCACACCTTCGGAACTATGATGGCTGAAATGAACACGCCGACTCACTTGCTCTGTAATCAGATGGGTCACGGCAACATTCACGTGACGCAGCGGTACTACATCGCGATCTCCAAGAGTGGAATGGACATCCTCAAACAAAACCTGAATCATCTGTAATGAAAAGCACGCAGGCGAATCAATCGTCTGCGTGTTCTTCGTACATCGACCGGACTTTATCCAGATACGCTGTGAATTCATCGACAACGCTTTGCGGCGAGAGGATGGCGGCTTTGCGACCAAATCCCAGAATCCAGCCAAAGAACTGATCGGTGATTTTCACGTCTGCTGTGACGGTGAAATACTTTTCACCTTTCGCAAAATACTGGACTTCTCTTCCTGTGCCGAACCGATCGATCACAGTATCCAGCAGGGGCATGATGAACTGCATGGTCACGTGCGCTTGTTTTCCTTCAAACATGGAAAACGTCCGCTGGGCGTAAGTACGGATGTCGATTTTGCGGAATTCCTCATCGCCTTCGCGCTTTTCTTGGGTCAGGCTGACGTTTTTCATCCTGTCAACGCGATAATTCCGCATCTGTCCGCTTTTATCATCAATAGCAAGCAGGTAATAATTCCCGTCATTGATCATCAGCCGGAAAGGATTGACTTTGTACTCTGCCCCTGGTCTCCGTTCAACCTGCTGGGTCAGATCGTGAATGGAGTATTTCAGATACTTGAAGGTGACTTTCACAGGGACGTGCGGCTGACCGTCAACAGCCTTGCTCATCGCGGTGTTCAGTGTGGAAATGTTGTTCAGCACGCTTTTGTTGATAGTCTTGACGCGATCCGTCAGAAAAGCATCGTGCTGGATTGCTTCCGCTTCGAAATCACTGCCCATCTCGGACACCACACTGACAAGGCGCTTTGCCTGCCCTTCGGCAATGAACTTTGCGGAATAAACACACTCTGCCAACAGGCGAATGTCATCCAGATCGTATTTGCGCTTGTGCGGCTGGACGTAAAAACCTTTCCTGTGCTCATCGTAAATGATCAGTTTGTCTTCATCGTCCATCTCATCGGGATCGATCTCATCCAGAGAGCAGTCATTTTCCAGCATCAGGGCAACTCTGTTGATTTCTTTGATGTCCTGATAAACCGACCGGCGCTCGGCTTCGATTCCACATTCTTCAAGATACGCAATGATTTCTTTTCTGGTTTGAACATGGTTGATGTCTGAATTTTTCAAGAGATACTGCAAGATGACGTACGGCTTGATTTTGTGGTTCGGTCGTTTACCGTGCATGATCTCATCTCCGATCGTCAGCATCTTTCGTCAATTATACCAACCGCCGACATGAAAAACAAT
>JAEEGL012092349.1_pt1 | contig 11650 bp, 7 predicted proteins | sample 9134231 | NCBI WGS metagenome assembly JAEEGL01 (sample SAMN16246548, study PRJNA631951) | gut metagenome | biome: gut microbiome; feature: rumen; material: fiber-attached | host: Bos | place: Iran: Karaj | collected 2018-10 | reverse complement strand
TCTCACCGGGGAGAACCGAACAGACGAGAGGCCCGACGATATCGAACGTCTGATTTACAATAATTTCTCCGCCGCTCGGCGCTTCGTAGGTGACGTTGCTCGCGTCAAGCGCGATGTCTTCCCACTGGCTCTTGACACCGGCGCGAATGCCGCTCAGGTAGAACATATACTTGTTGGAGTGATCGGTGCTCGTTTCGTCGTTGACCGCTACCTTAACGGTATGCTGGCCGTTGGAAAGGTCATCCTTGGTCACGGTGAAGGGCTGTCTGTCGTCGACCTGCTGGACCAGCGTGCCGTCGATAAAGATGTCGAGTTTGTTGGTGACCGTGTCATTGGCGACGATGTTGTAGACCTCAACGGCCGTACCGGTCACCGTGCACTCAAAGTAACCGCCGGGCGCGGTGCACAGGGCCAGAACAGACTTCCCGTCGGCGTGATCCAGGATCTGACCGCCTTCACCGGGGGTATTCCAGGTTCCTTCGGGATTGCCGCCGAAACCGATATTGACTTCCGTCGTCCATTCAACGCCGGCCGAGGGGACCAACGCCAATGCCGAAAGAGCCACGAAGACACAGATAAAAACTGCAATAATGCGTTTCATAATGTTTTTCCTTTCGTAATGGTAGTGATTTGCTTTTTGTTTCTCCCAAACAAATGGCTTTTTTTCAAAATCCCAATTTCTTTTTTCGTTTTCAGAGCGCGTCCGCGCCGTTCCGTCACTCAGTCGTTGTTATACCGGATGCCGGAAAGATAGATCATCCACTTGTTGTCTTCGCCCTGAACCTCGCTGACCGTGGTGGAATTCTCACCGCACATAACCCGGACGGTGTGTTCCCCTCTGGGCAGGCCGGTCTTTACGACGTCAAAGGGTTCTCTGTCATCGACCGTTTCAACCAGTTCTCCGTCGATGAAGATCTGAAGATCGTTCGTCACGGAGTCGTTGGCCACGATGTTGTAGACGCTGACCGACGTGCCGGTGAACGTAAACTCTGCGTAAGCACCGGGGCCGGATCTGACGACGAAGAGTACCGATTTGCCGTCGGCGTGATCGATGATAACGTCATTTTCGCCGGGGAGAAAGTAGACAACGTCCTTTTCGGTACCGCCGTAGCCGAGCCTGGCTTCGATCCACAGGGTCGCTTCGATGGCCTCGCTGCCGTTCTGAATCGCCGCGACGCGGCTGCCGTCCGCCAGTTTCGTCTGACCGTAGATGCCGAAGTTGACGACGTCGCAGAGGACCGTCTTCAGATCGGCGTCCTTCGTGTTCTCACTGTCAAGCGCCTTGAAGCAAAGGTAGAAGCTCTCCGGAACGGTCACGTCGAAACTGGCGCCCCACAGATTCGACATCTCTCCGTCGTAGGAAACGGCGCTGACCGCCTTCGCGATCGGCTCTCCGTCGGGGGTTGCCGCGATGTAGATATGCTCGAAAAGGTTGCCGTCGGGATCCTTGACCTTCGTGTCGAGAGTGAAGAGGACGGTGCTGTCGTTCTTCCGGTAGCATTTCTCAAGCCGCGGATTGTAGTAATACAGCTCATCCTCGTTCTCGCCGGGCTGGGTGTCGGGCGCGTCGGTTCCGGGGGCCTTGGTTTCCTCACCCGGCTGCGAGCCGGAGGTTCCCGGATTGTCGGTACCGGATTTGCCGCAGGCGGACAGGAACAACAGGGCCGCCAGCAGACAGATCACCACCGTGCTGATGGGTTTCATAGCTTTCATAACAGTCTCCTTTTCCGTTTTTTTTGCCTGGTGGCAGAAAGGGATGCGGTTGCCGGGGGTCATTTTGCCTCTGAGATCCAGATCATTTCAGAGCCGCTTTCGCCCCCGATCGTCACCGTAAGTCCGTTCTTCATCAGCTCAGCGCCGGACTTGCGGCAATTTTGTTCGGGCCGGTCTTCAAACCGGAGATCGTAGAGGGTATCTTCATGCAGACCGCGCAGGAAGACCGTTTTGTTCGGGCCCTCCGTGTCGGTCGGTTTCCACAGCATGACGAGACCCTTGATCTCGTTCTCGGAGTCGGCGTCGATATATTCAAGCCCGTCCCAGTGAATCCCGTCCGGACGGGGGAGAATATGGTAGAGGTCCCCGTACTTGATGAGGGGCTTCATCACCTTGTTATACAGGTTGTCAACGTAGTACGGCCAGTAGGAAATATCTTCCTCTGACGGGCCGGCCCAGCTGCTGAGCATGACCCCACCGGTCAGCACGCACCGGAATCCGTAGAGATAATCGCCCACGCCTGCGTAATACTTCGACCCCGGCGTAAACGTGAGGGCGTTGACCGCCAGCTGAAGCTGCGCGGGCGGGATACAGTAAGAGGAATCGTAGAAGGTCATGTGCGCCGACATGAACTCCGAAGCGTCCTCGCACTGGATCACGGAGGCCTTCGACATGGTGAAGAAATCCTTCATCGAGCCGCCAGAGCTGCAGGACTCGTAGCGGAAATCCGTCAGGTTCTCGGTCAGATAATCGACCAGCTCGCCGAAACCGACCGTACACCAGTACTGAACGTCGTTTCCGTTGGCAAAATGCCGGTTCTTCTTATCGGACGCCCGGCAGATCGGCTCAAAGTCGGAGCGCCAGGTCGTGATCTTATTATAGTTGAAGAAATCAAACATATACTGTTTGAAAAAGTCGACGCAGGCCGTATTTCCCAGATCCGCCGAGTTGGCAACGCCCGTGATGCAGATATGGGAGAACCACTCGGGATGCCCGTACTTCCCGACCGAAGTGGGAACGTCCGACCTTTCGAGCTGGGTATCCTTCAGCAGGCAGTAGAGCGTCATCTTGACGCCGGCCTTGGCTGCCTTCGAGGAAAAGCTCTTCAGCGTCATGCAGTTCGCGCCTTTCAGCACGCCCAGATAGGCGCTGTTATGGACTTCCAGCAGCCCCTCGTTGGTCCGCCACTGTCCGGTGACGACTTCGTCCGACCACCAGCCGTAATCCCATTTGATCTGCTGGATGCCGTATTTCGCCACGTCGTAGCCCAGCTGCATATCCTGCTGGGTGAGCGGCTCGTTCGGATCCTCGAGGAGATTCTCCGGCGCCTTGCAGGCCATGAACCAGTGCTTGAACTGGTTGGAACCGTCGTCGACGTCGCCGTCATACGCCCCGAGATAGACGGAGGGCAGATAGAGCGCTTCTCCCGCCGGGACCTGCGTTCTGAAATTGCCGTCCGCCAGGCAGACCGTCAGCGAGGATGCGCCGTTCCGGAATCCGGTCGCCGTCAGTTTTCCGTTCGTCCATTCGAGTGCGAAATAGATCCCCTGCTTCCCGTATTCCAGATACATCATGGGAATATCGCCGCTGTCGTTCCAGTTCTGATCCACGCGGGCGTAAGCGACCGCCTTCTCTCCGGCCGTCAGTCTCGACTGATAGATCCCGGAGCCCGGGAAGCTCTGGCCGTCGTAGATCGTCCATCCCTCGGCGATCCCGCTCTCCTTGCGGAAGGTCCACGCCATGGGCGCGGTGGGCCCTTCGACGTTCACCCGGAAATAGTCGTCCGGCGAGACGGTCAAGGCCCGTTTTCCCTGATTGATCAGGTAACCGAAGAATTCAAACGGTCCCGCCAGATCCGGCCTTGCGACGACATACAGCTCGTAGGTGAAGGAGGCGGCGGCGTCTTCATACAGGAAAATATAACCCCGGCCGCTCCGGCCGCAGTTATGCCGTTTGTACCCGATATACTGCCAGTCAAAGGCGCTGTCCGCCCCGCTTTTCTCATAGGACGCCGGCAGAGCGAAGGTTTCCGGAACGTGAACGAGTTCTTTGCCGCCCGCGGTTTTCAGCGACGTGACGACGACCCGTCCGTCCCGGATCTGAATCCCGGCCTCGGTACTTTTTGTCTGAAGCGTAAAATCGGTTTTGTCGTTCAACAAGACATCTTCCTCCTGCCCGCTTTCGGTCGCGCCGCTCTCCTGACCGTTTCCTCCTCCGCCGCACGACGTCAGAAGAAAAATCAGTCCCGCCGTCGATAACAGAAAGAGGATCAAAGAAATCACTGATTTTGTCTTGATACTCATAACTCTCCCTTTTCCGGCGCCTGCTCTGTCCGATATCCGAAGCGTCTCCGGGAGGCAGAACAGGCGCCGACGTTCATCCGTGATAGGTCCCGATCCGAAAAGGAGTTTATCTGCGACCGGGATCACCGGACATAATGGATGGCAACGTAGTAGGCGTACGGAGAATTGAACTCACCTTCCGTGGTAGTGACAAATTTGACCGTATGCGTCCCCTGCGGGATAGTCAGGTCTTCAAAGACGACGTCGGAATTGTTGTCCCAGGTGTACTTCTCCGGATCGGTCATCGAGATCGTCGTGTACTCTTCTCCGTCGAGATACATGATCAGCGCCGGTACGTTATAGCAGGTTTTGCCGTTGTCCTGAACGTTACAGAGCATCGTGAGCTTCAGACCGGAACCGGTATAGGTAAATTCGCAGTAACCGTTGGGATCGTTCACCACGGTGCAGAGAACCGTTCTCTCAATGATAACGTCCCGCTGAACTTCGTTGCCAACGAATGTGGCGTCAGCCAGAGGGAAAATCGTCCACTTGGTCGCGTTGATCACGTTATCGGTCGTCTCGACCGCAATAATGCGCTTTCCGCCGTCCAGCTTGGTGCCCGCGTAGACGCCGGTCTTCACGACGTCGATCAGGACGGTCTCAAATTCACCGTCGCCGTTGCCCTCGCCGGCAAGCTCCTCAAAGCAAAGGAATACCTTTTCCGGAAGAACGACGTCAAAGTCGGCGCCCCACGTCTTGGAAAAATCCTTATCCTCCTCGTAGGAATCGGCCGCCGTCGCGCGGGCGATCGGTTCTCCGTCCGGTGTCGCCGCCACGTAAATGTGTTCAAAAAGATTACCGTCGGGATCCTTGACCCCCGTATCGAGCGTAAACAGGATCGTGTGGTCGTTCTTGCGGTAGGCGTTGTCGATTCTCGGATTATAGTAGTACAGTTCCTCCTCATCCACTTCCGGCTGCGTTTCTTCCGGCTGCGTGCCGGGGGCCTGCGTCTCGTTGCCGGCCGGCGAGTCGGTCTGCGTATCGGACGGTTTGCCGTTATTGCACGCCGCAAAACAGAACGTCAGTACCAGACACAGCAGGATTGCGATCAGTTTTCTCGTTTTCATAACAGAAATCTCCTTTGATTTTTTATTTTCAGCGCGGTTCCGCTGCGGTCGCCGCGTCTGTTGCCGATTCGGTTGTTATCCTTTCTGCACGGATCCGTCCGCGAAGAAATACGTTTCACCGGGCGCGATCTCCAGCTGGTAGCTGCCGTGGATCGCATAGATCACGCGGTCGCTCTTGTTGGCGAAATACGTATCGGTTTTTTCGCACGCGCGGGTGGCCAGAACGTAGGAGGCGATCTGTCCGTTGGTCGCGCACCACACGTTTTCGGCTTCTCCCATGGTCTTGAAGAGTTTTTCCAGATTCTCCCACCGCGTCGTTCCTTCGATCAGGGACGGCTTATCCAGCTCGTAAGCGTGACCCCACACGTAATAGCAAAGCAGACGGTGCGTGTTATGCTTCAGGAATTTGCCGACCAGCTCGCTCATGCCGGGATAGGCGTCGTGACAGGTCGGGAACCACACCATGAAATCTTTCGGCAGCTCGTACTGATAGCGGGACTCTGCGCTTCTGCCGAAAATCAGACCATAACTGCGAAGCAGCTCGATCAGATGATCGTCATAACTGTTGCCGGGGTAACAAATGCCGAGCGCCCGCTGACCGGTCAGCTGTTCCATGTAGTCCATGTCTTCCTTGACTTCGCGGTAAACATCCTCGTCGCTGATCTCGGCCAGCATGGGATGCGTCGCGGAGTGGGAAGCGATCTCAAATCCGTTGTAGAAGGTCGGGATCTCCTCGCGCGTCGGACGCTGCACCCATACGGTATAGCCCTCGTGTTCCATATAACCGGAGCTCCCCCACCAGGCCGTGTTCGGCGCGAAGGTCACGCCGATCTTATACTTTCTGGCAAGACTCATCACTTTTTTGTCCTGAATGGTGCCGTCGTCGTAACTGACGGTAAACGCCTTGGTGTTGTAATCCGGATAGGTAATGTAGAATTCCATTTTGGATCTGTCCTCCTTTATGGCCGTGCTTTCGCTGTCGGGATTGACCGCCGGATTGCCCGACGCGCAACCGCCCAGTACCGTCAGGATCGCCGCCGCCAGCAGAAGCCCCGCCGCGATCCTTTTTCCGGCCCTCAAACGGATCATCGGCTTTTGATCGCCGTCCGAATCGCTTTTTTCGGTTCGCAGAAATCTGTTCTTCATTTACGCCGCACCGCTTTTCAGTTCCATGATTTTCTCCATCGTCGCATTGATACAGGTTTCCTCCACGACCGACTGGATCGCCTGCAGCTTGGAGGTAAACGACGTATTCCCTTCCGCCAGCAGATTGACGATGGGCTGGCGAACGTAATCCATCCAGATCGTCTCGCCGAGATCCATGACCGCGTTGTCGAAGATCATATCCAGCATCGCGGTCGTGCGCTCTTTATCTTCGTCGCGGACGTATTTGTTATCGAGCGCGATGTCGAAGAAGGCGGGGATGACCAGATTCTTGGACTCGGCACCGAGCGCCTCAATGATGACACCCAGCATCTCGGTCTGACGGACCGAAGACGGCGCGACGTGAAGCCATCCGTCGACCGTTCTGGAATAATAGGTCTTTTGATTTTCATCGTATTTCGGGAGAGGAACGATACCGAAGTCGGCTTCCATATCGCGCAGCAGCTGAACGATACCAACGCAGCCGACGCGGAAGAGGCCGCCGCCCTGCGCAAAGAACTGGGTACCGGCGTTCCTCTGCGCGTCACCGACACCGCCGACATTGGTGAACGACCAAGAGGTAAGGAAGAAACCGTTATTGGACAGATGGGAACTGAAATCTTCCAGAATCCCGATCAGTTTGCTGTCGGCATAGGCCTTGTACTCGGGAATGCCGCGCTTATCCTTGGTGATCGTATAGGATTCGGCTCCGACCCAGGTGGCGGGGAAAAACGCATCTTCTTCGGAAACAATGCCGAACACGTCGCCGTCGTCCGCCGACCAGATATCGTCTCCGTTCACGTCAGACTTAGCATCCTCGGCAAGACGGTAGAAGGTTTCAAGCGTCCAAGTCCCCTCTTCTACCAGATCGTAAGGGTTGTCGATGTTGTTCCTCTCTTTGACGATATTCATATTGAAGAAGACGCACATCGACTGCATATAGGCGTTCATGCACTCGTCGGTATAGGCCAGAACGTTATATCCGAAAATATTGAAAGCGTCGTTGACCTTGCTGATATACCACGGCTGCGACATATCGACGTACGGGATCGAAGAATAAGGCATCACGTACCCCTCCAGCGTCTGCGGGAAGGCTTCGCGGGAGATCAGCATGATGAGCTTGTAGGTGTCTTCGTCTGCGGTAACCTCTTCCGTAAGAGCCGGAACCATCTGTTCGATCGTATCGTACTCCGACCGGAAGACGATTTCGTAATCGGATTCGATCCGCCGGTTGCGCTTGAAGATGGCGGAATTCACCACGTCTCCGCCGGGATCGCTCTCAAAATCAAAGTCCACAACGCAGGAATCGTACAACGCGGGATCCATGCCCAGCACGTCGAAATCGGCGCCGTTGAACGTGATGCCGGCCGGCACGTTGGGACGGTAAACCTGATCGGCCAGCGGCTCCTTCGTCTCCGGCGCGGCCGTCTGCGCGGGTTTTTTGCCGTTATTATCACACGATGCCAGACTGAACAGACCCAACAGGATCACGGCGGACATCAGAACGGCGATGATTCTTCTCGTTTGCATGCGTTTCATAGTTTTGCTCCTTTGCTCTGAATTTTTGAAATAGGATAACCTATTCACATCTTCACGTATTTGATCGCAACCGCTTCCCTCGCGTCAAGACGGATGCGGAATCCGCGCATCGCCTCTTCGCCGGTCATTTCAAAATCCTCGCTCCCGTCGTAAGGATGGAAGCGGTAAACGGCGTCGGGGATCAGATCGTTCAGCATGAAGAGCCGCTCCGGTTCAGGGCTGAGCGGCCGCCGGAACGCCTGGATAACGCCGTCCCCTTCCTCGAACCGGTTGAACTGCCACGCCGCCCAGTTGTCGTCGGCCAGCGTGATCTCGGTCAGCGGATAGTAATCCCCGCTGTAACAGACGGCAAACTCGCGCCACTGATCCAGCAGCTCGCGGATCTTATCCCACTCGAGGGCATCGTCGCGCGGATCGAAGCAGGAATTGAGATGGGGCGACAGACAGCTCATCAGCGCGTAATGATCGTAGGGCTTGTCGAGTTGATGACTGTCGATCAGTGACTTCCCGAGCATGATCCCGGTCCCGTGGAACGGGAGCCACTCCGAAAGCCAGCCCATGTGGCACTGCTGGCTGATCGGTTCGAAGAGATAATCGCTGCGGATCAGAACAAGCGCGCGCTTCATCGCGTCGATATCGTCGCGCCGGCCGCCCGACGCGCATTCGTCGAGCATCAGCCCCGGATGCGCTGCGAGAAGATCGTCCCAGTACTGCAGCATCCCGCAGACATAGTGGTTTTCTATTGCGCCCTTCCGCTCGTCGGTCTCGGAAGGATCGACAAAATGCAGCATCTCGGTATTGAAATCCTGCCGGTAGACGGTGACGCCGTATTCGGTCAGATTCGAGCTGATCCGTTCGGTAATCCACTTTCTCGCTTCCGGATTGCCGAAATCGAGCAGCCGATAATCGCTGTCGGGATAGAGCGGAGAAAGCAGGAAATCCGGATGCTCCTCGAACAGCTCGCTTCCTCTTCTCACCCGTTCCGGTTCATGCCACAGCACGATGCCGAGTCCCTTTTGCTTAGCGTAATCGGAGACCTCTTCCAGCCCGTTGGGGAAGCGGTCGGGATCGTGTTTCCAGGTGCCGAGATTGCACCAGTCTGACGCCGAACCCACGTACCAGCCCGCGTCCATCCACCAGCAGTCGAGCCGGACGCCTCTCTTCTCGTAGGCGTCGATGAATCCGATCTGCTCTTTGGCGTTGGTCCGCGTCATTTCCAGACACTGATGCGAAGAACAGGCGACCAGACCGTGCGTCGGGATCCGTCCGTCCTGATAACGCGGCATATTGTATTGCCGCATGTATCTTCTGAAAATATTCTGCGAGCGTCTGACGGCCTTCTTTTCGGACAGTCCGCCGCAGTCCCAGTACTGCAGTACGATCCGCGGCGACCGGAACTCCTCGCCCGGCAGCATGACCGAGTTGAGCCGCTGCTGGCCCGCCGTGATATACAGTCCGTCTCTTCGGAAGAACGACGCTTCCCACTGTCCGAGCCATCCGATGGCGACGTTGACGCCGTAGTCGCCGAGGGCGACCGAGAAATACGGCCACTCATGATTGCTGGACCGGCCGCCGTGCGGCGAGACCGTCACCTCCTCCTCGTATCCCAGCGGATCGCAGAAGGGCATGTGATCGTCGGGCCTGGCGTCGCTGCCGATATGCCGGTACAGCGTGGGACAGCCGCAGGGGAACCAATGCTCCAGCGCGGTAAAGGAGATCTTCGGTGTGATCTTCCCGGAATCGTTTTTCACGTAGACCGTCCATTCGGCGATCGGGAGATCGGGGTACAGGACCGCCTCCAGCCGGATCAGAAGCTGGCCGGCTTTCATGATCTTCCGGCAAACCGTCAGTCCGTCCTTCCCGTCAATCTTCGTCTCGACCGTATCTGAATCGGTAAAGTTGTACTCTTTCCCACCTACCTTCAGTCCGAAAAGGACACCGGATACGACGGTTTGCTCCCAAAAGGACCGGATCCCGGTCATTTCGGTTTCTCTCGGAGCGGTGATACTCTTGATATCCATATTATTATCTCCCTGTTTCCGACCGTTGAATTGTTTTTGTTTTCTTTTTTTGATACCATCGATTGCCTTTTCCGCCGGAGACCTTCGGCTGGCGCAAATCGGCAATCGTTTGCGCAACGCCTTTCATGCAAATTATTGCAATCGATTGCACTACGGCTATTCTATTATAACACGAAATTACGATTTTGTCAATAGTTTTTCCATAATTGTGTTTATTACACTACCCCCCCCCGCAAAATTGTGCAAAATGCCGAATCCGGGCCGTGAAAAAAGTCCGGCAGACGCCAGACACGGTCCGCCTTGGGCGCGGCCCGTTCCGTTTCTTATGAAATCTCGATGCCGTAAGCGGACCGCATCAGGGCCACGATCTCGGGCCGTCTGGGCATGGAATTCGAGCTGCCCATCCTCGTCACCGAGATATTGGACACGCAGGACGCGAATTTGAGCGCGCTGTCGTCGCACAGACCGTCCGAGAGCGCCGCGGCAAGACCGCCGCTGAAGGCGTCTCCGGCGCCGGTCGTGTCGACCGCCTTCATCGGAAGGCACGGCAGCACGATCTCGCGGGTCCCGTCGAAGAAGTATATGCCCCGTTTCCCCATGGTGAGAACCACCTTCTTTACGCCTTTGGCCAGCAGGACCTCCGCCGCCTTCCTGGCGTCTCCGTAGGTGTTGACCGGGACACCGGTGATATACTCGGTTTCGGTCTCGTTGGGCGTCAGATAATCCACGCCGTCGTAAACCGAATCCGGGACCTCCACGAAGGGAGCGGGGTTCAGCACGATCGGCTTGTGATATTTCTTCGCCAGCCGGACGGTCGCCTCCACCGAGGAGACGCTCGTCTCGAACTGACAAAGCACCACGTCGGTATCGGCAAATTCCGATTCGGCGGCGAGAACGTCGAGATCGCTCACCTCGCCGCTGGCGCCGGGGATGATGATGATCCGGTTCTGGGCGCCGTTCTCATCCACTTCGATCAGCGCCACGCCTGTCGCAGCGGTTTCCGACGTTCTGATAAAAGAGGTACACATCCCCTCGCTGGCATAATGGTCTTTGAGTACGGCGCTCAGACTGTCCTTGCCCCAGCACCCGATCATTTTCACGGAGGCGCCAGCTCTCGAAGCGGCCGTCATCTGGTTGCTTCCCTTGCCGCCCGGTCCGAGCTTGAAAAGAGATCCCACCACCGTTTCGCCCCCGACGGGGAGGCGCGGCGCATAGCCGGTCAGATCGACGATCAGGCTGCCGGGACCGATGACCTTTCCCATATCCTGTTCTCCTTTTCGTTTGCTTAAAATCGATTTTATGAAACGCCGGGGTAGATCTTGATCTCGTTCATTTCGATCCACGGAATGAAGCTCGCGTCGCGTTTACAGAAATTGTCGACGAGCTCCATGCGCAGATACCGGGCCTCGACCGGAGCGGCCGGCGTGAACGTCTGCCAGCCCTCTTCCATGATCACGTCCATCGTGCCGAGATATTCCCATGTTACGGCGTCGATCTTATCCTCCTGACGGCGCAGCGCGCGGCCGGCGTCCTCGTTCGAGATATAAAAGCGGACCGACCGGGCCAGTTCTTCCAGTATACTGATCGAAAGACCGACGTTCTTGTAGAGACAGATCTTACCGACCGTCTGCGTCTCGCCGAAAAAGTCCAGCACGACGTCAGCGGTGTCTTCCGAGTTGGCGCCCCATGTCCCGCCGTTTCGCCCGGTATCGTCGTCGATCAGATTGTTCACCCAGAAGGTGGGATCCTTTTCCGTTCTGTCGGTCCAGACCACCCTGGTATAGAACGAACCGTCCCGACGGACGCCGACCGGAAGGAGTTCGGT